>Ga0334884_1000930_pt1 | contig 48710 bp, 43 predicted proteins | sample GraSluR1_MG_7_FD_207215 | JGI IMG/M metagenome (GOLD analysis project Ga0334884, IMG submission 207215) | Sludge microbial communities from methane-producing bioreactor in Wageningen University, Netherlands - Granular Sludge_12_05 R1 | ecosystem: Engineered > Bioreactor > Anaerobic >... | reverse complement strand
AAAAGGGGCGCAGCAAATGGCTAACCTGAGAACCTATAAAAAAAGTAACAACTGGGATCAAGTAAAAAGCCTTATTGTCAACAATAAAGAAGCCGCGTAAGAAAATGGGAAATTTGTCGTACACCCTTGTGTAACTCCGCCACTCCGCTTAGCTGAATTTTTAATATCTTTAGGGTCGCAAACAAACACCTACCTTAAAATGACAACTAAAAGGTTACTAGTGGTTTTCGGGCTTTTTTTAATCCCGATTGCCCTACTTGCTCAACCCAAAATGCCATCCATTAGCGAGATGCGTTGGGGGCGCGACTACAACCTACACGTAAAGCTCTCAAACGATACTAACTACGTAATGGATGTAAGGGCGCTTCACCACACCGGGGAGTTGTCGTTTGACACTGATAGCGAGGCCGCAACATACTATCCCGTTAGCCTCGATGAGGAGTTTATTAACCACATTAAGAACCGTAAGCTCGATAGCGAAAGGCATCAAACCATCGATTCTATTCAACCCACCACACGCCCAACCACTCTTTGGTCAGCATTGCACGGCACGCTTGGGGGAGGTTACGTACACTTTGTAAACTGTTTGGTATACGCACTGGAGTCGAACCACCTAAGGCTCTCCGATCCCATCATGCGCCGGCCCGAAACCAAGTGGAAGCCCAAGCCCACAACCCAGTCGTACAAGCGAACCCGCAAATGGCAGTACTACGTGCCATACGATCAAAAGCAGGCTCAACGAGAGTACAAACTCCGTAAGCGTGAGGGGGACCTCAGAGATTTGCAAGGAATACCCGAAAATTTTTTAGCTCTTTTTCTGAATACAAACCAGAAGCAGTACGAAAGGCTCCGTGCTGAAGGAAGGAAAATGCAGATTGCCCAAATCGATTTGGTGCGGTTACTTCTGGGCGCAAAATATTTGGGCATCGATCAAATTGAGTTTATCCAGCAACGAGTTACCTCATCGGTGCTTCTTTACAGCGTAAGCAACCTACCCTCAGTCATCATTTTTGATGACTACAAAGCTGCCGTTGCCATGACTCTCGATAAAACGGGTTATAAAATCGACTACATTGTTTTTCAGGATCAAAACACCCTATCGGGCGAGGAGTATGAAAGCCGTTACCAAATGATTGAAGCAATAATCGAAACCATTAACGAGGCCAACGAAAAGGTTTTCCGCAAGAGGCTCTCTAGCTACTACGGATCGTAGCTCATCAAAAATCATACCCACGCACAGTTCTGGTCGATGTAAAGAGCTGGGTTTTTTCAAAAAAAGGTTACTTTTGTGCAATGCAAAATAAACTTTTTGCTTGGCACAATTTATTATTGATAATCAACATATTAAAATGACACTAAAATCACGCTCAAAGATTGCAGATCTACTGAAGGGAGGCGTTGTTGGCGCTGAGGTAACCGCAAAAGGATGGGTAAGAACACGCCGGGGAAATAAGAATGTTGCTTTCATTGCCCTAAACGATGGCTCTACTATACACAATATACAGGTTGTTGCTGATGTTCCAACTTTTGGCGATGATTTTCTGAAGGATGTAAATACTGGTGCTTGCATCAAGGTGGTTGGACAGCTCGTTGAATCGCCCGGCGCACAGCAGCCCGTTGAGATTCAGGCAAAAAGCATTGATATCTACGGCAAGGCCGATGCCGCCACATACCCACTACAGAAAAAGGGTCACAGCTTGGAGTTCCTACGAGAGATTGCCCACCTAAGACCTCGTACCAACACCTTTGGTGCTGTGCTCCGCATTCGCCACGCCATGGCCTACGCCATTCATAAGTTTTACAACGATAAGGGCTTCTACTATCTGCATACCCCAATTGTTACAGCCTCCGATGCCGAGGGAGCTGGTGCCATGTTTAGGGTTACAACCCTCGATATGGAAAACCCACCCCGCAACCAGAGCGGCAAGGTAGATTTTACCGAAGATTTTTTTGGTAAGGAAACCAACCTAACCGTATCGGGGCAGCTCGAGGGCGAACTTGGTGCCTTGGCCCTGTCGGAGATCTACACCTTTGGCCCTACCTTCCGCGCCGAGAACTCCAACACCCCACGTCATCTGGCCGAGTTCTGGATGATAGAGCCCGAGATGGCATTCTATGATATTGAGGATAATATGGACTTGGCCGAGGAGTTCCTAAAATATCTTACCAGCTATGCCCTCGAGCACTGCAAGGACGATTTGGAGTTCCTAAACAAGATGTGGGACAAGGAGCTAATTGAGCGCCTAAACTTTGTGGCAAACAACAAGTTTGTTCGATTATCGTACACCGAAGCAATAGATATCCTCGAAAAAGCCGACCAGAAATGGGAGTTCCCTGTGTTCTGGGGAGCCGACCTGCAAAGCGAGCACGAGCGATACCTGGTGGAGAAACACTTCAAAAAGCCAGTAATCCTTACCGATTACCCAAAGGATATTAAGGCTTTCTACATGAAGCAGAACGACGACGGTAAAACCGTACGCGCTATGGATGTGCTATTCCCAAAGATCGGTGAAATTATTGGCGGTTCGCAGCGCGAAGAGAACCTTGAGGCGCTTACCACCCGAATGGCCGAGATGGGGATACCTCAGGATGAGATGTGGTGGTACATTGATACCCGAAAATTTGGAAGCGCTCCCCACAGCGGTTTCGGCCTAGGATTTGAGAGGTTACTCCTCTTCGTTACCGGAATGAGCAACATTAGAGATGTGATTCCATTCCCTCGTACACCTAACAACTGTGAATTCTAACCATAAATTCATCTCCTAAACAATGCTTAAGCAAAGGTTACAACAGAAGCTACTACAGAAGCTATCGCCGCAGCAAATACAGGTAATTAAGCTGCTGGAGATACCCACCATGCAGCTTGAGCAAAGAATTAAGAAGGAGTTGGAGGACAACCCTACCCTTGAGGAGGGGCTAAATTATGAGGACGAGCAGTATCAGGAGGAGAGTGCAAACGAAGAGAAGGAGAATCAGAACGACGATGAATTCTCGCTAGAGGACTACCTCAACGATGAGGAAGTGCCCACGTACCGTTTATCGTCAAACAACTACTCCAAAGACGATAAGCGTCAGGAAATACCCTTTTCTACAGGGACATCATTCCATGAACACCTCAAGAATCAGCTCGGCTTTCGAGTGCTCAATCAGCACCAAAAAAACCTCGGGCTTTACCTTATTGGCAACATCGATGATGATGGATACCTGCGCCGTAAGCTATCGGCCATTGCCGATGATTTGGCCTTTTCGGCAGGTGTCGAAACCAACGAGGAGGAGCTGGAACAGATACTTTACATCATTCATGATTTTGAACCCATTGGTGTGGGGGCGCGCGATTTACAGGAATGCCTCCTAATACAAATACAGAGCAAGGATCAAACCTTACCACAGGTAGCGCTTGCCCGCAAAATCCTCAAGTACCATTTCGATGAGTTTACCCGCAAGCACTACGATAAGATTCGGAACAAGCTAAACCTAAGCGATGAGCAGCTTAAAGATGCCATTGACGAAATACTAAAGCTTAACCCAAAGCCGGGCGGCAGCTTTCATGACCCCCACAATCGGGTTTCATATCATATTGTTCCCGATTTTATCCTCGACCTTGTAGATGGAGAGCTTGTCCTTAGCTTAAACGCTAAAAACGTACCCGACCTCAAGATCAACAGGGAGTACTCGCAAATGCTCGAGTCGTACGCAGCTAACCGCAGCAGCGCATCAAAGCAGGAAAAAGAGGCCGTTGCGTTTGTGAAGCAGAAAATTGACTCGGCCAAGTGGTTTATCGATGCCATTAAGCAAAGGCAAAACACGCTGCTGTTCACCATGCAGGCCATCATCGAGTACCAAACAGAGTTTTTTAAAACCGGCGACGACACGAAGCTAAGGCCAATGATTTTGAAAGATATTGCTGAGAAAACAGGCCTCGACATATCCACCATATCGCGAGTGGCCAACAGCAAGTACATTCAAACCAATTTCGGAATCTATTCACTCAAATACTTCTTTAGCGAGGGCATGCAAACCGATTCTGGCGAGGAGGTTTCAACCAAAGAGATAAAAAAAATCTTGCAAAATTGTGTTGAGGCAGAGGATAAGCGCAAACCCCTAACTGACGAGAAGCTTATGGATATTCTTAAGGAAAAAGGGTACCCCATTGCACGTAGAACTGTTGCTAAGTACCGTGAGCAGCTTGGGATACCAGTGGCCCGACTCAGGAAGGAACTTTAGCAACAACTAATCGGTTAATCACCGTTAACAGCTCTTGAAATGTCGAAATACATCGCTCACACCATATCGGTATTGCTGCACCCCATGCTAATGCCATCCTATGGCCTGCTGGCCATTTTTGTAACCAACAATAGCATGTTCATTCTGCCATACGATGCCAAGCGTATAATACTCGTTATTGTTGCCATTAACACGCTGGCCCTCCCCCTCCTCATAATCCCCCTTTTCAACAGGATGGGTATAATAAAAAGCATACAGATGCATGAGCATAGAGAAAGAATTATTCCCATTGCCTTTACGCTTGTTCCATACATATTCTCTTTTTACTTCCTCAAACGCTTACCCATACTCAGTGAGGTTTCACTTTTCATGCTGGGGGCATCAATTACCCTAGCCATTGCCCTTGTTGTTTCTATATGGTGGAAAATAAGCTTACACATGATTGGCATTGGTGGTTTGGTTGGATTATTCTTTGCCCTATCTACTCGCATATATTTTGAAATCACCACATACCTTATAGCGGCTGTAGCTATTGCAGGCTTTGTTGCGTGGGCAAGGCTTAGGCTAAACACACACAACCCCCCTCAGGTTTATGTTGGGTTTATTTTGGGTTGGATTTCGGTTGCCTCAACCATACTACTGCTTAGCTAGCAAAAAGATTATGCGCCATGAATAGAATAATCCTTTTTTGTGTTGCCTCCTTTGCAGCATTATCATTTAATACCATGGCACAAAGCGCTAACGAACAAATTATAGCTAAGGATGTGGAGCTGGAAAAGTTTTTAGGGGTATGGTATGAGATTGCCCGCTTCCCTCATTCCTTTGAACGAGATTTAGTGGGGGTTACCGCAACCTATTCGCTTAAAAAGAATGGCAACATTCAGGTTGCTAATCAGGGTCACAAAAACACCCTCGATGGTAAGCTGAAAAAGGCTAAAGCCTTTGCAAAAACCCCTAACCCTAACGAACCAGGAAGGCTTAAGGTATATTTCTTTTGGCCATTTGGTGCCGACTACCTAATCCTCGACCTTGGCAAGGAGTACCGATGGGCCCTGGTGGGCAGTAGCTCACCTAGCCACCTTTGGATATTAAGTCGCACGCCCCGGATGGATGATGGACTGTATGAATCCATCGTCGAGAAGGCCAAATCTCTTGGGTACGACACATTCAGGCTTGAACTTGTACCCCAGAAAGTGGAGGAGTAGGGTATGCGTCGGGTATCGGCAAACTATATCTACACCAACGCTGGTGATCCCATCAGAAACGGCGTGGTGGGGGTTGATAACAACGGAACCATTGTGGAAATAATTGACCACAAGGGCCAGGAGAAGGAGTACGCCCACACCGAGTTCCGCAATGGGATTATTGTACCTGGCTTTGTGAACTGCCACTGCCATCTTGAGCTTTCACATCTTAAGAACAGGTTAAGCAAAAATCTTGGACTGGCAGGATTTGTAAACCAAATCCGTAACCACAGGCTATACGGCGAAGCAATCGACGACACAGACCTGACAGATGCAATGGAAAGCATCATAAAAGACGGAACCGTTGCCGTTGCTGATATTTGCAATACTACCGACAGCTTTTTTGCTAAGCAAAGCTCAAAAATCCACTTTGTAAACCTAATTGAAGTTCTGGGGCTTGAGGGCGAAAAAGCGCATTGGATAATGGATAAAGCCATAGCCACGAAACATATTGCCGATGAAACACTAGGCACCAACAGCTACCTAACGCCCCACTCCGTTTACTCTCTTTCGACTCCTCTACTGGGGTTGCTTAGCAAGGAAATTGCTACCAATGCAATCGTTTCGATCCATTTTGCCGAAAGCCCAGACGAAGAGAAATTTACCGCACAAAAAACAGGAGGAATAGCCGAGAACTACGCTAGCTGGGGTTTATCAACCCACGATGCCCCAACCGAAAACCCAGTTGAGATCGTGAAAAAGCACCTTCCCCGTCGGGCAAACATACTTTTTGTGCACAACACATTCCTTAGCACCCAACATGCCGATGAGCTTGCACGGCATTTTCCCAATGCCTACTTCGTGCTGTGTCCTGCATCTAATATTTACATAGAGAATACGCTGCCCGATATACCCATGCTGATGGGCACGGGTATGCCCATAGCCTTGGGCACCGATAGCTTGGCCTCATCGCCCTCGCTATCGGTATTCGATCAGATGCGCATTATATCCAGCAGATTCCCCAGCATTGCCTTTACCGAGCTGCTCAAATGGGGCACCATTAATGGTGCAAAGGCCATTGCGCAAGACCATAGGCTAGGAACAGTTGAGATGGGGAAAACCCCTGGGCTTAACCTAATATCGCCCTTCGACTTTGCCAACAACAGGCTGCTGCCCACCAGCCGCATCACCAAATTGATATAGCCAAAGCTTATCGTTAAGCCGTAATGTGTTATACAATCATCTTTAAAAGCACGTAAGCTTAATCGTACCCAAATCTTATATTTTGTACCTTTGCCCTCAATATTTTCGTATTGGCATGGCAACCTTTCTGTTTGATGAGATAATTTTTGGCCCCGTGCGCAGCCGCAGGCTTGGGGTATCGCTAGGTGTTAACCTACTTCCAACCACCACAAAGGTGTGTAGCTTCGACTGTATATACTGTGAGTGCGGTTGGACGCATGGTGATCAAAAGGAGAGGTTACCAACCAGAGAGCAGGTTAAAGACAGCATGGTTAAGCGCTTTGAGAGCATGAAGGCGAAGGGCGAACAGCTTGATGTGATAACCTATGCAGGCAACGGCGAACCCACACTGCACCCCGAGTTTGAAGGGGTAATTGACGATACCATTGAGCTAAGGAACAAGTACTTTCCCGATGCACGCATAGCAGTACTGTCGAACTCAACCATGCTGCATAAGCCTAGCGTGGTGAAATCGTTATTGAAAATTGATCAAAATATTCTTAAATTAGACTCTGGTTTCGATGAGACCATCCAGCTGCTCAACCAGCCCCATAGGCCCACCACAGCCGAGGAGGTTATTAAGCACCTTGAGCAATTCGATGGTAATTTTATTCTGCAAACCATGTTCGTTAGGGGGAGCCACAAGGGGCGGGTGGTAAACAACACCACCGAAGCTGAGGTTAACAAGTGGCTGTCGGTTGTAGAAAGGTTGATGCCTAAGGAGATAATGATATACACCATAGCGCGCGATACGCCTGCCGATACGCTTAGCAAGGTTCCTTTTGATGAGCTAGAGGCAATTGCAAATAAGGCAAGGGATTTAGGTATACCTGTTCAAGTTTCGGGATAACATGTTAAAGATTAATGGGAATGAGCGAGTTTTAATTAGCCCCCTTGGCTGGGGGTTGGGGCACGCTACGCGCTTAATTCCAATTATTGCCGACCTTACTGACCGTGGTTGTTCGGTTGTAATTGCAGCCGACCTCCCCTCAAATGAGCTGCTCAGGCTACGGTTTCCAGAGCTGGAGTATATTCACTTCCCATCCATTAACATTAAGCTATCGCGCCGTCGGCTTAAAATAATTCGGCTCATTCAAATTGCAATGCGATTCTTTCTGCTAACCTACCGTGAACACAAGCAGATTAAGAAGATAGTAAAGGAGTATATGATAGACATTGTGATATCGGATAACCGCTATGGGCTATGGGGTGCCACGGAGAGGTCGGTTCTGATCACTCATCAACTCAGAATTCTATTCCCAATACCCTTTAGGTGGGCCGAATTCATGGGTCGATGGTACGTAAAGCACTATGCCGAAAAATTCACTGAGTGTTGGGTGCCCGATCGGCCACTGGGCTTCCGGTTCTCTGGTGAGTTATCGAGCCCAAGCAAGTTGCCAGGCAATGTGGAATACATCGGAATACAGTCGCGATTTACCAATATTGGTGTAGAGAAGGGTGAGTCTGAGTGGGATTTCGTGGGGATTGTATCGGGGCCACCTCCACAGCGCGATATATTTGAACAGATACTGATAAGCATTGCCAACCGCCTTAAGCTAAAAGCACTTATATTCCAAGGGCTACCCCTGGGCCCACGCTTAGCCCGTACCGTAGGCAATGCCACCCTTGTATCGCACCTACCCGATGAAGAAATGGCTCAGGCCATCATATCGGCAAAGCTACTAATCTGCCGATCGGGTTACAGTACGGTAATGGATCTTGTTGCCCTTAACCGAAGCGCACTGATTATACCAACCCCTGGACAATCGGAGCAGGAGTACCTGGCAAAGTATCTCGCAAAGCACAAGCTATTCCTTAGCATCCCACAAAGCAGGTTGCTTAGCCTTACCCTCGCAAACTACGAACAGCTGGTGAAAGTTAGCAATGCTTAATTGAGGTTAACAAAAACAAATTTTGCTCTTCCAGCTCAAACCCTTAACTTAGCGTAGGTAAATTAAACAAACCTATAATGCTCAAACGATTTCTACTGCTGCTGCTTGATCTGATACTCTTCTTTACTGGATTCTGTTTGAGCATATCGTTCAAGCCCAATACCCTTGAGTACTATATTGATCACTACACCGTTCCGCTTATCGTTTTCATAATTTCATGGAGCATCTCGTCGATTGTGATTGGTAAGTTTGTGCTTACAGGAAAAGAGTTTGGCCCAGTGCTCAAGCGTATCGTTATAAGCAACATGGTAACCCTAGCTATTGTTACCACCATCATGTTTTTTTTCTACAGCTACTCCTTCTCGAGAATAATTGTTTTTGGCACCATTGCATTTGCCACCGTGCTTGAGATGATAACATACGGGGTTTGGTTCCTTGTAAAGCAAAGCCTCGAGATAAAAGAAATGCCGCTGCCCACCATGAGGCTGCCTTCCTCGCCCCCTGTAATTCAGCAGTTCGAAGAGACAGGTGCTAAGGTTGATTTTGAAAGGAAAAAAGCCATCCGTCGTACCATTGTTGATGAGCTAGGCCTAGATGTGTACGCTTACATTAGCAGAGCCATTAACCTAAATGTGGAATCGACCCTTATTGTTTCAACAACCACAAGGTTTAACATTGACAACCAACCCTCGCACTTTTTCAACACCATAGTTAACCTAAAGCGCGTAAACGATATTCGATGGATTAACAAGTTCTTTGAGTCGGTTAACGATAAGCTTCCCAAAGGAGGACTTTATGTGTGCATGGCTGAGACCAAGGATCTTCGCAAGCGAAGAATTCTAAGGAAGTATCCCCCAGTGCTCAACTATATATACTACACCTTCGATTACATCATCAAAAGGGTAATGCCCAAGTTTAACCTCACCAAGGGGATATACTTTTTTCTTACCCGCGGCGAAAATCGGGTACTATCGAGAGCAGAACTTCTGGGAAGATTATACTCCTGCGGATTTGAAGTGCTAAACGAAGAGTTTGTAGGAAACCACCTATACGTAATATGCCGTAAGGTAAAGTCGCCGGCCTACGATATGGAGGCAACCTATGGCCCATTAATTAAGCTCCGAAGAGTAGGTAAAAATGGCAAGGAGATTAAGATTTACAAGATGCGCACCATGCACCCCTACGCCGAGTATCTGCAGGAATATGTTTACCAAAAGCACGACCTACAGGATGGTGGAAAATTTAAGGACGATTTTAGAATATCAACGGTGGGTCGAATAATGCGAAGGTTATGGATTGATGAGCTACCCTCGCTTATAAACCTTTTTAAAGGCGATTTAAAAGTTGTGGGGGTGCGTCCACTTAGCCGCCACTACTTCAGCCTATACACAAAGGATCTGCAGGAGAAAAGGGTTAGGTACCGGCCTGGGCTGGTTCCCCCTTTCTATGTTGATAACCCCAAAACCCTCGATGAGATAATGGCCTCGGAGCACAAATACCTCGATGCCTATGCAAAGCATCCGCTTTGGACCGACATCAAGTACCTATTTGTGGCTGCTTATAATATTATATTTAAACGATATAGGAGCGGGTAGGGAATGTAAAATGTAAAGTGATAAATGTTGAATGTAGAAGTTAGAAGACCGGAGACAGGAGACAGAGGATGGAGGAAAGTGTCAACCCACACCTCCTTTCATCCCTCGTCATCACGACAAAAAACGCCGTTCTTACGAGGCAAGCAATCATCAATCATCCAATCATCCAATCATCCAATCATCCAATCATCCAATCATCCAATCATCCAATCATCCAATCATACCTTCCCAAAACGTCAGCTAGGGCAGGTCTCAGCCAATCAATCCAATCAACCAATCAACCAATCAACCAATCAACCAATCAATCCAATCAATCCAATCAAAATGGTCCCAAAACACCAAATAGAGCTAACCGTACGCGATTACGAATGCGACCTGCAGGGCATAGTGAACAATGCCGTTTACCTCAACTACCTTGAGCACGCACGCCACACATACCTACTTGAGCGCAATATCGATTTTGCCAAGCTACACACCGAGGGCATCGACCTGGTGGTTCATCGCATTGAGATTGACTACAAGCAGTCGCTCACCAGCGGCGATAGATTTCAAGTTACCTCCTCGATGCGCAAAGAGGGGCCCTTAAGGGTAATATTTGATCAGGAGATAGCACGACTGCCCGATATGAAGCCCGTGGTGAAGGCGAAGGTAACGGGCGTAGGTGTTCGTAATGGTCGGCCAATGCGGGTAAGCGATATTGCTGGATTCCAAGAGCTGGATTAGGTCTCCCTATCCTTGCTAGCGACCAGCAAGTACAGGTTTTTATCCTCAAGAAACAGATAACCCTGCTCGTAGCAAAAGAAGTAGGTAAATCCTTTTTGGGTTGTGTAGGTATGCGTATGGTAAGTAAAGTTAAAACCATTTGTTAGCAGGGTTTCGCGGGTTACCATTGTTTTCCCCGACTGCTTGTTAAGGCTCTCAAGCACCCGCCTATTCTTCCGAAGAATGTTGTTGATATTGCGAACCGTATTGGTTGCATCGCTATTAAGCTTGTTGTTATAGGTGTTGCGGCATTGATCCGAACAGAACTTCTTATCGGAACGCCCAATTATTCTATCACCGCACTCGGGGCATACCCTGTAACTCTTATTTTCGTTTGCGCTCATAGCATACACGGTTAATCATCGGGCTGAACAGTAATCGGTTACATACAAATATAGTAAAATGTAACGAGATACTATTAATTTATTTTCGTTGCATTAACCTTAATTGTGACAAAAAACAATTATTTAAACAAATGTTTATATAATTTTGCGCCATTACAATTTACACACAATTTAAATGAGAGAGCTAAAAATTGGCGGCATAACCATTCCCGTGCCGATTATTCAGGGTGGAATGGGCGTAGGAATATCCCTATCGGGTCTTGCAGCGGCGGTAGCCAACGAGGGCGGTGTAGGCGTTATTTCAGCAGCTGGGCTAAGCCTTGTACATAGGAACCCAGCGCTCGATTTTATTCAGGCAAATATCGAAGGGCTAAAAACAGAAATTCGACTTGCCAAGGAAAAAACAAAAGGGATCATTGGGGTAAACATCATGGTGGCCATGTCGAACTTTGCCGATTTGGTTAAGACGGCAATTTCGGAAAAAGCCGATATCATATTCTCGGGCGCGGGCCTACCGCTCGACCTTCCCAAGTTTTTGCAAGCCGACAGTATCACCAAGCTGGTGCCCATCGTATCGTCGGGTAGGGCAGCCAAGATTATCTGCGAAAAGTGGAAATCGCTATACAACTACCTCCCCGATGCCATTGTGGTTGAAGGGCCGAAGGCTGGTGGTCACTTAGGATTTAAAAACAACCAGATAGAGGATAGCCATTTCTCGCTTGAGGAATTGGTAACCGATGTGGTGCGAGAGGTTAGCGTGTTTGAGCAAGCTTACGGTCAAGAGATATCGGTTATTGCGGCCGGTGGAATATACAACGGTCAGGATATCTTCAACATTATGCAAAAGGGCGCTCGTGGTGTGCAGCTGGGAACCCGCTTTGTTACCACCCAGGAGTGCGATGCATCGGAAAAATTTAAGATGGCCTACGTTAATGCCACAGCCAGTGATATAGAAATTATACAAAGCCCTGTTGGGATGCCCGGCCGTGCTGTAAGGAATAGCTTTATTGACAAAGTGCGCGATGGCCTAAAGCGCCCAATAAAATGCCCTTTCCATTGCATTAAAACCTGCGATGTGTCGAGCAGCCCTTACTGTATTATAACGGCACTATACAACGCCTACAAAGGAAACATGAAAAGTGGTTATGCTTTTGCTGGCACCAATGCATACTTGGCCAACAAAATATCGACAGTAAAAGATGTTTTTAGCGAGCTAAAAACCGACCTGCAAGCAGCGGTTAAAGCCTTTGATGAGAAAATGAAGTAAATGCATACATCTTTTTAAAACACAAAAACCGCCCCTAGGGGCGGTTTAGTTTTTCTAGGGCTTCGGTTAGCTGGTTGTAAACACGAGTGGTTTCACCACTGTTCTTGAAATTAATAAAAACCTTTCGGTTCTTTTGGTCTGTAATCTGAATAAACGGTGGGTTTAACGACCGAAGGTATAGGCGGCACTCACCAATATCCTGTAGTTTAAAATGGCCTTTATTAATGCCACCCACACTAAACCCGTTGGTACGCTTCGTAATCGTAGGTAAATCATCAGCTAGCTCCACCGCTTGCATCTCTTGATAGTACAGCGTAACGCCATACATCCCCTTTATCTCCATATAGTGAGAATTAATGCTCGCCTTGTGGGGCAAAACTCCCAGCACAATAATCACAGCAATAGCAGCAGCCATTATACCCGATACAACCCAACGCGCAATTCTGATTCCTGTTGGGTTTGCGGTAGAGTGATTATGATTAAACCGTTGTGCAAAAAGCACTGTAATTATAGCCCCACCAAAAATGGTTATAGGCAAAATGGCATGGGCCACCACTAACATACCCAACCACTCGAATAGATACGTGCCAAGCAAAATGGATAATCCCATTATTATAAAGGCATTCCGCATTAGGCTCGACAAGCCCTTAATATCGACCTGAGCACGCTCCTTGGGGCTCATGGTGTTGTATCCTGCTATAAGCATCGGGAAGGCTTTAACCAAAAAGCCTAAGGCCACTAGCAAAACGGAAACGATAAGAATGTGGGTGTCCATTGTAAGTCAGATTATTGTTGGTTAATATGATATTTTGAAAATACTGAAAATGCCGTACCCCTCGCTGCTGCACAACTCCCGTTCGGCTGAGGCTACTCCTCAGCCGAATATATCTTGGTAGGCTCCCGCTATTTGCGGGACAAGTTGTGCTTAATATACGAAGTTAACTCTTTTTGCCTTTGCAGGCAATAGCTGTAGGTACACCCTGCTGGTGATAGACCAACTCAGGTGCAACCATCCTTCGGTAGGTAAACCTGAGCCGAACGGGGGCTAGCGCATATTATTCCCTACATCAAACATCAGCTCTTTTATCTACTCTATCATATACAACCCAATAAATCTTCGTACTTTTGTAAGTAAACAATTAAACTAAAACAGGTCAACTCCTCACGTAACACCTGTCTGCTGGTAGTTTGCCTAAATAAGGCAGGGCAGGTGCAGAACTTTAAACGCTAAATTTACCTGCCCTTGGCAGGTACTAAACGCCTCATAATATGTCTGATAAAAAGCTCCTTGTTCTCGATGCCTACGCCCTGATATACCGCGCCTACTTTGCATTTATTAGCCGCCCCATAAAAACCAGCAAGGGGCAGAACACCTCGGCAATCTATGGTTTTACCAAATCGCTGCTCGATGCGCTAAAACGATTCGACCCCACGCATATTGCCGTGGCTTTCGATATTTCGGGCAAAACGTTCCGTACTGAGTTGTACCCCGAGTACAAGGCCAACCGGCAGGAGACGCCCGAGGATATTAGGTCAGCCATTCCTGTTATTAAGGAGATTATTCGTGCCATGAATATCACCATCCTCGAGAAGCAAGGCTACGAGGCCGATGATATTGTGGGTACTCTGGCCAAGCAGGCCGAACCCCTTGGCTTTGAAGTGATGATGATGACCCCCGACAAGGATTACGGTCAGCTCCTTACCGACAAGGTGGTGATGGTAAAACCCTCACGCAGCGGTACCGACATTGAAACGGTTACAGCAGAGGATTTCTGCAAAGGTTACGGCATTAAGAACCCAATGCAGTTCAAGGATATTTTGGCACTTTGGGGCGATACATCCGATAATATTCCAGGTGTGCCGGGCATTGGCGAGAAAACCGCAGCCAAGCTAATTGCGCAGTACGGTTCCATTGAGGAGATTTACAAAAACATCGAGGAACTATCGAAGGGGCAACGCGAGAAGCTGCTTGAAAACAGAGAACAGCTCGATATGGCCAGAATACTGGTTGAAATCAAGACAGATGTTCCCGTTGATATCGACTTTGAGAAGTTGCAACGCGTACAACCCAACGCCGAGGAGTTGAAGCAACTTTTCGATGAGCTGGAGTTCCGCACCCTTTCGCGCGATGTGTTTGGCGAAACCAAACCACAGGAGAAACCCAAGCCAATGCAAACCTCGCTTTTTGGCGATAACGATCTTGCGGTTCCCGCAACCGAGCCATCGCTTAAAACCATAAACGATGTGCAGCACAGCTACAAGCTGGTTGATGCCGATAAGGATATTGATGCGCTAATTGAGCAGCTGATGGCGGTTAAGGAGTTCTGCTTCGATACGGAAACCACGGGGCTTGAGCATCACACATCGAAACTGGTGGGGCTATCGTTTTCTGTTGATGCATTAACGGCTTGGTACGTACCAATTCCTACCGACGATGCCAAGGCCAAAGCGATTCTCGAAAAGTTTAAGCCACTTTTTGAGAATGATAAGATTGATAAGGTGGGGCAAAACATTAAGTTCGATTTGCTCATGCTGAAGTACTACGGCATTGAGCTTCGTGGCAAATTGAACGACACCATGCTGGGACACTACCTGCTGGAGCCAGATATGCGGCACAACCTGAATATCCTGTCGGAAAATCTTTTGGGCTACAAGCCCATTGATATTGAGGAGCTGATAGGTAAAAAGGGAAACCGACAGCTTAACATGCGCAATATCGACCCACAAAAAATTGCCATTTACGCCGGCGAGGATGCCGATTTGGCCATGCAGCTCAAAAAAATACTGTGGGAAAGGTTAGAAAAGGAGAGCCTAACTGAGCTTTACTACAAGCTGGAAGAGCCGTTGATTAAAGTGCTGGCACTGATGGAGTACGAGGGCGTTTCAATCAATACACAGGCACTTAACGACTACGCCGTGGAATTGAACAAGGAGCTAATACTGCTCGACCAAGAGATAAAGGAGATGGCTGGCATGCCCGACCTCAATGTGTCATCGCCCAAACAGCTGGGCGAGGTGCTGTTTGAACGGTTGAAGATTGCCCCCGACGCCAAGCGCACCAAAACCAAGCAGTTCTCCACCAGTGAGGAGGAGCTGATGAAGTATGCCGACAAGCACCCCATAGTGGAAAAAATACTAGACTTCCGTTCGGTCAAGAAGCTATTATCAACCTACGTTGAGGTGCTACCCACGCTTATCAATAAGAAAACGGGTAAAATTCACGCCTCGTTCAACCAGGCAGTTGCCTCAACGGGTAGGCTTAGCTCCAACAATCCCAACCTACAGAATATCCCCATCCGCGAGGAGCGCGGAAGGGAGATCCGCAGGGCATTTATTCCTTCGGGCAATGAGTACACATTCCTCTCGGCCGACTACTCGCAGATTGAGCTGCGCCTAATGGCGCACGTTAGCCAGGATGCGTCGATGCTAGAGGCATTCCAAAGCGGTGAGGATATTCACGCCGCCACGGCAGCAAAAATCTTCAAAATACCACTAGCCGAGGTTACCCGCGAGCAGCGTAGCCGAGCCAAAACCGCCAACTTTGGGATGATTTATGGCATATCGGCATTTGGACTATCGCAACGGTTGGGCATTAGCCGCACCGAGGCAAAAGACCTTATCGATGGATATTTTGATACCTACAAAGGTGTAAAAACCTACATGGACAGCTGCATTGAGCAAGCTCGCAAGAAAGGCTACGTGGAGACCATTTTCGGCCGTAAACGCTACCTACCCGACATCAACTCGAGCAACCAAACCGTACGTGGACTGGCAGAGCGCAACGCCATAAATGCGCCCATACAGGGTTCGGCTGCCGATATCATTAAGGTAGCCATGATATCCATCCATAACAAGATTCTGGAGCAGGGTCTTAAAAGCCGAATGATTATTCAGGTGCACGATGAATTGAACTTTGATGTGTACAAGCCCGAGCTGGAAACCATGAAGGCCCTTGTTAAGGATTGCATGGAGAACGCCATCAAGCTATCGGTTCCGCTAGAAATTGATATGGGTGTGGGCGATAACTGGTTGGAGGCGCATTAAGTTAACCCGTCAGCCCTGCCTTTTGGCAGACAGGGTGCGAAGCTCCTGACGGGGTTAAAAATACAAATCAAAAATTTAATTGACTCTTGAAGCGAACCTGTCTGCGCTGTCAGGCTTTTGTTTAACCCAGATTAGTCGTTAGGAGTTCTGCGAACTAATGGCTTAGCTGGGTTTAACCCTCCCGATGAATCGGGACAAGCTGATTTAGAAAAACTAAATTTGTAAGCATTTATGATTGCAAATTTTTTAGTTTTTCTTAATCGATTTGTCAAATTAAAACCCAAATAATCAATGCATAAGCTGTGTCTTTTTCTAATGGCGGTCATTAGAAAAAGAATCGCTAATGACAAATTTGGGTTTAATATTTGGCTCCCGGAGCCGATGCAGAGAAGTACGCTACCTTTTCGCCAACAATATCAGACAATAGATTATCGGCCAGTCGGCTAGCGCCAAAACGTAGCCACTTATTGTTAAGCCACTTCTCGCCAAGAATCTCCTCAACTATTGAGTAGAACATTATGGCATCGTGGGCAGTAGCCATCCCTCCAGCAGGCTTTATTCCTACCATTCTTCCCGTTTCATCGTGGTAATCCTTGGCAGCTTGACACATAACGTAAAGTGCCTCTGGGGTTGCGGCCACATCAATTTTGCCGGTAGATGTTTTAATAAAATCGGCACCTGCCTCCATGGCGAGGAACGATGCCAAACGAATATCGGAAAGCGATGGCATAGCACCCGTTTCGAGGATAACCTTAACCTGTGCATCGCCAGCAACCTCTTTTATCTGCTGCAGCTCTGAGAAAACAGTAAAGTAGTCGCCCTCGAGAAAGTAACCAAGCGATATCACCACATCGAGCTCATCGGCACCCATTTCGAGGCACATTTGGCACTCGGAGAGTTTTATATCGATAAATGTTTGGGATGCGGGAAAACCACCGGCCACAGAGGCAATCTTAACACCATTGTTCGAGAGCGTATTTCGAACCGCCGAAACCAAGCTGGGGTATACACAAATGGCTGCCACGTTGGGAACACTAGGGTACTGCTTGGCCAAATTGTTTACCCGTGTGGCAAAAAGTTCGCCACGCTCTACGCTATCGGTAGGGTTGAGCGTGGTTAGGTCGATGAGGCTAAAGCATCGTTTAAGCAGATCCTTATCGTTAACTCTATCGTTGGCTTTACCCTTAATAGCTTCGAGCGCCTTGTTCACGGCACTTTCATCAACCTCAATGTTAAACTTCTCTTCAAATGACATATTCATATTCAATGGTTTTTCGTTGAGTTGCAAAGATAATATAGATATTAGCAAAAACCTTTGCCGTATCAATTACTTTAGCTTGGGATTGTTTATATGACGGGTTGCATCGCGGGTATTCCGCTTGTGAAAAGCGTCCTCCATAGCCTGTTGCAAATCTACTCCCGTTTGATTGGCTAAACACACCAGCACAAACAGAATATCGGCCATCTCCTCGGCCATGGTGTCGGCACTCTCTCCAGCCTTAAATGATTGGTCGCCATACGTGCGAGTAATTACCCGAGCCAACTCGCCCACCTCCTCCATTAACACCCCGAGGTTAGTGAGCTCACTAAAGTAGCGAACGCCTTTGGTTTTAATCCATTTATCCACCTGCGCCTGAAGTTCTCTGAGCGTTAAATCATCCATTACTCCTTGTTTTTAGTGTCGATAATTATGGTCACAGGGCCGTCATTTCTTATGTCAACTAGCATCTTCGCACCAAAAATGCCCTCGCTAACTGTTAGCTGTGAGTGACGCCTCAACTTATCGATAAATTGATGGTAAAGGGGAATGGCTACCTCGGGGTGGGCCGCTTTTATGTAGGAGGGTCTGTTACCTTTTCTTGTTTTAGCGTGCAGGGTGAACTGGCTAACCACGAGGAACTCGCCTTCAATATCCATTATGGAAAGGTTCATAACATCTTCAGCATCATCAAATATTCGAAGGTTGCAGAGCTTGTTCACCATCCAATCGATGTCGCCATCAACATCAGCGTCCTCAAATCCAACCAGGATTAGCATCCCTTTGGCAATGGAGCCAACTACCCCGCCGCCAACGGTAACGGAGGCCTCCGAAACTCTTTGTATTACGACTCGCATTACCTATAACAATTCAATTAAACATACACGCGAAGAAGGGCGTTTATCAGAGCTTAAAACACACTTCGCGCTGTCCGTGGTCATAATGAAAACCCCTTTACATTGAAAATGGAAACATCAAACAAAAATGGCTTAAAAACCTTTTCAATCCAATTTTCTGAGAGTAAAAAAACAAAAGGTTACTATATTTGCCAACTAATTGGCCGTTTGGCAATATCTACATGGGAAAACTTTGGGAACATACCTGGTCGAACACATCCACCCCAATATCTGGGGATTACCTAAGCTATCAACAGGACACCATACCCAAACCCCAACCCAAGGATACACTTGACACCATACCCGAGGGGATAAACCCATTGTTCCTTCTTATCGAAAGAAAGACTCAGGAGGTAGAGGCCATTAAAGAACAAACCGAACAGGCTATAACTCCCGTAGTACGAAGGCAAGATGTTCCGGAGGTTGACACCACATGCTATATTTGCAGAGATGGTAGCCATCGTCCGCTACATACTGTTGTTGAGCAAGAAGGAGTGATATGGACCTCTGCATTTAGCTATGAAACGCTATACGATGCTTACCATTACAATGAGTTTGTAAAAGTAAACCAGCAGGTTTTTATCGAAACCATACCGGCCGAACCCGTAAGGCATATCCACATAAAACCCTTAGAGCAAGAGAGTCAAAAAACCTCATGGCTTTTTTACCCCATGCTTGCAATGCTTATTCTGCTAGTACTACTAAGGCTATTGTTTGCAAAACAGATAAACAATTTATTCCGGGGGGCTCTTTTTTTCCATATCGGAAAAAAGATAATAAGCGAAAACACTATTGTTCAGAATCGTTTCTTCAGGATGCTGGATGCAGCTATGCTCATTTCGTTGCCCGTAGCATTTATTCAAATGATAAATATCCTAGAATTACCAACCCATAGGGTTGACAACTATGCATTATTGGCAATTTACATCTCGCTTAGCTTTGTTGGGTATAGAGCTTTTCGATATATATCAAACAAAACCATTGGGTTCGTGTCAAATCAAGCCCAAGCGGCTCTGTCGCTACACATAAATCAGCTAATATACGAGAGGCTATTCGGCCTGGTGTTAATACCCCTTAACCTTTTGATGCTGTACGCCTCGAGCGGGGCAAAAGTTGCAACCCTATACATAACGCTGGGGGTTTTGGCCCTCGTTTTGATTTTCAGGATACTAAGGACGCTTCAGGTTTTTCTTTTTAACCGATTTTCAATGTTCTATTTATTTTTATATCTTTGTGCCCTTGAAATTATCCCCACATTGATTATTGTCAATGAGTTTTTTTAGGGGGTAACGTGTTGTTGAATAAAACATCTATGACCTTGAAGATCAAAAAGATTATCGTATCGCAACCCGAACCCCAAAGCGAAAAGTCTCCCTACCTCGAACTAATCAATAAGTACAACCTTAAAATTGATTTTCGGCCTTTTATACAGGTTGAGGGAGTGCCATCCAAAGAGTTTCGCCAACAGCGAATTGATATTCTTCAGCACACAGCCGTTATTTTTACCAGTCGTACAGCAATAGATCATTTCTTTAGAATTTGTGACGAGGTAAGGGTTACTGTACCCGAAACCATGAAGTATTTCTGCATTACCGAGGCTGTTGCCCTGTATTTGCAAAAGTACATCGTGTACCGCAAGCGTAAAATTTTTTACGGACAGGGCACCTTTGCACAGCTAATGGATGTTATTAACAAGCATAAGACGGAGAAGTTTTTGGTTCCTCTGTCGGATATGCACAAGGCAGAAATCCCCAAGTCGCTCGACAAGGCAAAGGTTAAGTACACCAAAGCAATCCTTTACCGGACTGTAAGCAGCGACCTGTCCGATCTGAAAGATATTTACTACGATATTATCGTGTTTTACAGCCCCAGCGGTATAAAGTCGCTTTTCAAAAATTTCCCCGACTTTAAACAGAATGACACAAAAATTGCTGCCTTTGGCCCCACCACTGCCAAAGCGGTAAAGAATCATAAGCTACGACTAGACATTCAGGCGCCAACGCCAGCATGCCCTAGCATGACCCAAGCGCTCGATGAGTTCATCAAAAAGTTTAACAAGGAGAACAAGTAGTAACTTCCCCTGCAAGGGTGAGATACCAAGGTTACCCAAAAGCCCAGCACAATGTCGACAGCTTTTGCTGGTTGGGAATAAAATCAATTGCAATACCATGAAGCCATTTGGCTTTCCGAAGAGCGAGCGGCTTTGCAGCAAGAAGAGCATTGATAGCATTTTTGCTCAGGGGCAAAGCGTATTCTCATACCCAATAAAAGCTACCTTTACCATAGAGGCTCTCCCGCACGATGAGCCAGCGGCTCAAACCCTATTTGTTGTGCCCAAAAAGAAGTTTAAGCGAGCCGTACACCGAAATGCTATCAGAAGAAGGGTTCGCGAGTCATTCCGCCTAAATAAACACACTCTTTACCAATGGTGCTCCGACAACCAGCTACAGGTTAAAATTGCCTTTGTTTACGTTGCCTCAGAAAAGTTGCCCTTTGAACAAATCCAACTGGCAATCGTTAAACTCATCAACTCCATTAAGGATTGGCATAGCAATATTTCGGAAGCATGAAGACAATTAGAAAGGTTTTGGTACTGGTCCTGTCGCTGCCCATAAGGGCATATCAACTTTTCATTAGCCCCCATACACTTGCCAGCTGCCGATACTACCCCACCTGCTCATCGTACTGCCTTGAAGCATTAAAAAAGCACGGACCTCTTAAAGGCTTATGGCTCTGCACAAAACGAGTTTTCAGCTGCAACCCATGGGGTGGACACGGATATGATCCCGTTCCATAGAGAGAGTGCTGCTGTATTCGCTTTTTTTAGCTGAAAACAACTTAGCAGGCTTACTTATTGGATTAATATTTGTTTACTTTGCTTTTCTGTTTTCAATAAATATTTTTTTACCATGGCTAGCATAAAAACAAAGCTAAAAAAGATTTCCATTGCACTGGTTGCCACAACCATAGTAATTGGTGCTTTCTCATTCAATTCTGTTGACTTTAAGGTATCTAAAAGTCTCGACATATTCTTCTCCTTCTTTAGGGAGGTTAGCATTTTTTATGTTGACAAGCCCGACCCTGAAAAGCTGGTAAAAGTGGCCATCGACGCTATGCTTGAGTCGCTTGACCCCTACAACGAGTTTATCCCCGAAGAGGATAAGGCCGAGCTTGAATTCCAAACCACTGGCGAGTACGGCGGGATGGGTGCACTTATTCGCCAAAGCGCCGACTACCCAATTGTGGCTGAGGTTTACGAGGGAAGTCCTGCCCATGGCGCAGGGCTTAGGGCAGGTGATAAAATTTTAGAGATAAACGGGATCAGCGTGCTTAGCCTACCTGTTGATCGGGTTAGCAAGATGCTTAAAGGGGTGCCAAAGTCGGACCTAAACCTAGTTATACAACGATACCCAAAACCCGACTCGCTAACGTTTAGCTTTAAGCGCGATAAAATCCATATTCCTAGCGTCCCTTTTTACGGAATGATTTCGGAGGGTGTAGGTTACATTAGGCTAGCAAACTTCACCACCAATTGCCATAAGGAGGTTGAAAAGGCCTTAAAGGAGTTAAAATCCAAGGGCAATGCCCAGGGTATTATTTTAGACCTAAGAGGCAACCCGGGAGGGTTACTTCATGAAGCGGTTAAAATTGCAAATTTGTTTATACCTAAGGATGAGCTGGTGGTTTACACCAAAGGGCAGATCAAGGAGTTTGATCAGGAGTACAAAACACCCTCGCGTGCAGTAGACACAAAGACACCCCTAGTGGTGCTTGTGGATAGGGTCTCGGCATCGGCATCGGAAATTGTAGCAGGGGCCCTTCAGGATCTTGACAGGGCAGTTATAATTGGCGAAAGAACTTTTGGCAAAGGCTTGGTGCAGACCACCCGCCCCTTACCCTACAATGCTCAACTCAAAATAACTACAGCCAAGTATTATATTCCCAGCGGCCGATGCATTCAGGCTGTTGACTTTACCCAACGAGCCGACGATGGAAGTATTAGCTTTATTCCCGATTCTTTAATATCCGATTTTAAAACCCGCAATGGACGTATTGTTCGCGATGGGGGAGGCATAACCCCAGACATAAAGCACAGCGCATCGATTTATAGCCGATTAGCAACAGTGCTGTACGCACGAAATATGCTTTTTGACTTTGCCACGCAATTCCACTCATCGAATGACAGCATTGCTAGCCCTACAGAGTTTACGCTTACCGATGAGCAGTATAACGGGTTCATAACATATCTAAACGATTCCAATTTCGAGTACGAGAGCCAAACCCAGTCCATACTGAAGGATGTGATAAGAGCCGCACAAGATGAGAATTATCACGAGATGCTCAAACCCCTTACCGATAGTATACAATCAATTGTAAAGGGTAATATTGCCATGGATTTGGAGCTGATTAAACCCGAAATTAAAAGATTGCTCGAAGAAGAGATTGTGGGTAGATACTATTTTCAAAAGGGCAAAGCTCAGTATGGCGTTAACCGGGACGAGGTAATTCCCATGTGTATCGATATTTTGAGCAACGCAACAGAGTACAAAGCTATACTCTCAGCATCTGAGCCCGAGAAAGAGGATGCCGATGAAGAGCTGGCCGAAAACACCCAGCCTAGGTTGGATGGAATAACACCGGTATCACAAGTTGCAAAATTAGTAGAACACCCCAAACCGAGGCAAATCCCAAGCTAGCTTTTAGCTGTGTAATTTACGAAGAACTATACGGAACGTAGTGCCCTTATCAACCTCTGAATTATTCACAAAAAGTTTTCCGTTGTGATACTCTTCGATTATCCTCTTGGAAAGGGTTAGCCCAAGGCCCCAGCCTCTGCTCTTGGTTGTATAGCCTGGCTGGAAAATTGTTTTGAAATGGCTCCGAGGAATTCCCTTACCAGTATCGGTTATATCGATAAAAACTACTTGGGTATTATCAATAACAGAAATAGTCACCTCGCCGCAAGATTGTATTGCATCGACCGAGTTGCGGATAATATTCTCTAGCACCCACTCAAAAAGGGTCTCATTCAAAGGCAATGGAATTGAGTCGGTAGAGTCGAACTTAACCACCAGGTTAATCTTGCTCGATATCCTGTTGCGGAGGTACTCCACAGTATTGCCAATAGCTGCCACTAAATTGGTAGTTCGTAGCGATGGGCTGGAGCCTATCTTTGAGAACCTATCAACTACTTTTTCCAACCTGGACACATCCTTCTCGAAGTTACTCACCAAGGTGGGATCAATGCCCGATTCACGAATCAGCTCAAGCCAAGCCAAAAGTGATGAGGTTGGCGTACCCAGCTGATGAGCTGTCTCTTTAGCCAAACCCACCCATACCTGGTTCTGCTCAGCTTTTCGTGAGTGGCTAAAGGCATAGTATGAAGCAACAATAAATAGAATTATCACGAATAGCTGCACGTAGGGGTAGTATGTCAGCTTCACCAGAGTAGTGCTATCTTTATAGTAAACGATGTTCTTGCTACCATCAATAAGGGTAACCACAATGGGCTCTTTTGATGATTTCATTTGCGACAATAACCGTTGGGCTCCCTCTCTGGTTTCCACCCTTGAGGGCTTAACATTCATATGCGACAGGATATTATCGTCCTCATCGGTAAGGAGTACCGGCACGGTGGTGTTATTCTCGAGCACGTCGAGCACTATGGCAAAATTTTGACTTGAGTCGGCCAGGTTGTTTATGTTAGATATCTCGCGGATTGCTTTAGCCCACAGCTCAATCTTCTTGCGCTCCTCAAGCGATAAATCCTTTACAAGGCTATTGGTAATGTAAAGAGAAGCAAATCCAATAATAACTGCTACAACCAGTAGCAACGCCTTCCATCTTTGTTTTACAACGTATATCTCCAATGCGAGCTATTTATGATTAGTATAACACTACTAACTTACGGTTAACGGTTTTAGTACATCTGATATGGAAAAAAAAAGGAGGGCTAATCCCATTCAATGGTAAACTTGGTTGACTCCTCGTTCTTCTTCTGCTCCTTTTTCTTCTCGTCCTTTTTCTTCTCGTCCAGCGCATTTGGTTTTAACGAATCCTCTTTGGCTGATGGCCTTAGAAAAGAGAATTCATCGCGGAGTATAGCCCGCAGGCTCAACCCCTCGTTCCGAAGATTTTGTCTAAATGCATCACGCGCCGAAGCACGATCGTAGGATACAGAGAAATCGTTGCTATTCCCCTCAAGCTTAAGAAAAACCTTAACCCTACCGCTTCCATCGTCCTCAACCTGCCCAAACGGATCGTTCTGCACCTTTTCACGCACCGATTTGGAAAACAGCACATCGGAGAGGTAAAGTTGGGTTCTGTAGCGATATTCGCCACTAAACGTGTGAGTACCCGACACCAACAAATCTATTGCCGATGATTTTATCTCCATCTCGGGTATAATTATCACGCTGTCGGTAATTCTTAGCGTATTCTCAAGGGTAGAGAACTTTATATCCATCAGCTCGTCGAGCTCAATGAACCGCGAGAGGCTTTTGAGCTGCGCCACGTTCATTAGCCTACCATTGGCAAGCTTAATGTCGGCCTTTGCCTCCACCCTATTCACATCAAACTTACCATCTAAAATTGGTGCTGAGAGCTCAGCCGAACCGGTGAGATCACCATGTAAATTTTCGCTCGTAATTACATCCTGACCAAAGTTTTTGAACGACTTAAAAAGCAAATTGACATCAACTCCATCGGCATCTAAATCGGCCAAAAACAGATCCGTGCTTGGGGTTTCCGAAGTCACGCTAAACCGACCAGTAAGCAAGCCGTTGCATGAACGAGCCAAAAAGCTGTTGCAATAAAAACTTTTGTCGTGTGTATAAAAATTGGCGCTAAGCGGGGTGGCTACAAAATCGTTGTAAATAAGCTTATCGATAAACACATCGCCAGCTACGGAGTGTATTCTGTCCCATGTTGATTCTCCCTGCAGGCTGGATGGGGTTTCTGAACGAGTAAAATTTAGCCATTGTGTGTTTAGGGAGTCGAGCGTTATGCTTGCGTTAACCGATGCTTTCTGCTTACCAAAAACTATGGCCGAGGCGTTAGATGCTTGAAAATCTGCGCTAAACTTCGATCCATGGAGGTACCCAAAAAGGTGAGCATTGCTAATGTCTTGGTTGTTAATCCGCAGGTTACCTCCAACCGACTTAAGATCGGGGATTATCCCCACCTGCTCAAAATTTATATTACTTAGCTCTAGGTTTGAGAAGAATTTGGAGTCTTCGAATGAATTTAATGTAATCTTACTCAAATCGTCGAGTAATCCAAGCACCTCTAAATCGCCCGACACTAAACCCGATACAACAGGTACTTGTACTCCCCACATTAGCAAATCGGGGATATTGATGAGGTGATTGGCCTTTAAATGATACAAGGGGGCATTCAGATTCTTTACCCGAAGGCTGCCGCTTACATTTGAAATACCCGAGCTGAACTCGATGCTCGACAGGTATACTTCAGATGATTCGGGCTTTCCCTGCGTACCGTTATTGAATTTGCCTCTGATGCTCGAAAACTCTAGGGCTGGCTTGTTGGGTATTTGAACCATCAGCCCATTCGATTGAAAATCTAAGCTTATCAGGTACGGTTTCTCCATCTTGGTATATCCATCGACACCAATGCTGAATGCAATATTGCCCTTCGTTTTGGTTCCAGAGGGTAAGGATATGTTGTGCTGAGATAGGAATGAGATGAGGTGATCAACATCAAAGTTTTCGCCGCTGATGGACAGCCAAACGGGCGACCCCATTTCCCTGCCAATATTCCCCGACACGCTAAGCTTACTTCGCCCAAGGGTTCCAATGCTGGGTCTAACATCAATATGCTCATCATCTATTAGGAAGTCGGTTACTAGGCTTACCTTCTGATTTCGGATGTAGTAAAACGATCCCTGACGAAGCACTCCAACGGTAGATCGAACCTTGGTGCTTAGCACAATCTGCTGTGCAGAAATTTCACCGTTAAGGGAAGCATCGTCTATTAGCCCCTTGAATATCCAACCCGTTCTCAAATCGATGTAGCTTAGGTTGATATTCTCGAGCCTCAGCTCATCGAGGCTAAACAACCAGCTGGTGTTTTGCTGCTTTCCCTTCTCAAAAATTTCGAAGTTTCCCTTTCCCTTTCCATCGAAATATAGGTTGAGCCAGCCGTTTTTAAGGATAATCTTCTCGAAGCTGTACTCATTTCGTAGAATGCCCATGATTCCCATCCTAACCGACACCTCATCGATAGACAGCAAGCCAGGTTCAAATTCGGGGGGTGTATCTAAGCTGCCCTCAAAAATTTCGACTCCCTTTAGGTTAACAGCAACATAGGGAAAGGCTTTAAGCATCGACACATCAACCGAGCGTACCTTCACCTCGGCGTTAATTTGCTTATTTAGGTGGCTTAGGGTACTATCTACAAGTTTATCCTTCAGCAAAAAACCCGCCACACCTAGGCTTAAAGCAAAGGCAAGCAACAACGCTAGGATAAAAAGGGTAACTTTAAACGCTACTCGCATAAGAGGTAAAAATAGTGAATTTATTTGCACGGCTAACCGTTTAACACGAAGCATTTCATAACACCATCAACCCAATCACCACAGCCACCATTAAACTCCACAAACATAAGACAAAAACGAATGTTTTGAAAGGTTTGTAAAAGGTTTTTTACTCATCAAAACGTTACTGGCTCTCACCATAAATTAGCTATACATATTGGGTAGAATTTCGAATTTTATTAAAAAGACCCAGTACTTAAAATCCATTGGTTAAATTTGTATTTAATTTGTTGCCTAATCTACCGATAAATGAAGCTAGTAAAACTAATACTTGTAATAATACTATCCGCCTCAACGGTAGTATCGCCGGGTAATGATGAGCAGCAGGTAGATAGCTTATCGGAAATTTTAGCGACACAAACGGATTCTTCCAGAACTTCCACCCTGCTTGCTTTAAGCTGGGAGCTAAGAAACTCCAACCCAGAGTTAGCCATAAGCTACGGACAGGAGGCTATAGATCTATCGTTAAAGTTTAATGATTTCGAGAATCTTGCAAAGGCCTATAGCTTTGTAGGGGTTGCCTATCGTGTTATGGGCAAATACTCTCAGTCTATAGACTACTATTTTTTAGGATTAGATATTGCCACTGAGCACGGCATTACAGAGCAGGAGGGCTATGCGTACCTTAATCTAGCCAACCTATATATTTATCAGGAGTATTGCAACAATGCGTTGGATAATCTAAAAAAAGCCGAGGAGATTGCACTAAAAATTGATAGCAAATCTATGCTATCGTACGTATACCTATACGTTGGCCGAACCCTGGTGCTTAAGAATGAACCAAGCAGGGCTCTAGAGTTTTTTCAAAAAGCACTTAACATCAGAATTGAAACCAACTCCATACCAGAGCAAGCTGTTTGCTATAAATACATTGGCGATGTATACCTAAGTATGAACGACCAGCAAGCGGCACTAATGAGTTACGACAAGTCTTTGTCCGTCATTGACAGGGATGCTGATAGAAGTTTATATGCTGATTTGCTTGAGAAGAAATCTACAATATCTTTTCAACAAAAAGATTTAAACCGAGCAAAGGCACTAGCAAAGCAAAGCCTGAATATTGCCCACGAAATTGGTGCAAGTTTTACTGCCCGTAATGCTACCCAAACCCTAGCCAACATAGCCCTTAGCCGGGGGGAGTATCAAATGGCATCGGAATACCTCAACAGAATTATTGATTTTAACAGCCATCTCTTCAGTCAGCAGCTATCTGAAAAAATTTTCCTTTTGGAGTACCAGCTAGAAAAGCAGCAGAAAGAAGCCAAGATTGAAATGCTAAACAAGGATAATATAATTAAAGAGCTAAAGCTGGAAAAAGCCAAAAGCTACAACTTCACCTACCTCTTCATCATCATACTACTGCTTGCCTTGTTCATTACATCGCTATTCCTGCTAAAGGTAAGGCGTAAGCGCAACGATTTGCTGGAGGCACAAAACCAGGAAATTGCAAGCCAGCGTCAAAAAATTGAGCAAAAAAACAACCACCTACAAAACGCCTACACGGTAATTGAGGGGTACATTAGCAAAATTACCGACAGTATACAGTACGCAAAAAAAATTCAGGAAGCGGTTCTCCCAAACTTCGATAGTTTAAAATCGTACTTTACCGATTGCTATTGCTACTATCTTCCTAAAGATTTTGTTAGCGGCGATTTTTACTGGATTACAACAAAGGGTGACACCCTTTATGTTGCTGTTGCCGACTGCACAGGGCATGGGGTGCCGGGTGCCTTCATGAGTATAATTGGAATGGATCTTCTGAGCCAAGCTGTAAACCAGCAAAACATTAACGAGCCAGCCAAGATACTGGACTACTTGAATATTGAAATTCGAAAGAAGCTGCGCAAGGAGGCTCAGGACGAGCTTATCCTTAAGGATAGTATGGATATTGCCATCATATCGTACCAGAAGAGCGATAACAAGATACAATACAGCGGCGCCCTTGTACCCCTTACCATTGTTCGCAATGGGAAACTCCTAGAGCACAAGCCTCAGTTCACCTCTATTGGTGTATCGCCAGAGCTCTTCAAACGATCCTTCAAACAGCAAACGATTGATATTCAGCCAGGCGATTGGATTTACCTATACTCTGATGGCTATATGGATCAGTTTGGCGGAGAGAATAAGCGAAAGTATATGAGATCGCAGTTTTTCTCAACCCTTTTGGACATTAGCCAATACGGAGGCGAAAGGCAAAAGGACGAGCTTAAGAAAAAATTTATGGACTGGAAGGGCAATAATGAGCAAATAGACGATGTTCTTGTTTTGGGAATAAAGGTGTAGGTACTTATGCGCTATAAATTCGGTACAGTCATCATTGCTTTAATGGTCTGGCCAGTGGTTATATTGTCACAGGTAAAGCGAATTGACATTCCTAAAAATCTATATGCATTCACCTTTCAGGAAGATCCAACTGGTAAAGTTTGGATAGGCCTTAGCGATGGGAATATAACAGGGGCATTGGGCTATGTAAACGACTCCTCATTTGTTCAGGTTTCGGGTAGCGACGACCTTCCCAATGGATCGTACCACAGCTCCATAAAGCTTGCCGATGGCAGCCTCATGTTTGGCGGCAACCTAGTAGATCAACATAGAAACTCACTTTTAGCCTGGGTTACATCCGAAAAACCCGACACAATACGAATTCCATACAGGCTTACCAACCCATTTATAAACTCCTTCGCCCTGGTCAATAGGCATGAACTATGGATAGGCACTGGTAGCGGTTTGGTTGTAAACAACCGTGGCAAATGGAGCCACTTTTCAGTAGCCAATGGGCTACCCGACAACTTTATCACCTCAATTTACCAAGATTTTAGAGGCACCGTATGGATAGGTAGCGAGGTAGGCATCGCCTTTTACCAGGATAACCAAATACACAGGATCCCTCCAGGCGCCCGAATCATATCATCGGTAACCCAAATCTTTGGCGACAATAGAGGATACGTTTGGTGTGGCTCTCGGTTCACATCGGAGGGTATAAGCGTATACAACGGTGGGCTTTGGGAAACATTCTCCGGAAGACACGGCCTGGTGGACAACTCATCGAGCATTTTTTTCCAAGCTCCCGATGGCCTTCTTTGGGTTGGCAGCTGCTACAATCGCTCACGTGGGGGGGTATCTGTTTTCAATGGCCATAAGTGGGAAAGTTTTACCTCCGAGGATGTACTTGCAAAACCCTGTGTAGATGCCATTGCTGCCGATAGCCAGGGCCGTATTTGGCTTGGCGGATCGCTTACGCCCCGAAGAGAAAAGGGAATAACCATTTACGAAGATGGTACTTGGATTCAACTGACAAACAGCAATGAGCTACCAGCCGAAAGGGTGCTAAAATTCTTTTTAGATTCGAAGAATCGTTTCTGGATCTCGTCATTTGAGGGATTGTTCGTGATTGATCCCGAATTCAAAATCAATTAATATTTGAACTTCTGTATATTTAACGTAGCTTTAAAGTCCAAACCCAACCATATATTGAAAAGCGTAGAAGAAAAAATTTTCAAGCATAGCATCATCTTGCCCGCCCTTTTTGTGCTAATCCTCTGGCTAGTTACCATTACTGAGAATGCAGCAGGGGTTAGCTTCCACCGGCTTGGTGTATACCCCAGAACGCTACACGGATTACCAGGAATTTTGCTTACGCCATTCATTCATAGCGGCTTTAAGCATCTGCTTGCCAATTCGGTTCCACTGTTGGTTATGGGTACTGGTATCATCTACTTTTACCGAGGGCTAAGCTACAGGGTTTTTCTAATCATTTGGATCGCATCAGGTGTTTGCCTATGGATAGGAGGAAGACCTAGCTACCATATTGGAGCGAGCGGGTTGGTTTACGGTATGGCCGCATTCCTCTTTTTTAGCGGCGCCATAAGGCGAGACCCCAGGTTGGCTGCAATATCGCTAATTATTGTTTTCCTTTATGGGGGAATGGTGTGGGGCGTTTTCCCCATATGGCCAACCATTTCATGGGAAGGTCATCTGTTTGGTGGAGTTGCGGGGTTAGCCTGCGCCATTGCTTACCGGCACCATGGCCCTCAACGTAAAATTTACTCATGGGAAATTGAGGATGAGGATGAGGATGATGCGTTTTATGAAAGCACCACCACCGGACAGAAAAATCAAGATATTGAATACACATCAAACAGCTAATAAATCAAAAAAATTGTAATTACTAGCCTGTAGTTAATTTCATTTTATATTTTTGTGGGATTGTAATAGCAATCATTAACCTAAATTTAAGAAAGCATGGCAAAATATAACGAAAGCGAATCTAACTCCAACAACATAAACCTTATCGGATTGGGTACCGAAATTCATGGTGACATTATGAGCAATGGCGATTTACGAATTGATGGCAGTTTAGTTGGCAACATCTCGGCCAAGGGCAAGGTGGTGATTGGTGAAACTGGTAAGATTAAAGGTGAAATAACCTGCAAAAACTGTGATGTTTCTGGTATAGTTGATGGGAAAATTATGGTTTCGGAGCTCCTGTCGCTCAAGTCAAATGCCAAAATAATTGGCGATATGTCAACCAGCCGATTGGCCATCGAACCCGGTAGCCGCTTCACCGGATATTGTGATATGACCAGCGAGAACAACAAAGACAAAAACGCAAGTTTTACACCAACCTCTACAAGCGACGAAAAGAAAGCTTAATAAAAATTCCCTATGGACGACTCTACTGCCCTAAGGAAATTCATCGTAAAGCTTAGCATAAAATTTATACTACTCGGTATAGCTTGTGCTGCTGTGTTCTATTTTTTTGCACAGCAGCACTACTTCAACTTCGTTCCGGTAATCTTTATTTACTTCTATCTTCTCAATCTACTCTCCTTTTACATCCTTGTTAAATCGCACAATCTGCCAATGGGCCAATTCTCCAAACGGTTCATACTTATATCATCGGGCAAATTATTTAGCTCGCTAATATTTGCCATCACCTTCGTCATCCTCTCACGCGAGAACATGATTCCCTTCCTGGTGATTTTTATCATCCTTTACTTTTCGTCACTAATTCAACTAGTTCGAGAGTTCAACGTGTACCTAAACCAAAAAAAATCTGAATAACAGTTGTTTTACCATATAAAGTTTCTATTTTTGAGTTATGGTGTAAATTCAAAAACATATGAAGCTGGGTGTCTCCATTTTATCGTTGATGTTGTGGGTCAATCTATTTGCATTCCCTGCCCAGGCGGAGGAGATTTTTGAGGCTGTCGACCAAAGCGAGCAACATCATACAGCAGAACACACCAACCAGAGCGAGGAATTTAACGCTGGCGATTTTATTTTCGACCACATTGGCGATGCTCACGACTGGCACATCGTTACCATAGGCGACAAGCACATTTCTGTGCCACTACCCATTATCCTTTTCAGCAGAACCCGCGGACAGCTATTCACCTTTTGGTCCAGCAAATTTCACCATGGGCAGAATACATATAAGGGGTTTAAGCTTGTTACGCAGGGCGACCTAAAGGGTAAAATTGTTGAGATTGATGAGCACCACAACATCGCAGACGGGCCACTACCACTTGACTTTTCAATCAAAAAGAATGTTGTAGCTATTTTCTTCTCCATTATCATTTTACTTATTGTATTTATACCCATTGGCAACAAGTATAAGGCTGCACCCCACAGAGCTCCAACCGGAATTCAAAGCCTAATGGAAAACCTAATCCTGTTTGTTCGCGATGACATTGCTAAACCATCTATAGGAGAGAAAAACTACCTCAAGTTCATGCCCTACCTGCTATCCATTTTCTTTTTTATTTGGCTAAACAACCTACTGGGATTAATACCAATTTTCCCAGCAGGTGCCAACGTTACAGGCAATATTGCCGTTACCTTGGTGCTTGCGTTAGCAACTCTTTTAACCATTCTGATTAATGCCAACAAGGGCTTTTGGAAACACATCGTGAACACCCCAGGTGTACCAGTATTCCTTAAGCTTCCTGTGCCCATTATGCCAATAGTTGAAGCGGCCAGCTGGCTTATAAAACCAGCGGTATTGATGATACGTTTGTTTGCAAACATTCTGGCTGGTCACATTATCGCCATGGTGCTCTTCTCGCTTATCTTCATCTTTGGTGCAGTAAACGTATACTTTGGATTCGGAATTTCGTTTGTAACCGTCCTGCTCACCGTTTTCATGTCGGTACTTGAGCTACTGGTTGCATTTATACAAGCTTTTGTTTTCACCATGCTAAGCGCACTATTCATTGGTATGGCTACAGCGGACCATCATTAGTTACTAACCATAAAAACAACAGAACATGACAACACTTCTTATCGTATTACAGGCAGTAGCGGGAGCCGCTTGGGCCAAAATTGGTGCCGCCCTTGGATCGGCCATCATTGTACTAGGAGCTTCTTGGGGTATTGGTAAAATTGGAACAACGGCCCTGGAGTCAATGGCTCGCCAACCTGAGGCAGCTGGTGATATCAGAGGTAGTATGGTGGTTGCCGCTGCTCTTATCGAGGGGGTTTCTTTCTTCGCCATCATTATTTGTGCTCTTGTAATCCTTCTGTAAACAAACTAAAATCTCGACGCTATGGGTTTAATTACCCCCGACTATGGCCTGATGTTTTGGATGCTTGTTTCCTTCAGCGTTCTACTATTTCTGCTGAAGAAATTTGCCTGGAAACAGATTATCTATAGCATTAAGAGCCGTGAAGACGAAGTTGCCAAAGCGCTCCGAGAGGCTGAGTACGCTCGCAACGAGGTGGCTCAACTTCAGGAAAGGCAGGCACAAGTGGTTGCTAAGGCCCAAGCCGAAAGAGATACAATTTTGGCTGAAGCCAAAAAAACCAAGGAGAGGATCCTAGAGGAGGCTAATGCCAAAGCAATTCTCGATTCGAAAAAAATGATGGAGCAGGCGCGTGAAACCATTAGCCGCGAAAAGGAAGCTGCCCAGCAGGAGCTTAAGCACTACGCTTCAAACATAATCCTCCAAGCAACTGAACGCATTCTCCGTTCGGAGCTTAAAAATAAAGATAAGTACGAAGAACAGATTAGCTCAATTATCAACGAAATCTCAACACAAAACTAACCATGGATCAGGGCAGGGTTTCGGTAAGCTACGCTCGAGCGCTTTTTGATTGGGCAAGTTCAAAAGACTTGCTTGAAGAGACGTATGCACAATCGAAACGTTTCCAACTGCTTATGGCTCAAAACCCAGAGTTTGCACAGCTTTTAAGTTCGCCTGGAGTACCCGTGAGTAGAAAGCAGAAGATTGTTGAAACCCTGCTTGCAGAGTATGCCCCCCACATAATAAAGTTGGTTTTTATTGCCCTTAAGAACAAGCGAGAGGGGCAGCTGCCCTCAATAATCCTAATGTTTCAAAAACTTTACAGGATTAAAAAGGGCGTTGCAAAGGTTGTTGTTGAAAGCACCTTTGAGCTTGGCAAAAGTACTTTAAGCGGCATAAGCCAGTTTTTGAACCAAAAACTGAGCAAAGAGATTGAGATTGAACAACGGGTTAATCAAACCCTAATCGGCGGATTTACCCTAACCATTGAGGATAAATTTATGGATAAGAGCGTGAAGGGTGAATTAGAGTTGTTTCGGAAGAAATTAATGGGAACAGAATAGTTAAAGCATCACTATGGCAGATATTAAGGCGTCAGAGGTATCGGAAGTTCTGAGAAAAGAACTCGAGGGTATTGATTTGAAGTCGGGTTTCGAGGAGGTGGGTACCGTACTTCAAGTGGGCGATGGAATTGCCCGCGTGTTTGGACTTTCCAACGTTCAATCGAACGAGCTAGTTGAGTTCGAATCGGGGGTTATGGGCATTGTGCTAAACCTTGAGGAAGACAACGTGGGGGTGGTACTACTGGGTAGCTCCGACTCAATTCGTGAGGGGTATAGGGTAAAGCGCACCAATCATATTGCCTCTATTCGGGTGGGTAATGGACTGTTGGGCCGTGTAGTTAACACCCTTGGATTACCCATCGATGGCAAGGGTCCTATAATGGGCGAAACCTTCGAAATGCCGCTCGAACGCAAAGCGCCCGGTGTTATATACCGCCAACCCGTAACCGAGCCCCTACAAACCGGCATAAAGGCCATTGATGCAATGATCCCCATAGGCAGGGGGCAGCGCGAGCTAATCATTGGCGATCGCCAAACCGGAAAAACAGCCATTGCCATAGATACAATTATTAACCAGCGCTCCCTTTTTGAGAAAGGAGAACCTGTGTACTGCATCTATGTTGCCATTGGTCAAAAGGGATCGACCGTAGCAGGCATAGCCAACACCCTAACCAAGCACGGGGCAATGGACTACACCGTAATCGTTTCGGCAACGGCCTCCGACCCGGCAGCACAGCAGTTCTACGCACCATTTGCAGGTGCTGCCATTGGCGAGTTTTTCCGGGACACCGGACGACACGCCCTCGTAATCTTCGATGACCTATCGAAACAAGCCGTTTCGTACCGTGAAGTTTCGCTGCTACTTCGCCGCCCACCCGGACGCGAAGCATACCCAGGTGATGTGTTCTATCTGCATAGCCGCCTGCTTGAGCGCGCTGCAAAGGTTATCAATTCCGATACCATTGCAGCTCAAATGAACGACCTACCCGATGCCCTAAGGCCTCTTGTTAAGGGTGGAGGATCGCTCACAGCACTTCCTATTATTGAAACCCAAGCGGGTGACGTTTCGGCCTACATTCCAACCAACGTTATCTCCATTACCGACGGTCAGATCTTTTTAGAGTCGAACCTTTTTAATAGTGGAGTTCGACCAGCCATCAACGTTGGTATCTCGGTATCGCGCGTGGGAGGAAAGGCTCAGATAAAATCGATGAAGAAGGTGGCGGGTACCCTTAAGCTCGACCAAGCACAATACCGTGAACTTGAGGCCTTCGCCAAATTTGGTTCCGATTTAGATGCTGCAACACTAAACGTACTTGACAAAGGTGCAAAAAACGTTGAGATTCTTAAGCAGGATGAGAATAGCCCTCTCCCAATTGAGGAGCAAATTGCCATAATATACTGTGGCACAATGGGGCTACTTAGGGATATTCCTGTTGAAAAGGTTAGAAAATTTGAGGAGGAGTTTTTAGAGAACCTGCGAACCAAACAACCCGAAATGCTTGCAAAAATAGCGATGGGTGAGTTTACCGATGAGTTTACTGTAGCAATCACCAGTGTTGCCAAAGAGGTTTCACAACAATTTGTAAAATAGATATGGCTGGGCTCAAAGAAATACGAACAAGGATTAGCTCTATCGCATCGACGCAAAAGATTACCAGCGCGATGAAGATGGTATCGGCTGCCAAGTTTCACAAAGCTCAGGAAACCTTTTATCGTTTTAAGCGATACTCCAATAAGGTAGATGAGGTAATGCTGCAGGTTGCCTCTGCAGCCAACGACCCATCGGTAGGCAAATGGTTTGCAAAGCCTACCAATGCCAAAAGTATTGCTCTTATTATTTTCTCTTCCAACTCGAGCATGTGTGCCGGGTTTAACCACAACCTAACCAAAAAAGTGTTAGAAGATGGCCCAAAGCTTTGGGGAGAATTGTGGAGAAGCAACAACCTTAAAATATTTTGCATAGGCAAAAAAGGGGCCGAGTTGCTTACCAAAAAAGGGATAGAACCCTACTTCATCGATACGGAGTTGGCCCAATCGCCAAAGTTTGATGATGCATCAAAGTTTTGTGAAAACCAAGTTCTTGACCCATTTTATAATGGCGATTTCGATGCTGTATTTGTAGCCTACAACGAATTTAGAAACCCAGCCGTACAGGAACCCTCCATTAAACAATACCTCCCCTTCGCTATTCCCGAGGAGGTTTTGAAGGAATCGAATGATAGTGACAACCTGATTTTTGAACCCAATAAAGAGAATATTCTAAAGGCCATCATTCCAATGGCACTTAAGACATCATTTTACGAGTTCTCCCTAGAAAATGCCATTGGTGAGCATGGCGCAAGGATGACGGCAATGCATCAGGCAACCGAAAATGCAACAGAGCTGAGCAAGCAGCTCAAGTTCCAGTACAATAAGGCACGCCAAGCGGCTATTACTAAAGAGATTCTTGAAATAGTGTCGGGGGCCGAGGCCCTTAGGGGCTAACCCTCCTCTCGCTACTTTTGTAGTACCGCTTTCTTTACGGGCTGATTAATTTCAGCAATATCTTCAGAAACGTTAATAATATAGTCAGCAAGCTTCTCCGCTTCGGAAAACAGGTCGTTATATATTACACCCGCTTGGTACTTGTACTTCTCCTCCTCCACATTCTTTAGGTGCTCCTTGCGTAGCTTGTTACGAAACTGGTTAATCTTTTCCTCGGCCTCGTATGCTGGCCCCAAGTTGACGCCACCGTAGCTCCCCTCCAAATTTTCAAGCATTATTGCGTAGGCCTCGTCTACCAGCTGAAACATGTAGTTGAGATTATCGCGCACCTCCTGGTTAAACCATATATTCGCTTTACGCTTTCGACGCATTATTTTGGCCAAGTTATAGTTGCTATCCGAAACGCTTTCGATATCGTTAATGATGTTGAACATTGCCTGCAAACGTTTAGAGCTTTCGTCGCTCAGGTCGTGGTTTGAAATCTTGGTTAGGTAGGTGGCAATTTCAACTTCAACCCTATCGCTTATCTCCTCGTACTTTTCAATTCTATCAAAAGTCTCCTTAAATTTTTTCTCGTTGGTCTCAACAAACAAATCCTTGAAGAATCCATACATCTTGTAGGTTCGCTTGGCGTAGGTAATTATCTCTTTATTGGCCTGAATAAGGGATAGCTCAGCTGTAGACAGCAACCCGATGTTGATGTGTTGCAGACGGAACTCTTCCTCCTCTCCCTTGCGCGAAGGAACGAGTTTAGTTACAATTTTAACAATGTATGGGGTAAAGAAAACCAGAAGAAACGTGTTTATAATGTTGAATGCAGAGTGAAAAATGGAAAGGGCAATGGGTACGCTCTCGTGATTTACTGGGTCAAATGGATCTGGCCCACCCATTTCCATAACAAAATTGGCGACGTTGTTCAAGAAAAATCTAAAAATAAACAGCATCCAAACAACTCCGAACATATTGAATATTAAGTGAGCTCGAGCAGTACGCTTGGCCGATACGTTGGCCACCGCTGCAGCAATATTGGCCGTAATGGTAGTACCTATGTTTTCGCCTAACACCATTGCTGCTGCCAGCTCAAAGCTAATCCAACCGCTATTACACATCACAAGCGTTAAGGCCATGGTGGCGCTCGACGACTGGATAACAACCGTTAGAATGGTCCCTATGGCAACGAAAAGCAGCAACGAAAACACTCCTCCATCGGTATAGTTTGAAAGGAACGCAAGTATTTCGGGACTTTCGCTAATATTTGGTACAGAGTTCTTAAGAAAATCGAGACCTAAAAACAAAAGGGCAAAGCCAACAAGCAGCTCGCCCCATGATTTGCGGCTATGGTTTTTGCTAAACACAAGCGGAAACCCAACCCCAATTAGCGGTAACGCAATGGCGCTAATGGAAAACTTAAAACCCAAGAGCGAAATCATCCATGCGGTGAATGTTGTGCCGATATTTGCTCCCATGATTACACCCACCGATTGGGTTAAAGAGATTAAACCGGCATTAACAAAGCTAACCAGCATTACGGTTGTAGCAGAGCTCGACTGAACTACAGTGGTAACTATAAGCCCGGTAAGAATTCCTTTGAATCGGTTGGAAGTCATGGCGGCCAGAATGGTTCGCATCCTATCGCCAGCAACCTTCTGCAACGACTCACTTAGCATTTTCATTCCGAATAGGAAAAGCCCCAGGGACCCCACCAGGGTTAGAAACTGAATAATACTGTAGCTCATACTTGTACAATTTTAAAGGAGCGTAAAAATATACAATACCATTACAAGGCGTAAAAATACAATGTTAACTTAAAGCTAATTATTCAAACCGCCAATTCAAACGGTATAATTATTTTATATTTTAACATTATATGACTATCCTTTTCGATACCAAAACACCGAATCGTCATTGCGAATCCGCCAGCCGGCGGATGAAGCAATCTTTATTTCACTGAATACGAATAGATTGCTTCGTCATAAAAAACACTCCCTGCCTGCCGTCTGCCTCCCGCCTGCCTGCCGCCTGCCTGCCGCCTGCCTGCCGGCAAAGGCAGGGCAAAGGCAGGGCAAAGGCAGGGCAAAGGCAGGGCAAAGGCAGGCTCGCAATGACGTATTCTTATATTTTAACTTTAGGTATGTTAGCGGACAATCATATAACATTATTTCTTTACCCAAATTTATTACCTTTGCCGCATCATTAATGTATGCTATGGTTTTTCAAATTATTGCCCGATTAATTTTACGCAACAGGCTGTTAATTTTAATCTCGGTTGGTTTAATTACTGCCTTTATGGCGTATATGACCACATCGCTTAAGTTTTACTACGAGCCAACGCCCCTGCTCCCCTCTACGGATAGCCTTTTGATTCAGCATAAACACTACACCGACATGTTTGGTAAAGGTGAAAATATAATGGTTATTGGAGTTGAGGATGATAACTTTTTCACCGAGGGAAACCTAAAAAGTTGGCAAAAGCTCGAAAAAGATCTACTGGCCATTGATGGGGTTGAACAGGTTTTTTCCATTTTTGACATTTTTACTCTTGACAGAAACATCGAAGATAGGGTTTTTGAATTTAATAGAGTTTTTCCTCTAGATCTCAGCAATACAAATTTAGATTCGCTAAAGAACGTTGCCCATTCACTCCCTTTTTACGAAGAGCTGATATACAACAAGGAGGCTAATGTTTACCTCATGATGGTTACGCTAAGGTACGAGAAAATTAGCACGCCCATCAGGGTTTCGTTCATGGAGTCGATAATAGATGCCTGCAAGCAGTACGAAGTGAACACCGGTAACAAGCTGAGGTACTCTGGATTACCCTACATAAGAATTACTGTGGGCGAGATGATAAAAGGCGAGATGTTCATGTTTATCTTTCTAGCAGTACTCATAACCGGTGTAATCATATACCTTCTGTTCAGGTCATTTAGAATCATGACGTTTGTGCTTCTTGTGGTGGCGGTTTCTGTGGTTTGGGGTCTAGGAGTTATGTCGCTTCTTGGTTTCCAAATTACCCTACTCACTGCCGTAATTCCTCCTCTCATAATTGTTATTGGGGTGCCAAACTGCGTGTACCTGCTAAACAAGTACCACCATGAATATAGCGTGCATGGCAATAAGATAAAAGCATTGCAGCGCGTAATACAAAAAATTGGAAGTGCCACATTCCTTACTAACCTCACCACCGCTGCAGGTTTTGGAACCTTTATGTTCACTAGCATAAGGATTCTTACCGAGTTCGGACTGGTTGCCGCTATAGACATAATGGTTGTTTTTGTGGTTTCGCTACTTCTTATTCCAACAATATTCAGCTTTTTACCCCCACCTGAACCTCGTCATCTACAACATCTAGAGGGCGTGAGGATAAAAAATACCATATCGCGAGTTATTTCCACTGGGCTATACCGCCGCAAGCTGGTATTTTTTGCCACCGCAATACTTGTAACATTTGGGTTTTGGGGTCTTTCTAAGGTTCAAAGCCTTGGCTTTATGGTTGATGATATTCCTAAAAAACACCCGGTGTATGTTGATTTAAAGTTCTTTGAGAAGAACTTCTCGGGTATAATGCCGCTTGAAATAGTGGTAGATACCGATGCTCCTCGCGGTATTATGCAGGCCAAAACGCTAGGGCAAATCAACTCGTTGCAGAACAAGCTGAAGGAATACCCTGAGCTATCCAAACCTCTTTCAGTTGCCGAAGCAGCAAAGTTTGCTAGGCAGGGCTACTACAACGGGAGTATAAATCAATATAGGCTCCCATCTGGTCCCGAGCGAAACTTTATCCTCTCCTACCTGCCCAAAAATATGGAGGGCAACGAGCTGCTAAAGCGCTTTGCCGACTCAACAGCAAGCATAACCCGAGTGATGTATAACGTTGCCGACATTGGCTCCATTAGGGTTAAAGAGCTAAAAGAGTCGATCAGGGCCGATGTGGATTCAATTTTTGGTGACGATGCGCAAAGGGTAGCTATTACCGGAGGGAGCGTAATTGCAGCCAAGGGCAACGACTACTTGGTTAAAAGCCTTTTCGTTAGCTTGCTCGCAGCCATCGTTATAATTTCAGTATTCATGATATGGATGTTTAGAAGGGGGCGAATGGTTATCCTATCCATCCTACCTAACCTCATCCCTCTACTATTCACCGCAGCGGCTATGGGGTTTCTTGGTATCCCATTGAAACCCAGCACGGTAATTGTATTTAGCATAGCCTTTGGTATTTCTGTTGATAACTCCATCCATTTTCTAGCCAAGTACAGGCAAGAGCTTGTACGCACCAACAATAACCAAAAGGCATCGGTGCTGTGTGCCATTAGAGAGACAGGGGTTAGCATGATTTACACCTCCATTGTCCTTTTCTTTGGATTCGGAATATTTATTGCATCGCAGTTTGGGGGTACGGTATCGCTGGGACTACTGGTTTCGCTTACCCTTATGGTTGCTCTATTTAGCAACCTGATTCTACTTCCATCAATCTTGCTGTCTCTTTCTAAACACAATGCGTCCGATTCCGATTGTTTATCCTAAAGTCTTTTGTCATCATTATTATTTTCATATCTTTACTAATAGTAAAAGATAACAAACAAAAATTTTCAAATGTATAGCATTGAGGAGTTAACAGATATTGCCGACAAAGGTATTCTTAACCTTTCGATTCCAGAAGAGCCTAAGCGATTATACGAACCCATACGCTACACCCTAGCGTCCGGGGGGAAAAGGATTCGGCCTGTGTTAGTATTAGCGGCTTGTAATATGTTTTCGAACGCTGTTGATAAGGCCTTATACCCGGCCTTAGCAATTGAGCTTTTCCATAACTTCACCCTTATACATGACGATATTATGGATAAGGCGCCCATAAGGCGAAACCAACCAACCGTTTTTGGAAAGTGGGGACAGGATATAGCCATTTTATCAGGCGATGCGCTAAACATTTTGGCCTACCAGCTTTTAGCCCGGTCGGATAAAGAGATAATGGCCCAGGTTATCACCACATTCAACAAAATTGCCCTAGGGGTATGCGATGGGCAGCAGTACGATATGGATTTTGAAACGGCTCAGTACATAACCCAGGAAGAGTATCTTAATATGATTGAGCTTAAGACCTCTGTTCTACTCAAAGGCGCTTTAGAAATTGGGGGTATTGTTGCTGGAGCGCCTCAGCCAGATATACTCAAACTTGGTACGTTTGGCCTCAACCTTGGCCTTGCGTTCCAGCTACAAGACGACCTGCTTGATGCCTTTGGCAATTCAAACACCTTTGGGAAAAAAATTGGTGGCGATATAGTGGCCAACAAAAAAACTTTTCTGACCATAAAGGCATTCTCGCTCGCCAAGGGTAAGTCGCTAGAGCTGCTTAGCAGCTACTTTAAGGCAGAGGGAGTGGATCCCGTACAAAAAGTTCAGGAAGTCCTAAAAATATACAACGAGGTAGGTGTAAAGGAAATAACAGAGGAGAAGATTAACGAGTACTTCGACAATGCTCTTAAAGCATTAGAGGGAATAAATGTAAGTAGCGAGAAAAAAGTTGTTCTCCAAACCATTGCCGAAAGGATTATGAATAGGGATAGGTAGCACCAACCAGGTTACGCCATGGCCATTTTACTTTAGGGGTAGCGCAAGCAACCAGGTGGCTTAACAGAAGTTGTCCACAAAACTTTATCCCAGATTAGTCATTAGGAGTTCTGCGAACTAATGGCTTAGCTGGGTTTAACCCTCCCGATGAATCGGGACAAGCTGATTTAGAAAAACTAAATTTGTAAGCATAAATGCTTACAAATTTTTAGTTTTTCTTCATCGATTTGTCATCATAACATTCAATTAATCTGTGTATTAACAGTATCGTTTTCTAATGGCGATCATTAGAAAAAAACGCTAATGACAAATTTGGGTTTAATGGTTGTTTGTATCCACGTTTGGCAAAAAATATCAGGGCTAAAGCCCCGCTTCTCATTAGAATTCTTAACCCTGCCCTAAAGGACAGGGTTATTGTTTTCGTTCATTGAGGTATGGATACTGAATGTGTTGCCTAAAATGTTTACAATTAGGTATATAGTAGGGTAGGTCGTAATGTAATTTCGAGAATACAACAGATTTATCATTAGATCAACAGGCTATGTCAAAATAGGTATAACATTGAGTATTCATATAAAAAAAAACTATCCAGCAACAGGTGTTTGATTACAATTGGGGGTTCCGTATTCCAATTGTTATACTAATTTTGCAGCCAATTTCAGAAAACAATAAACCTCAAAAAACCACCTCATTATGAGCTATGTATCAAAGGAGAAGCTATTCTCAAGGGAATGGTTTAGGGTATGGACCCTAATAACCGTGGGTGCATTTATATTGGCCTCCGGTTTCGTATTCTTTATCGATCCCCATAGAATTGCACCTGGCGGGGTATACGGTATTGGTATCATTGTACACTACCTAACCAAGGGGATGTTTAGCTGGGCACCCGAAGGTTTTCCCATTGGTACCGTTGGTCTCATACTTAACATACCGCTCACCATTATTGGCATAAAGCTGCTTGGTCCACGCTTTGGAGTGAAAACCGTTATTGGCTTTATCCTCACCTCAATTTTTATTGATGCGCAACACTACCTGTTTGGATACGAGCCGCTGGTTGACGATGCTTTGCTATCGTCCATATTTGGCGGTGTGCTTATAGGCTTTGGGCTTGGGCTAATCTTCAAATCGAAGGCTACCAGTGGCGGTTCCGATATCATTGCCATGATTATTGCGAAATACACCCGGTTACCGCTGGGGCAGCTAATGATTTATGTCGATTCCGCCATCGTGCTAATTGCCCTTGCTGCATTTCAGGATTGGAAAATTCCACTTTACTCTTGGATTGTTATCTACATCACCGGAAAGGTTATCGACATGACCATTCAGGGTGTAAGCTACGACAAAACCCTATTTATCATCTCCGACAAGTACGACGAGATTAGGGATAAGCTAATTATCGACCTGGATCGCGGGGGAACGCTTATAAATGCAGTGGGTATGTATAAGGGTCAGGAGAAGAAGATTATTTTTACAAACGTGAGCCGTAGAGAGGTACATATGCTTCGCGACTTCATCGAGCAGATTGACCCAAGAGCATTTATCACCGTGATTGATGCCAACGAAATTCTGGGCAACGGCTTTAAGCCCATTAAAGAGGAATAGGTTTACATTTACAAAATTTCCAAAAGGCGCAGGGGCCTAAATTGGCCCCTGCGCCTTTTTCGGCATAAAGTTGTACCCGTTAAGGGAAACAAGCCATTAAAATGCTAATTTTACGCCAACAAATCGATTTTTGCAGATGAGGGGAAAGGTGCTTAAGTCAACCGGAAGTTGGTACACCGTTATCGATGATGAGGGTAACCGATATAAATGTAAGGTAAGGGGCAAGCTACGGCTCAAGTCATCGCGCACCACCAACCCTATTACTGTGGGCGACACGGTTGAGGTTAGCGTTGAGAACGATGGGGTTACTGGCAATATAGATAGGGTTGAGCCGAGGAGAAACTACATTATCCGCAAATCGTCGAACTTGTCGCGTGAGTCACACATAATTGCCGCAAACATTGATCAGGCCATCCTGGTTGTAACCATCGACTTCCCTGAAACAAACCTTGTGTTTATCGATAGATACCTAGCCACATCGGAGGCGTACCAAATACCCGCTGTGCTACTTTTTAATAAGGTGGATCTATACTCCGACGAGATGTTCCAAGAGAAGCTCAGCCACTACGAATCTATCTACAAGCCTCTATACCCTTGCTACAGGGTATCGGCCAAAACTGGCGAGGGGATTGATCAGGTGCGCGAGCTAATACAGGGCAAGGCTAGCCTTTTCTCGGGCAATTCGGGTGTGGGAAAAAGCACGCTTATCAATAGGGTTGAGCCCTCCTTAAACCTGAAAACGGCGGATATTTCGCACTACCATCTAAAGGGAAAGCACACCACCACTTTCAGCGAGATGTTCCCCCTACAGAATGGTGGGTTTATAATCGACACCCCTGGCATTAAGGGTTTTGGCCTGGTTGATATGGACAAAAGGGAGATTTTTCACTTTTTCCCTGAAATATTCAAGGTTGCAGCGCGGTGCCAATACAAAAACTGCACACACGAGCATGAACCCGGGTGTGCAGTAAAAGATGCGGTTGAAAACGGTACCATTCACCCCTCGCGCTACTTCAGCTACCTGAGCATACTCAACGATCAGGATGAGAAGTACCGAACCTAATGGATTACACCATGGCAGGGTTTATGCAAAGTACAGGAATTTTGGCATTGTTGGCAATAACGTACTGCTCTTGCGCTCCAAAGATATAGTCGGTGAAGTCGAGATTTGGGGTAGTCATTATTAAAATTAAATCGGCTTCAATATCTACTGCTAACTTAATAATCTCATCGGAGTAATTCGCTCCCTTAGCTGCGTTGTGAACATCTAGATTAATCTCATTGGCCTCAAGGTGTTTCTTGGCAAAGGCTAAGTTGTAATTCACCTTTTTCTGGATTCCAGCATCGGTGGCGTGGGGCAAAATTATATGAACTCGAGAGTTAAACTGGTGTGCCGTTCGGATAGCCCAGCGAAGCCTTTCCTTTTCATTCAGCCTATAGTCGAGGGGAAAAACGATGTTTTCGAAAATTCGACCTTCCTTAGGAGCGTCCTGAATAACCAGAAACGGTACGTTGGAACCTGCAATGACCTTAAGCGCTTTACTGCCTGTCAACTTCTGAACACCCTTTATACCATGCGTACCCATAATCACAGTATCGGCTTCAATGTCGAAAGCATACTCGCTAATGGTGTGAAAGATGTTTCCTTCCTGAATCACGGTTTTAACATCAACCCCATACTGCTCCTTTATACGGGCAGCATCGGCTTTAATTTTCTCAGCGGCCTCCTTCTCGGTAAGTTTACCCTTACCAAACATTCCTACTGCCTCAACCACATGAATTAGATCGATGGTGAAGCTGTCGGTAAACGAGCCAATTTTAAGTGCGTAAAGCAGGGCGTTTTCTGAAACTTTTGTAAAATCCCAAGGCACAATTAATTTCTGAGATTTGATTTCCATAGCTACTGTGGTTTTAGGACAAAGACAATTTTTAAAGATATAAATTTAGGATAATTATTTCTTTACCTGAAGAATATTGAAGCAAATTTTTAAAAAAAATTTCAAAACAAATTCACTACGCTCAGATAATCAACAAAATACGAAACTGCCCCATACCAACATTCACATACAATTCATGTCCACAGCTGGACAAATACTGACGAGTTGTTTTGCTACATTAAAAATCAAATTGAGCCATCAATCACCTGCGTGCCGTCGGCTAGGGGTGGTGGGTTGTTACCCAAAATCTTATCGTCGTTGGCTAAGAGTGTATGTATATGCAGGGCAACGGAAACACAAAAGCCGCAGGCTATAAGTTTATACCTCAACAACTGTATTCTAATTGGATGTAGTATTCTGTATAATATCTTTGTTTTGCCAGTATGATAACTCAAAAGATAAGTAAAGGATACGGGGATTATAATCTTTCTTTATTGGTTACTATTAACATAATTTTTTTGCAGAGTTTTTTCCTTTGCTTTATCTTTAGCCAACAGTTAACTTAAAATTTAATAAAATGAACAGCGACAACAGGCCAGCCATCCAATTCGTTCCTGATCCCGATAAGAATAGCTCTGGGCTCAAAAGGGTCCTCGGCTTTATCAAAAAAAAACCTACCCTATCGGTAATCCTTATTGCCCTGCTTATTATTCTAGGGCTTTGGGGCTTCATGAGTATTAAAACGAACAGAACCGTCCGGAAGTACGAGTCAACCATGGCGCAACAACGCGACAGCCTCAACACCTACCATCTTAAGAACAACGTTCGTATATTCACCTGGGCTGTGCGTAGCGAGCTAACCCGTGGCAATATGGAACAGGTTGAGCAGTTCTTTGTAAACTATCTACAAACAGGAAGGGTTGTGAGGGTTATGCTTGTGGATCCGAATGATGGTAGTATAATTATCTCGACCAACAAGAAGGATCTTGAAACAAAAATTTCCGATAGCGCGATACTATCTGCAACCTCTATTGTTCAGGTTGACATGGGCACTAGCTACAAGTTCGCCAACCCGGTGATGGGCCTCGACAAAAAGCTTGGAATAGTTGTGGTTGAAATCGAAAAGTAAATAGAAAAATTATGCGCACACTTGGAAACATCATTTGGCATATCCCTTTTCTTGGATTTTTAACCGCATTTTGGACGTTTATTATTGGAGGAATTCTAACCCTTACTATAGTTGCCTCACCCATAGGTCTGGGGCTTATGCAACTTGCTCGGTTTTTACTTACGCCATTCTCAATGAGGATGGTGAGCAGAAACACCCTAAACAAAAAGCAGAACAAGCTTTGGAAGGCCTATGGTTTTATTGTGCGCATTTTCTATTTTCCCATAGGGCTAGTGCTGGCCATTGTAACCATTTGCCAAATTGTGGGGCTTTTCATATCGATAATTGGCATACCAACAGCCATTGTTCTGGCCAAATCGCTCGAAACGTACTTTAACCCGGTAAACAAGGTTTGCGTACCCGAAAGTTGTAGCCCATAGTATGAAGATACGCCAGCAAAGCTTCTATGGTGCGTTTAGAAGAAAAATGAAATAAATATTTGAAATGGAAAGATTATCTTTAACAATGTAAAACAAAAAACCCGGCTTCATCACCAGCATAAAAACTGGGAGAGGAATCACCGGGACTACAATGCAAAGATAATACATTTATGGACAACAATGCAATAGTTGAACGAATAATTTCGAAAGAAAGACTTGAACCCTACTTGAATTACCACAAGAATGACCTTTCTAAAGCAATTACTCATTATAAAAACAACATTCTTATATCTGAATCTTTTTACCCTTTACTAGCTGTATTAGAGATTGGTTTAAGAAATTCTATTGATTATCAGTTGACTAAAAGATTTAATGATAAAGAATGGTATGACAATAAAGAATTTGTAAAAATTGCGACCAGATTTCAAATCGACAGAATATCACAAGCAAGAACAAATATCTACTCCGAAAAGAAGGAAATAACACCAGGAAGAATAATTTCAGAACTTTCATTTGGTTTTTGGACATCATTGTTTGACACGAAATTCGAAATGACTTTATGGAAAAACCTGAGATTAGCATTTCCAAATTGTCCGAAAAACATAAGAAAAAGAAAGACAATGAGTTCCAGATTTAACGGGATTAGAAAATTTGAATTAGGCACTTAACTAATAATCATCCTGTAGGTATGAGGCTGCCCTTCTACCATTCTAATCAACAAGTTTTCAAATAGTCCTACGCTCATGAAGTTTCGATTAAACCGATAGGTATACTCATC
>Ga0334884_1000924_pt1 | contig 48922 bp, 26 predicted proteins | sample GraSluR1_MG_7_FD_207215 | JGI IMG/M metagenome (GOLD analysis project Ga0334884, IMG submission 207215) | Sludge microbial communities from methane-producing bioreactor in Wageningen University, Netherlands - Granular Sludge_12_05 R1 | ecosystem: Engineered > Bioreactor > Anaerobic >... | reverse complement strand
CGTCACGACCCTTGCCATCAGTCGTTCGCACCTCCTTCGGGTGGCGAATGGGTATTGGCCGCGATAGGGTGGTTTCGATAGGGTGAATCCTATCGCTGATGGGCGCGCAAGCGCGCCGGCGGTCCTTCGGACCGGACGACAAACGGCCGCGCGGCGCCGCACGTGGCCGTTGGGCCCGAAGGGCCCGTGGCGCCAAAGGCGCCCCCTAGCGACGGGGTTCATCCCGTCGATGAAGCCGTTGGACCGGACGGCAAACGGCTGCCCGGCGCCGCACGTGGCCGTTGGGCCCGAAGGGCCCGTGGCGCCAAAGGCGCCCCCTGGCGACGGGATTTACCCCATCGATGAAGCCGTTGGGCCGGACGACAAACGGCCGCCCGGCGCCGCACGTGGCCGTTGATGTGGCCGTTGGGCCCGAAGGGCCCGTGGCGCCGAAGGCGCCCCCTAGCGACGGGGTTCATCCCGTCGCGCGAACCCCGTCGCGCCCACCCTGTCGGCACCTGTTTCGGCGACCTCCGGCCCCCCGACGGGTCGGGGCGGGAGTGCGGTTAAGTGGCGGTCTTGGGCGACCGCACGGTATCCCCACACCCGCAGGGCCCCTCCCCGCTGCGACCGCAGGCGGCCGCCCGGGGGCCCGGAGAGTTCGCCGTCTTTGGAGCTCGATTCTTAGTCGAGCGACCAAGTCCCGCAACCTCGGGTAACCGCGGAAGAGGCCCGAGTAAGCGCACAGGGCGTGCCCTGGCCTCCCGTACCCCGGGGCGGGTGAGGGACGGGATTCGAGCCCGTCCCAAAGCGTGTGTCATGGTCTCGTTGCGTACGTCGGCGCCCTCCGTCGCCCGGATGGGGTCGGGGCGGGAGGCGCCGGAGGAAGGCTCTCCGGGGACGGCTACGGCAAAGGCAACGGCTACGGCAAAGGCAACGGCTACGGTTACGGCAAAGGCAACGACTACGGCGAGACGGCCCTGCGACACAAACGGAACGGGCGCGCAAGGTGTCTGCGCGCCCGGCTCTGACGATGTGTGTTGCACCCGGCCGTCATCGCTTGTGATGACGGGAGTGCTTCACCTGCCAGGGCGCGTGGAAGTCCCACACCTGCCTGTGGAGCTGCCTGGCCAACTCGGGCTCCCGGTGGATGAGATTGTGCCGTTCCAGTGGGTCGGTGGTCATGTCGTATAGCTCGTCGGGCTTCTCGCCCCTGTTGTCGATGAATTTGTGTGTCTCGGTGCGCACGCCGGTGCGGTAATTGTAGGCCCCCATGTAGAGAGCATCGCGCACCTTCTCAACTTCCCCGCGGACCAGCGGAGCGAGGCTGGATCCCATCAGGTCCGCCTCCGACTCGAGACCGCACAGCTCCAGCAGCGTGGGGACAAAGTCCACGTTGGACACCAGCGCCGGCAGTCGCTTTCCTGACGGCATGAGGCCCGGCTTGCGCATCAACCACACGATTCGCGAGAGCTCCTCGTGCAGAGGATAGCCGAACTTGCGCACCAGGCCGTGCTCGCCCAGGGGCATGCCGTGATCGGAGAGAAGGATCACCAGGGTGTCCTCAGTTAGCCCAAGTTCGTCCAGTTTATCCAGCACCCGCCCCACATAAACATCTGTTTCTGTCACGCCGGCTTTGTAAAGCGCCCGGACGTGCTCGATGTCTCCCGGCATCATCCACTCGTCGGCGTCGGGGGCCATGGGCATGGGCAGATAGCGGCCCTCGTAGCCGAGGTGCGGCTCGTACATGCTGCGGTACGGCTCGTCGCTGTCCCAGGGCTCGTGGGGCTGGAAGCTGTCGACCCACAGGAAGAACTGCTCGGATTTGTGCTCCTGTAGCCAGTCACAGACCGAGTTGAAGAAGTGCTCGCCGGGGGAAACACCGTAGCGCTCCAGGCAGATCTGCCGGTTGGTCTTGGTCTTGGCGTAGTAGAGAACTTCCTTCTCCGGATAGCCCGGTGGGAAGAAGGCCTCGGAGTAGTCCGCGATCTGTCGCCCGTCCGCGGGGGGCAGGCACTTACCGGTGTTGAAGTGGTGGAACTCGTCAAAGCCGCGGTCCATGTGGGCGCCGTTATTGAAGGGCGTGTCCGAGAGGGCGGCGGTGTGGTAACCGGCGGCCTGGAAGAGCTCAGCCACATGGCGGTCGTCGGCCTCCAGCGGCTGCCAGGGGCGGGCGGGGAAGGTGTAGATCCCCGAGACGAAGGCGGTGCGGGCGGGAATCGTGTTGGGGAACTCGGCGTAGGCGGTCTGAAGCAGCGTCGACTCCCGGGCGAAGCGATCCATGTTGGGGGTCTGGACCTCGGCATTGCCATAGCAGCCGAGATGATCCGGACGCAGGGTGTCGAGCATCAGCACTGCGACATTCATGATGGCGGGCCTGAGCCTCCAGAGTCCTGCTATTGGCCGTGGGTCACGGGTGAAGCGCAGTCCACCAGCTCACCGGCCTGAGGCGCCGCATTGAAGCGGCGAGAGCGGTACATGGTCAAGATGATTGTGGCAACCAACGTCCCCAGCAGGGCGCCACCCAACACGTCGGAGAAGTAGTGGCAGCCGAAGTACACGCGGGAGAGCCCCACCAGGGCGGCGACGACGAAGGCCGGCCGGCGCAGGCGGCCACAGAAGGTTGCGATCACGCAGGCCAGGGCGAAGGCCGACTCGGTGTCTCCCGAGGGAAAGGACATGCGCTTGCCGGTGCGAATCTCCTGGGCGGCTCCCTCGGCCACGATCCTGTCTGCCACCACCGCGGGCCGCTCGCGGCGCACGATGAGCTTCAGCGCCGTCACACAGGCCCCCCCGGCGAGCAGCACCACCAGGCACATGAGAATGAAGCTGTTGGCCTGCCGACGATGGACCCGGCGGGCCAGTAGATAGGCCACCAGCAGCATGGCCGCCTGGGTCTCGAACTTGCCGAACACCTGCACCGCCTTGAAAAACGCGTAGCTGCCCGGAACGCTCACCAGCGCCTGCCGCACCGCCTCCGACCACGGGTCGACGACTACCCACACTATCGGCAGGCAGACAAGCCCCACTGCCCACAGCCACAGGGAGCGCGGAGGCACGATGCGGCGGATGCAGGCGACGGGCAAAGTCATCTCCTGGACAGCCCCAGCAGCACCGTACCGGCAATGGCCAGAGCCATCGAGAGGGCGATGTCCCGGGCGCGGCGGCGCAGGTCGATTTCGTGGAAGATCACGACGCCGGCGGCCACCGTGACGATGGTATTGAGGTTGGTCACCGGCCAGGTGACGGCCAAGCCGACGCGCTCGATGGCATGGGCCATCACCAGGGTTGCGGAGGCCCAGATCGCGCCGGCAAGAGCCGCCCACAGATGATGGGGCATGGGCTCGGTGAACCAGCGGCGCCGGTTGCGCGAGAACACCAGGAACAGGATCACCCCGCCCAGCAACGTCCCGAGCCCCATGAGTGCGAGCAGCTCGTAGGTATCCACACGGTCGGCCTGCGCCAGCTTGAGCGGGATCGTGTAGGCGGCGAAGAACACCGCCGCCAGCAGTGCATACACCACTCCCAGGGGCGTCACGCAGCTTCGCGACTCCTGCTCCCTGTCGCCACAGCGCCCCAGGACGACGGCGCAGGCCACCACCAGCACGCTGCCGGCCAGGGCCATGACCGGGCTGGTCTGGCGCCACTCGGCGAACACCAGCAGACCGAAGGCCGTGCCCAGCACCGCCGTGGTGTTCTTGATGGGAGTGGACAGCGCCAGTCCCATCTGGGACACCGAGAGCGTGTAAAACAGCATCCCCAGGGCCCACAGCGGCCCGCAGGAGAAGGAGAGCCACCAGCCGCGGTAGGTGATGGGCGGCAGGTTGGTGCCGTGAACGGCAAGCTGCACAAGCTGGGTGGTGAGCACTGCGCCCACGCACATGGAGAGCACAAAGTCAAAGTCCCGCAGGCCCGAGAGCTTGCGGGGCACCATGTAGAGGCCAAAGAGCACCATGGCGAGCAGAGCAAGGCCAAAGCCGGTCGGGTCCAAGATCGGTAACTCCGCGAGCGACTGCCGCCGAACCGGCGGTGAGCGCCGGTCATTGTAAGCCCTCAGCAGCAGCGGCGCAAGGCGGGGACAGGCGGAACCGTGCGCTCAGAACCCCGGCTTGAACTCCCGGTACTGCAGGGTCTCTACCCACGCGGTCTCACGCCCCCACGGCACTCCCAGCTCGTGGTAGCTCTTGGCCTGCTCGTAGCCCTCTGCGATCGTCTCGGTGATGCCGTTGATGGCCGTGAAGATGGTGTCGTCCCTGGGCTCGCGGGTCACGTACTGCATGGGGATCTGCGTCGGGACCCCGCTGGATTCGAAGGCGGCGTTGAGGGCCACGGTGAAAGGCCGAGTCATCTGCACCGGGCAGTTGAGCTCCGCGTCCGCGCCCCGCAGATAGCGGATCATGTTGCGGAACACCTCGTGGTGCTCGCCCTGTTTGTCCCACTCGACGACTTCGTCCCCGCCACCGCAATGGAGGACGGTAGGTCCGCCCATGGACCACTCGGCCCAGCCCTTGCTCCCGTAGACCTTGCTGAGAGGGCCGATGTTCTCCCAGGCCGCCAGAGTGGTGAGATAGGTGATCCGGGTGCCGCCGACGGTCTCCACCTGGATGCCGGCGGTATCGGAGCCGGTGATGGGGTGGGCGTGGTGCAGCTCGGCCTTCACTCTCGCCGGCTGGCGGGCCGTGAGCCATTGCGGCTCGGCCCAGTACAGGGCGTTGAACAGATAGTGCGCCAGGGCATTGTTCGTCGGCCCGTCCAGACAGTAGCGCCCCTCAAACAGGAGCTGCCCGGCCCAGGCATTGCGCTGATAGTAGGTCTCCAGCCGCACCCAGGTGGCCATGACCTCGATGTGCTCGATATCGCCCAGACGCCCGTCGCACACGGCGCGCTTGAGGGCGCGGACGGTGTTCTTGGACTGGTTCTGGAACCCGATGCAGCAGACCCTGCCGGTCTCTTCCTGGGCCGCGATCATGGCATCGAGCTGCTCGATGGTGGCCGCCGGGGGCTTTTCGCACAGCACATGGTACCCGGCCTCCATGGCGGCGACGGACAGGTCGGCATGGTCGGGAATCGCCACGGGGAGCGCGACGAGTTCGGTCTCCCCCTTCTCCTGATCCAACATTTCCTGGTAAGATGTGTATACCCTGGTGCCGCGCTTGCGGTAGGCGGCCACGGCCTCGGCGTACTTATCCGGGCTGCGCACCACGGCGCAGGAGAGCCGGGCGATGCCCTCCTTCTCCATCTGGGCGATACTGCCGGCGTGGTTCTTGGCGAAGTTGGAGACACCGACGAGGCAGATGCTGACCGGATCGAAGGTGGAAGTCGCCATCCGAGGCACCTCGGCGCAGGAGCGAATTGGGCAGACCGGGCCGGCGGAGCGCCGGCGCGGAATACCGCCGAGACAGTTCCCGCCGCCGGGGGCGATTCCTGCCCGGACTGTCTCCGCCCGACGGTTGCAGGGCATAGAGGGCCGGGCGAGACCCGGCGAGGAGCGCAGATGAGCTACGACGGGATGCCAAGAATCGGGGGCGACTCTGTGGACCACCTGCTACGGGTGGGCGAGCGCGTACTGTGGCAGGGCAAGCCTCTCAAGGGGCCCTATGTGCTGCGGACCTGGACGATGAGCCTCTTCGGCCTGTTCTTCCTGGCCTTCGCCCTGTTCTGGGTCGCGAGTGCCTACCTGGGCCCCCGGACGATTCCGGTCGACGGCGGCGGCATGGGCATGCTGTTGCGGTATGCCTTTCCGCTGTTCGGCCTGCCCTTCATCGCGATCGGCTGCTACATGGCCTTCGGGCACTTCATCAAGTCGGCCATCGAATGGAAGCAGGCCCTGTACGTGCTCACCGACCAGCGCGTCATCCTGCGCGGCGGCACCCGCGAGCCGATCGTCGCCACCGTGGACCTCACCGAGATCACCGGCCTGACGGTCTCGGGCACGGCGGTGGGCGACCTGGTGTTCGACATGCCGGACGCCATGTCGGTGCCGGAGGCGCGCCGAGTGGCGGCCTATGCCCGCAGACGTGGGATGGCGATCCGCGTCGCGCCGACGTTCGAGAAGATCGCCGATCCCGGCGAGGTGTACCGTCTGGCCGAGGACGCCCTGCAGAGGGCCAAGCGCGGCAAGTAGGCCACGGATAGCGGACGGGACGGTGCCGCAACACGGTCTATCGCCTCCCGGCGACGGCCGCCGTCCCCGCACCTACCCGGCATCGGTGGCGGGCTAGTGGCTCTGCACGTGCCGCCCCGCCGACGGCTTCAAGTACCCATATGGAGACAGCGAACTGTGACAAACCGCTTCCTCCCCTTCAGCGCCACTATCGTCCTTCTCCTATCCGCAGTGCTCTCTCCCGGCCGGGCCGCGGTGCAGGCCTATGTGAGGCAGGAGACCGCCCGGGCCACCTACGAGGCCTCCCTCGCCGCGGTCGCGGCAGGGCCTGAGCTGGGTCCCTGGTACTACATCGGCCCCTTCGACAATACCGAGGGCAAGGGCTTCGCCACCGCCTACCCGCCGGAGACGCAGATCGACCTCGCGGCTACCTACGAGGGCAAGGCGGGTCGCGCCGTGCGTTGGCAGGTGGAGCACCGCTTCCGGGACGGCGACGTGAACTCGCTGAACATCTTCGGGGACAACGATCACATCGCCGTCTACCTGTACCGCGCCATCACCGCGCCCGAGGAGCAGGACGTCCCGGTGCTGCTGGGGAGCGATGATGGGATCAAGGCATGGCTCAACGGGCAGGAGATCCTGGCCAACAATGCCTCCAGGGCCTGCCGCCTGGGCGATGAGAGTGCGGTGCTCAAGCTGCGGAAGGGCGAGAACCGGCTGCTTCTGAAGGTGACTCAGGGCGGTGGGCCGACGGCATTCGCCTTCGCCATCGATACCGGAGCGGAGACGCTGCTGCAGAACGTCGCCAGGGACTTCCCGGACGAGATCAACGACCTGCTCATCGAGCTGGACTGGATCAGGCAGGCGCAGACACGCGCGGCGTCGCCGGGGGCGGCGATGGCGCCGGAGGATGACGCCCCCGGGGCCTGCGACGGCGTGAAGGACGGCGGCACCGGTTTCCACACGCAGCGGGAAGACGGCCCCTGGTGGCGCGTGGACCTGGGACAGCAGTACCCTCTGCGGGAGGCGTTGCTGTACAACCGCGAGGACGCCGGGAGCCGCAATCACGACCTCATTCTCTCGCTCTCCAGCGACGGCGAGAGCTGGGAACAGGTCTGGCAAAACGACGGGACGATGTTCCACGGCGCGGTGGACGGCAAGCCGATGGTGGTGGACCTGGGAGGCGAGAGGGCGCGCTACGTGAGGCTTCACATCGCACGGTCGGAGTTCCTGCATCTGGACGAGGTGGAAGTCTACGGTGTCGATGAGCCCGCAAAGAACCTGGCTCTGAACAAGCTCGCCACCCAGAGCAGCGCCAGCCCGTGGTCCACCTACACGCCGCACCGCGCAGCCGGCAGCGCGGCGCTCGATGCCGGAACCTTCCGCCCGGCCACGGTGGCTGCGCTGGAGCTGGCGCACAAGACCCTGCAGTTCGTGGCGGCCCGGCGTCCGCTGCCGGAGGCCGCAAAGAGGCTGGCCGAGCTTTCCGCCCGCTTCAGCGAGGCTGGAGCCGATACGGACTGGAAGGGGCTGTACCTGGACGTGCGCCGTCTACGCCGGGAGATGATCCTCTCCCACCCCATCCTGGACTTCGATCGACTCCTGGTCACCAAACGCCCGCCCACCCTCTATAGCCACATGGTGGACCAGTACGAGGGCCGCCACAGCCGCCCCGGTCCCGGTCTGGTGCTGGTATCGCCGTGGAAGAGCGAGGCCCGGGCCGAGAACCTGCTGGAGGGCCGGCTCCCCGTGGGTGCGGTGCTGAACCCCGACCTGTCCTACGACGGCGGCCGGGTGCTGTTCTCCTATTGCGATCACACCGTGCAGGACCGTAACGCCCGCTGCTTCTACATCTACGAGTACGACCTGCAGGCCCGCACGGTGCGACAGGTTACGGGGGTGCCGGGCGTCGATCCCATGGAGCGCTGGGAGAACCGTGACAGCGTGGCCATCGAGGACTTCGACCCCTGCTATCTGCCGGATGGGGATATCATCTTCATCTCCACCCGCAATCAGGGGTTCGGCCGCTGCCACGGCGGGCGCTACACGCCCTCCTATGTGCTGTACCGCTGTGACCCGGAGGGGACGCGGTTCCGCCGCTTGTCCTACGGCGAGGCCAATGAGTGGGAGCCCGCGGTGCTGCACGACGGGAACATCGTCTACTGCCGCTGGGACTACATCAACCGCCACGATACCGTGCTGCAGAGCCTGTGGACCACGCGCCCCGACGGGACCGCGGTGGCCCACTATTACGGCAATTCCACGCGCAATCCGTGCATGACCAATGAGCCCAGGGCCATTCCCGGCTCGGACAGGGTGGCCTGCCTGGCCATGGCCCACCACTCGTACACCGCGGGGTCGATCGTCACGGTGGACCGCAACGAGGGCCAGGAGGGCGCCGACCCCATCCGGCGCATCACGCCGGAGGTGAGCTTCCCGGAGACCGAGGGCTGGCCGCTGGGCAGCTATGCCAACCCCTGGCCGCTCTCGGAGGACCTGTATCTGTCGGCCTTCGCCTCCGAACCCCTGGCATCGCAGGGCAAGGTCGCTTCCGAGGCGGCGTACGGCATCTACCTGATCGACACCCTGGGGGGCCGGGAGCTTGTGTACCGCGACCCGGCGGTCTCGTGCTTCTCGCCCATTCCGGTGCAGCCAAGGCCTGTTCCGCCCGTCCTGCCCTCGTCTGTGGACGACAGCAAGGACTACGGCACCTTCTTGATCCAGAACGTGTACCGAAGCGTGGAGCCCCTGGTGCGGGGGACTATCCGCGCGCTGCGGGTGGTGCGGCTGTTTGAGCAGCCGACGGCCTCGGTGCCGGAGCGCGGGGCCGTGAGCCAGGAGATCACCAAGGGCGTGCTGGGCACGGTGCCCGTAGGCGAGGATGGCTCGGTTGCCTTCAGGGCGCCGGCGGAGATGCCCCTGCTTTTCCAGCTCGTGGATGACAACGACCTGGCCGTGTTCTCCATGCGCAGCCAGGTGTATCTGCAGCCGGGGGAAGTGATGAGCTGTGTCGGCTGCCACGAGGCCCGGGGAGAGACGCCCGGGGCCTACAGCCGGCTAGCCCCCGAGACGGCGCTGGAGATAACCCCCTCGGCAGGTCCCTCGTACCCGGGCGGCCTGTCCTTCGCCCGCACCGTCCAGCCCGTCCTGGATCGCCACTGCATCCGCTGCCACGGCCTGCAGGCCCGGCGCGCCGACCTGTGCCTGCTGGGCAGCAAGACGGACAACTACTCCGTGGCCTACGAATCGCTGGTCAACCGCCCCGGACTGCTGAAACTCGCCCACCGCAACGAGCAGACCGATATCAGCGCCATGATGGATTACGGCGGCCATGCCGGGAGCCTGGCCAGGCTGCTGCTGGAGGAGCATAGGGATAAGGCGCCCCTGGATCGCGACAGCTTCAGCCGCATCGCCCAGTGGCTGGACCTCAATGGCCAGTATTACGGCGACTACTCCTTCAGCCGCGCCGAGCGGCGGAACCCCTCGGACGAAGGCGTCGCGGCGCTGCGGGAGCACATCAAGGGAAGCTGCAATGGCTGCCATGCGGGGATGTCGGAGCAGCCTTTGGCGGCCCTGGTCAACATCGCGCTGCCCACCGAGAGCCGGGTGCTGCAGGCACCCTTGGCAGAGAGCGCGGGGGGATGGGGGCAGTGCCAAAGCGCGTGGGGAGATACCTCGGCCGATGGGTACAGGGCGATGCTGGACAGGGTGCTGGCGGCCACAGGGCCTGGTGAGTGAAGGGAGTTTCGCCCGGCGCCGGTAACGGCCGTGGCGCGTGGCGCGGAACGGCAACGGCGCCGCTCCCTGCGGGTCTGTCGACCCGCTTTCCCTCTCCTTGGTCCCGCCCTGCGGGAGCCGGGAGAGGGGTGGACGGCTAACGGCGAACCATCGGGGCCCGTGGCGCCCGTCGCTCTACGCCTCAACCAGTCTCAGGAGTTGCCGCACGAGAGCGGCGGCGTCTTGTCGCATCGCGACGCTTTGCGGTTGGCCGAGGAAAGCGGCGTAGCGCTCGGGGCCAAGGCAAGCCGTCCGGGCGAAATCCTCCGCCAGCCAGGCCAACGCTTCGGTGGCGTCGTCGTCGTCCAGCATGCCTCGGAGTTGGGCGGCCACCTCGCCGAGCCGCTGAGCAGACCACCCCAGGACGTAGCAAAGATCGTAGGCGTCCTTGTTCTTGGCCCGGCCATGGATAGCTCTGGCTTTTAGCACGGTGTAGGCAGCCGGACCACATACCCAGACGCTACGCCTGGCCTCGGCCCCGGCTAGCGTTGTCCCGGCGAGGAGGACCTTCCGCCGGTCTCGACCGACCAACTGCAGGCCCGGGGTGACGACGGCGCCAAGATCGCGGTCCAGCTTCATGACGCGATCCGGCCTGATTGCTTGCCCACTGACGGGGATCAGGAAGTCCACAGTGACCCGGGGTAGGTCTTGCGGGGAGCGCCAGCGCTGGACCGTCGGGTTGCCTCTCTCGTTGGCATCAGGGCCGAAGCCGGCCTTCCGCAGTTGCGCCGCGACGGTGGTGTACAGAGCTTCATCCAGAACCGCAAGACTCATCCCCAGATCGAGATCCAGCGTCCCAACGTGCGGGGGCATGCCCTCCGGCAAATCGCCGGGCGGCGCAAGCAGGGAGGGCACCAGACCTCCCACGACCGTCAACTCGTCGAGCACTGCCCCCAGTACGGTGGCGATATGCAGGCATGCCCGCACCACAGCCTCAGTGCTCTGCGGCAGGTACTCATCACGCGTTGAGTTCGCGTCCATCTGAGCGCTCCCACTCGAGGTGGTTGCGTCGTAGTCGGTCTGCCGCTTCCTCAGAGCGTTCCGGATGGCTGTGCAGGTCGAGATAGGTCTGGACCGCACTTGCATGCTGGATCCCGCGATGCGTCTGGGTCCCCATGAACACTACCTCATCAACCGGGCGCAGTAACCACACATTGCCTCCCTCGATCGCCTCGCGCCACCCCAGGCTCGCCAGGACGTCATCCGATGGCCACCCCGGCACATAGAGGCTTACCAGTCGGAACATGGCGAAGGGCTCGATGACCCAGGCCGCCGCAAGGCCGGTAGCGGCATAGGCCACGCCGTGCCGCGATAGCCCCGCGGCCAGACGCTGCAGTAGCTCCTCGCCCGTCCTTGCCACCACGTGCCCTCCGCGCACCTCATGCTTCGAGAAGCGGTAAGCGTCGCGCCAGGCGTCCAGCAACAGATCTCCGTCCGCCAGCCGGATCCGGGTGGCACGGCCTTCTCGCACGCGATTGGCGAAGCCCGCCTCCGCGTAGCGCCGCACCACCAGGCTTACCGTTCCGGGACTCAGGCCGGTCTCCCCGGCCAGCTCCGACTGCGTGTACTGCAGCCCCGGGTGCAGGAGCAGGGCGTGCGCCACTCGCGAGCTGCCCGGACTGAACAGATCCGTATGCCGGCCACGACGCTTGTGCAGGTTGGGGCCCCCCTCCAGACGTATGCGCAGCCCGGGCGCCCGGATGTCCGCATTCCCCGACAAGTCCAGCCATGAGACGCCGGCGTGGCGACAGAGCGTCTTGCCGGTCTCGCCCATGAAGGGGACGACCACCAGCGGCACGACGTCCCCTCCCCGCCGGCAAGGCCCCGCGAGACCGTCGCAGGCCTGACGAATTGCGCCACCCACGAGGTCCGCACTGGCCCCCGGCTTATAGTACGCCGAGAACAACCGCCCGCCGCCGCGCAGGGCAATGCTGCGACCCCACGGCGATCCCGAGGCGCCCACGGGGGTGCGGCGCGGCGCCGAAGACGGCGGCCCCACCGCCTCCACCGGGTCCCCGAGCGCCTCGCTCAGGGCTCGACGAATGTCTTCCGGCAGTGCGTAACTGCTCATACGTTAATGATAATGCATACTTTGACCTTTGTCAAACTATACTAATTGAGCGAATAGTCGCCCCTCGTCGGGCCTTCACCCCTCTCTCAGCCCACCAGCAGCCCCTCCACATCCACCAGGCAGTCCAGCAGGTCCGCCTGGTGATAGGCGCACTCGTGGAAGTCCTCGCTCTTGACGGGAAGACCGCAGATAGTGCGCTGCTCTCCCACCGGGAAGTCGAACAGGCGGCAGAGGCCCTTGTCCGGGTCGTACAACTCACGATGCAGGAAGCCCACCAGCCGAGCCGCGCAATCTTGCCCCCGGCCGTCTCCGTGCCACGCCAGTGCACGGGCCATGATGCCGTACACCCAGGTGTGGTACTTCTGGCCGTGGTTCTCCCATGTCTCCCAGTCGATGGCGCCGCTTTCTTGCACGCAGGAGCTCAGAAACTCGGCCGCCCGATCCAGGCTCCGGCGTACCGCGCCCTCCACAGAGGCCGGCATCAGACGCGCTTCCAGCAGGTTCTGCAACACCCAGCAGACCGTGGCGGTGTACGAGATGCTATTGTCATCCGGATAGCGGGAGTACGGCAGCATGCCGTTCTCGCGCTGACAGGCCAAAGTCGCCTGGATGGCGCGCTCCGCGCCGCCCAGGAACACCCGGCGCTGTGCAGAGTCAATGGTCACCGCGGCACCGATGAGCAGCGTCTCGGCCGCATGGGCCGCGGCATTGAGGATCAGCTTATCCGGCGGATAGCCCTCGGTGTGCAGGAAGTTGCCGGGGTCGGTCTCCACGGTGAGCTGCCATTGCGCGCCCGCGACCAGGAACGCTATGTACTCAGCGGCGGCGGGCAGCCCCAGGCGCATCGCCGCGTACAACCCGTGGCAGACGATGCCCAGCGAGATACTGCTGCGCTCGTAGCGAAGGTGGAACTGGGAGGGCCTGTCGCGATTGGTGATCTCGAACATTCCGCCGTCCTCGTGTTGCCGGCTGAGGACCCACGAGAGGGCATGCCGGGCGCGGGAGAGCAGTTCGTGCTGTGGATAGCGGTGGGCGAGCTTGACGAAGGACAGCGCGGCGCTGCCCACGGTGCGGTTGTGGTGGCTGCCGCCGGCGCGATAGTCCAGAAGAGGGATGTGGTACGCAAGCTCGCTGTAGAAGCTCCCGGCGTATTCGCCCTCCGTCTCCTGACAACCCACGAGGTAGCCAACGAGGCCGTCGATGAGCCGGGCAAGGGGCTGTGCGGGGTCTGCGGCGGGTGGTGTCATGATCGCCTCGGATTGTCGGCCCGCGGGACGGGCCGTGATCCGCGGAGGGTTCGTCATGGGGCCAAGGACGCCTCCCCAAAGGCCACGACTCGCCAAGTTGGGCGAGTCGTGGCAGGCGGCATGTGGCGGAGCGAAAGGCAGACCGGTCGAGCCACCCGGGACTGCACACCGCCCTACCACAGGCTCCGCTTTCGGTGGCACGCGGCGTCGGAGCCCTTCTTGGCGAACCAGTCCTGATGGTAGTCCTCGGCGGGCCAGAACCGCGGCGCAGGCGTGACCCGGGTGGTGATCTTCATCCCCCGGTCCTCGAGCTGAGCGATCAGCTTCTCGGCGATGGCCTTCTGCTCTTCATTGGTGGTGAAGATCTCCGAGCGGTACTGGTCGCCCATGTCCGGTCCCTGGCCGCCCACCTGGGTGGCGTCGTGAATCTCGAAGAACAGCTTCGCGAGCTTCTCGAAGGAGACGCGGACCGGGTCGTAGATGACCTCCACGGCCTCGGCATGGCCGGTGGAGTGGCTGCAGACCTGCTCGTAGTTGGGATTGGCCGAGGCGCCCCCGATGTAGCCTACCGTCGTCTCCAGCACGCCGGGCTCGTTTTGCAGCCACCACTCCACACCCCAGAAGCACCCGGCGGCGAAGATCGCCCGGCCGTACTTGACCTCCTCCTTAGGCACGAACAGCATCGAGATCGAGTTCACACAGTGGCGCACGTTCTTGTCCGTCAGCCGCTCGCCCTCGAACACGTGGCCCAGATGGCCGCCGCAGTTGGCGCACAGGATCTCCGTCCTGTGTCCGTCGGCGTCGGGCAGACGCTTGACGGCGCCTTCGATCTCGTCATCGAAGGCCGGCCAGCCGCAATGGGCCCGGAACTTGTCCTCCGAGCGGTACAGCATGGCCCCGCACCGGCGGCAGGTGTAGACCCCCGCGGAGAACAGGTCCGTATACTCCCCCGTGAAAGGCGCCTCGGTGCCCTTGTACAGAATCACCCGGGCCTCCTCGGGCGTTAGCTCGCGAAACGTCCCCGGCATGGTCTCACCGTCCATGGACCCCGTCACTTCCTGTCTGCCGACCTCATCGGCCAGCGCAGTCTGCACCCCCGCGGGCGGCCCGGAACCGCGGCCGAGCGTGGTGATGAGCAGCGGTACCGCAAACAAGGCGGCCACGATGACGGCCGCGGCGAGCACGCGCATCAGAAGCACTCCCACAGCAGGCTTCATCCGCCTGTCCTCATTCCCGGGCGGAGCGCCCGGGTATATGTAACTTCATTACGTACATCCACTACGACGACGCCGGGGGCCCGCGGGTTCGCCACGGCGCCGGGAGGAGGTCGGGCTCCGGGTGTCGCCGAACTCACCTCGGTGACTTTGGCTGCGGACAAGACCGTGCGCCGCAGGCGCCGCGGTCGGTACCCGGGTTGCGCGATGCGTGGCGTCGACGAGTGCCCGGTGGGCTCCGGCGATGGCGCGCTCGCGTCTGCCGCGGGGCTCGCCCGGCCGCCTGTACCCCCGGTTTGGTGAGTTAGCCGGCGGGCTTTCGATGCTCGCCGGGCTCTTCGGCGACCCGGGTGGCCCGGGAAAAGGCCTCAGTCGGGGGGTGTGGCGGCGCAGCGGAAGCCGATGGAGCCATTGCGGACGCCCATGGCGGCCGATTCCCGGGCGGAGCAGGCGTACAGCCTGCCGTCATCCATGGTGCTCCGGGCATAATCGCTGCTGCGCAGAAGGCGCCGGGTCCCGTGGGCCTGGGGTCGGGTGTCGCCCTTCTTGTAGCGGAGATAGGCGCGCTGGTGGTAGTAGTCCCAGCACCATTCGCAGACATTGCCGACCATATCCATGTGGCCGTGGGGGCTTCGGCCCTGCTCGAAGGCGTCCACCGGGGTGGTGCTCGGTCCCACGCGGTTGTCGAGGCTATGGCAGCGCTCCGGGTCCCAATCGTCGCCCCAGGGGAAGCGCCGACCGTCGGAGCCGCGCGCCGCCTTCTCCCACTCCAGCTCGGTGGGCAGGCGCAGGTCCGCCCAGCGGCAGTAGGCGTCGGCCCCGAACCAGCTCACGCAGGTCACCGGATGGTCTTCCATGCCGGCGACCACGGTGTAGCCGTCGTCCCCGGCGACGATCGGGTGGCGGTGGTGCCCGCGCCCGAGGAGGATGTAGGATTCGAGAGCGGAAGCGTCGGGTCGTGTCTCAGCCAGGAACAGCGCGTACTGGGCGTTGGTGATCTCCGTCTCGCCCAGATAGTAGTCGGGCAGATAGGAGATCTCGTACGTCCCGTTGGGCCCGGGGTACCGCACGGTGTCGGCGTGCATGCCTCCGGCCCAGAAGCCCCCGGCGGGTACCAGGAGCAGCTTCGACGTAGGGTCACGGGGATTGGTCATCTCGTGGGGGAGATCGTGTCGAGGCGCCGGGGGCTCTGTGTCACCCCTGCCGCCCAGCAGCCGGCGCAGAAACCCGGCCATAGGCATGGCCTCCTCTCATGGGATGCGGCGGGCGGACCGCCGGACCCAGGTTCGCTCCCGGAGCGCAGGGGGCCTTCGTCCGCGACGCACAGGCGCCGCCGAGGAGGCGGGCGCTCCGCAACGGTTTCAGACCCCCGGCCTCCGCGCAGACGGGGTGCGGGAACATCACAGGAGCAGTGCATGAGGCTTTCCTCGCTGTTGCTCGGAACGCTCGCGATCGTGACGATGGTGCCCCCCGGACACGCCCTGGACCTCTCGCTCACGGCCGCGCCGTACACCACCGGCGGGCTCTATACCAACCCCGTGTTCCCCGTGGAGGGGGAGACTGTGCAGATCGTGCTACGCGCACAGGTGGAGGGCGAGACGGCCGGCGCAATCCCGGCCGAGCTGGCCATCGGATACCCGTCGGGACTGGTGCGGCGCTTCCCGCTGAGCCTCACACTGGCGGATGGCCTCGCCGAGGGCGTGCTTCCGTTCAGCGCCCCGGCCAACGGCATCTACACCGTGACCGCCACGCTGGACCCGGAGCAGGCCCTGAATGAAACAGACGAGAGCAATAACACCGCGCAGATCACGCTGCCCGTAGTGGTGGCCGGACGCGAGCTGAACTTCGTATGGTACGGCGAGGAGCCCACCTTGCGCTGGACCACCTGCGTGGCCTCGGCCAATGACGAGGCGCAACGCAAGAGGCTGGCGGAGCGGGGGATCACGCCGCTGCACTGGGAGTATGGGGGCATGAGCTGGTCGTACTATGACAAAGAGAGGGCCCAGACCGACCCGGAGGCGGTCCTTTCTGAGATCGAGGCGGTCTTCGACGGCAAGTTCAGCGGCGGGCAGCCACCCTATGCCGCCGGGCCCGGCATTGACGAGACCGGAGGCTACCCGGGGAGCTTCAAGGAGCGGGCCTCGGCCGCTTCGATGCGGGCCATGGTGCGGGCCAAGCGGGCGCATCCGGAGAGGTTCTTCGCCGTCTGGCACGGCGGCGGCCTGCGCGAGGAGCTGGCACAGTATTACCGGGAGGGCGCCGACCTGCTGCTGGTGGAGACCTATCTGTTCCGCGCCATTCCCGACGAGCTGGGTCTGGACGACATCTACGAGACGATTGAGGCGCGGCTGGGCGAGATCATGCGCTCGGCGGACATGCTCCTGCCGGCCTACGGCAACCACTGCTACACCCTCATCGCCCTGGACGCCTGCGAGCGCCCGGACTGGATCGACCTGGGCGAGCAAGAGCAGGTGGTGCGCGCCATCCGCCGGCTCTGTCCGGAGATGCGCGGGATCGCCTGGTACAACAGCGGCTACGGCGGCTATGGCCTGGAGCGCAGCGAGAGCGGCGATCGGCAGCGGGAGGCGGTCGTGGCCAACGCCGAGCGCCTCTTCTGGGACTACTGGGTCAGGCCCTGTGTGACCATCATGCCCCAGAGCGTCTGGACCCGGCAGACCGGGCCGGGCGAGGTGGAGATCACCTGCGCGGTGAGCAACCTCGGCGCGATGGACTCGGGGCCGGTCGTTGTCGGCTTCTACGTGGATGGTCGGTGCGTGGACACGGTGACGGTGGGGAAGGTCCCGGCGGGTCGGGGCAGGCTGGCGAGCCGCGCTCTGAGCAAGCAGGTGGTCGAGGTCTCGGCGGGCCCCCACATCTTCTCCGCCCGCATCCTGACGGCCCGAGAGGCCACCGTCCTGGACCCGAGGCAGGAGACGGACCGGTACGTGGAGTAGGGTGTGCCGCCCGTAGCCGTATGCCGTATGCCGTGCCTGGGACCGCGGGCGTCTCGCCCGCATGCCGTTCGTCGTCTGTCCTGACAGGACGGGCCTGGTAGGTCCGACACGGGCACAACAGACGACCGGGCCCCACCCACCGACAGGAGGCCGCACTGATGTCGCACGCATGCCGCCTCATCGTGCTGCTGTGCGCAGTGCTCCCGGCCGTCTCGGCCGCCGCCGCGGACGGCCTCATCGCCCACTGGCAGTTCGACAGCGCCGAGTCTCAGATCCTCGACCTCAGCGGCAATGGCCATACCGCCGCGCTCAGCGGCGGCCAGGCCGTCACCGAGGGCGAGAAGACCTTCCTGCGTCTGGACGGCGAGACGAAGATCACCGTACCCTCGGCACCCGATCTGTGCCTGCGGAGGGGCCTTTGCATCGAGGCCCGCCTGCGGCCGACGGACATCTCCGACGGGCGGCTCCTGGTGTTCAAGAAGGGCGAGTACCTGCTGCGCGTGGACTGGCCGGTGGAGAGCAGTCGGCTGTCGTTCTTCACCTACCTCGAGGATGCCTGGGAGCCCCGGGTGGGGACCTTCAAGCTCCCCACCGACGTCTGGTACCATCTGGTGGCTTCCTGGGACGGGACGCAGTTGCGTCTGTGGGTCAACGGCCTGCCCCATCAGGTGGCGCGGCGCGGGGAGCCCACCGCCACGGAAGAGCCGCTGTGCATCGGCTCGGGAGAGGGCTTCGGCAGAGGCTTCGTGGGCGACCTCGAGTACGTCAAGCTCTACAGCCGTCCGTTGACCTCGGCGGAGGTGATCGCGGCCACCTACGGGGCCGGCGGCGAGCCGCGGTCGCCCGGGAGCGCGGCCGAGGCCTTCGAGTTCGCCTCCGCGGTGGAGGGCTGGGACGGCACACAGGGGGCAAGGGTGCAGGCCTCGGCCGAGGGACTGGTGGTGCATACCGAAAGCGGCACGGCCCTCGCCATGCACGACAATCTGAACGTGGACCTCGGTGGCCTGGACTATCTGAGCCTGCGCATGTCCGTGGACCACGGCAGCCGGGCGGCGCTGGTGTACATCACCGACAGGGGCGCCGGGCGCATGCCCTTTTCCACCATCGCCGACGGAGCGATGCACAGCTACGTGCTGGAGCCCTGGCAGTGGCCGGGCTGGGAGGGCCGGCTCCTGGGTCTGGGGATCGCGCCCTCGGATGCGACCGAGGCGACGACGCTGATCCGCTACGTGCGCCTGGGCGCCGAGCCCCGGAGCGAGGGTGAGGTGCGGGTTCTGAACCTCACCACAGAGTCCGTACTGCCGCGGGCGGAGCGGCCGGAGCGCCTGACTGTGCGGCTGAGCAATGTGGGCGGGCCGGCAACCGGCCTGCAGGCGACCTTGCGCTGTCCCGAGGGGGTGACGCTGCCGGGCGACGCCACGCAGGCCGTGCCGGAGCTGGGCTATGGGCAGCAGGCGGAGCTGGTTTGGGAGGTGCGGGCGCGAGTCCCCGGACCGGCGGAGTTCTCCGTGGAGGTCGCGGGGCCACAGGTCAGCACGGCGCGGTTGACGGCCACCGTGCCCTTCAGCCCCGCGGTCGAGGTCTCCCCGGCGGACTACGTTCCCGAACCCGTGCCGGCTCAGATGGGCAAGTACGAGGTCTGGACCCACTACTGCCCCCTGTGGAAGCACGGCACCCACTATGGCTGGAAGAGGATCGAGCCCTATCCGGAGCGCAAGCCCGTGCTGGGCTGGTACAACGAGGGCACGCCGGAGGTGGCCGACTGGCACATCAAGTGGTGGCTGGAGCACGGGATCTCGGGTGTCGTCTACTGCTGGTACCGCTCCAGCATCAACGGGCCGGTGCAGCAATCGCTGGGGCACGCCATCCACGACGGTCTGCTCAAGGCCCGCTATCTGGACAGGATACGGTTCGGGATTATGTGGGAGAACGGCTGTGGCCAGGGGGTGGGGTCGGTGGATGACCTGATGGACAATGTCCTGCCCTTCTGGCTGGACAACTACTTCACCCACCCCTCGTACCTGAAGGTCGACGGCAAGCCGGTGCTGTACATCTGGGTGCCGGGGAATGTGACCAAGCACCTGGGCGGCAGCGACCGGGTGAAGCAGACCTTCGAGGCCATGCGGGAAGCGTGCCGGCGGCGCGGCCTGGAGGGGCTGTACATCGTGGGGTGCGTGGGCTTCGGCGACCGGGCGAGCCTGGAGCGCATGGCACAGGAGGGCTGGGACGCCACGTCGGCCTACGGCAATCAGTGGTCGCCGCCCGCGGACAGTAGGAGCGTGGGCGGCGCTCTGTGCGCCGCGTATGAGGGCTTCGTCGATCAGCAGGAGGCGATCTGGAAGGCCAAGGCCGAGATCGGCGCCCTGCCGGATATCACCGCGGCGATGATGGGCTGGGATCAGCGGCCGTGGAACGAGAACTCATTCTACTGGTGTGACAACACCCCGGAGAAGTTCCGGGAGCTGTGTCGGCGAGCGAAGGCGCTGATGGACGCCAAGAGCGCCGACGGCCCGGAGAAGCGCACGGCGATCTTCTGCTGCTGGAACGAGTTCGGCGAAGGCCACTACATCGAGCCCACCCGGGGCTATGGGTTCTCGTACCTGGACGCGATCCGCGATACGTTCAGTGACTCTCCCACAGAGCATGTGGACCTGGCACCCGAGGACGTGGGGCTGGGGCCCTATGACTCCTGGTACCGGGAGGCCCGGGAGGCCGCGCCGATGGAGGAAGGGCCCACGAGCCGGAGCTCGTGGACCGGGGCGGAGTTGGGCTCCTGGAGCGGCATGATGGGTCTGGGGGATGTGAAGGTCGGCGAGGAGGGCTTCCGCGCTGTGAGCGTCACCGACGACCCGGCTTTGAGCTCTCCGCCGCTGAAGCTCCGGGCGAGTGAGTTCACCAAGGTAGTGGTGGAGATGCGGGTGAGCCGGGCGGGCGGCGCACAGCTCTTCTGGTCCACGGCGTCGCTGCCCCGCGCGGAGGAGCGCGCCAGCGCCCACGTGGAGACGAGAGCCGACGGGGAGTTCCACAGCTACAGCTTCGATGTGGGGCAAAGCGAGTATTGGGGTGGCTGCGTGACTGGCATGCGGCTGGACCCGAGCAACACCGAGGGCGTGACGATAGAGGTCCGGGCGATCCGGCTGGAGTAGGGGTCTGCCCGTTCCGTCCCGGCCCCTTGGGAGAGACCTGCGCCTGGGCGAGCGCCGTCCGCACCTCTCCCAGCGAGCGTCCGGGAGAGGTCGCGCCGGACGTATTGGCGCAGGTGAGGGGGGAGCCCACCCCACCTGGATCGAGAGGACCATGACCATGCCCCAGTACCTGCACCGACCGCACCGCCTCGTTGCGCTGATGTCTCTCGCCCTGTGCTGCCTCGCCGCTTGCTCAGGAGGAGCCGACATGGCATCGGTCTGGCCCGGAGAGCAGTGGCAGACCATCTCACCCGGCGACGCAGGGATGGACGCCGAGGCCCTGGACGCCCTGCGGGACCTCATCGGCGGCCGCGGCTGCGTGGTGCGGCATGGCTTGATGGTCTACACCTGGGGCGACCAGTCCGCACGCGGCGATGTGGCCTCAGCCGCCAAGCCCTGGTACAGCCACTTGCTGCTCACCGCGCTGGATCAGGGCCGGATCGGCGCTCTGGATGACCCCGTGTACGCGCTGGTGCCGGAACTGGCGCAGATCAACGCCGCTCTGGAGCATAAGGACCGCGCCATCGCCTGGCGCCACCTGGCCACGCAGACCTCGTGCTACGGGGTGTCTGAGCGCCCCGGAGAGGCCTTCGACTACAATGACCGGCAGATGGCGCTGTTTTGGGATGCCTTGTTCCGCGGTGTGTACGCGGGCACGTATGACGATGTGGACGAGAAGGTCCTGCACCCGCTGCTCACCGACCCGCTGCAGTGCCAGGACAATCCGACGATGACTGCTTTCGGCGCCGGGGATCGGCCGGGACGATTGGCGGTCTCGGTGCGGGACTTCGCGCGCTTCGGGCTGCTGTACCTCCGGGACGGCAACTGGAACGGCCGGCAACTGCTGGACCCGGCCCTGGCGCGGATGGCCGTGCAAAGCCCGCTTCCCAACTCCATCCCGCGCACGGCCGCAGTGGAGGCCCAGATGGTGCCCGGTCAGCGGAGCATGGGCTCCCCGGCGGTGCCGGACGATCAGTGCGACCATCTGGGGAGCTACAGTTGGCTGTGGTGGACCAATGGGGTGGACCGCGAGGGCAAGCGCCACTGGCCCTCGGTGCCCGCCGATGCCTACGGCGCCTTCGGCCACGGCGGCCCGCGGGCCATGGTGGTGATCCCGAGCCTCGACGTGATCGTGAGCTGGAACGAGGCCCGGGTGACGGACCGCGAGGCGGAGGACAAAGCCCTGGGTCTGCTTGCGCAGGCCGTGACAGACCGCGAGGCGCCCGCGACCTGGACGCCGCGGACGAGAGTGTCCATCGCCGATGGCAAGTGGCAGATCAACGGGCGGCCCACGTACCCGGGAGCGGCGGCGGAGGGGCTGCTGATGAATGTGCGGATGGTCAACTGCGTGTTCGAGGACCTGGAGCGCCCGGAGTTCGACCCGGAGGGGAACACCGACGAGTTCATCTCCAAAGTGCCTGAATACGCCGCCCACGGCGTGCGGGCCTTCTCGGTGAACCTCCAGGGCGGGTTCCCGGGCTACGAGGGGGCGGTGAACTCGGCGTTCGCCCCGGATGGCTCCCTGCGCGAAAGCTACATGGCCCGGGTGCGCCGTGTCATTGAGGCCTGCGACCGGGCGGGTGTAGTGGTGATCCTCGGCCTTTACTACCAGCGCCAGGATCAGATACTGAGAGATGAGGCCGCGGTTCGCGCCGGCGTGGTCAATGCGGTCAACTGGGTCCGCGACGGCGGCTTGGCCAACGTGGTGCTGGAGATCGCCAATGAGGCCACCCACCCGGGCTTCGACCACGGGCTGCTGAGGACGATGAGAGGCCAGGGCGAGCTGATCTCCCTGGCGAAGGACACCTGGCCGGAGCTATTGGTCTCCACCAGCGGGATCGGGGAGAAGAACTCTCCCGGCGAGGTATCGGAGCGGGCCGACTTCTATCTCCTGCACTTCAACGACACACCGCTCGAGCCTATCAGGAAGCGCGTCGCCGCCCTGCGGCCGACGGACAAGCCCATCGTGTGCAATGAGGACACCAAGGAGGGCGAAGAAGGCGCCGAGGTGGCCCGGATGTGCGTGGCGGAGGGTGTGTCCTGGGGGATGATGCTGCTTGCGCACAACCAGAAGTACCCCTTCGCCTTCGAGGGCGCCGCGGACGATCCCATCGTGTACGCGGAGCTCAGGCGGCTGGCGCGGCGGTGAGGGAGAGGGGCGCGGAGGGAGACGTCAGAACACAGTGACACGGAGAGACGGCGGAGAACGGCCGGTGCGAAGTCAGATCCCCATGCCGTGAGACTTCTGCCCAGATGAGGCGACTTCTCCGGCGCAATCGCCCTGCGGGATCGCCGCCTGGCCGTGGCACGGACCTGGGGCGAACCTCCTCGCCGTGCTCGTCGGTCTGGGGCGGAGCTTCGCTGGTCCCGTGGGCTCAGAAAGGCCGCAGACGCCACGGCATCAAGATGCGGGTCCCGCCCCACAGGCGTACTGGCGCTGTCGCCAGAAATGGGCAGAGCCCCAACCGGGGCTCTGAGAACAACCATGGCATGGAACCCGTATCCGAGTCCCGATTGTACAATGGCTCAACCGAGCCATTACTCATAGTACAGCCATGGGCACATCAGGAGCAAACCCCCATTCACTCCCGTTCACCCACATCCTTTGGCTCCGAGCCTGCTGGGCCCCGCGCCAGGACCCCTGTCGTCCCCCTACCGATACTTGGCCTGCAGCAGCTCCTCGGCCTTGTGGAAATCCGGGATCGCCCGGGGGTATTCGCCCTTCGCCACGTAGGCGATGCCCCGGCCCAGGTAGGCTTCCCCAATCTTGGAGTTCAGGGCGATCGCCGTGTCGAAGTCGGCGATGGCGTCGTCGTACAGGCCGAGATGCTGGAAGGCCTTGGCCCGGCAAAGGTAGGCTTCGGCGTGCTTGGCCTGCAGCCCGATGGCCTCGGTGAAGTCCAGGATCGCCCGCTCGAAATGGCCCTCGCGATGGGCCGCCGCGGCGCGGCGGGCCAGGGAGCGCCGGCCGTCGGCGCGCTCTCCGCTCTTGATCGCCGCGGCGTCGGCGGTGCTCAGGTACTCGGCCATGTCATAGTGAGCTCTGCCCCGACCGTAGTAGGCCTCCACGAGGCGCTGGTCTAGGGACAGCGCCCGCGTGAAGTCCTCGATTGCCAGTGCCGGCTCCGCGAGGGCCACATAGGCAAGCGCTCGGGCGGTGAGGGCCTCGGCACTCCCCTCATCGGCCTCTACAGCCTGTTGGGCGAAGGCCAAGGCCTCCTCGTGTTCCCCGGCCTTGAGGCTCTTGGCCGAGAGTCTGCACAGCCGCTTGGCGTCTCTGCTTGTCGCCACTGCCGCCCCTCCTGTGTTGTCGCAGGCCGCCGCGCTGCCCTTGCCATGCTCCCCCACCGTCTCGGGTGTCACGGGGTGTGAGGCCGCTCTCGCCCTGCGGGACCGTTCGCCGTTGCCGTCGCTCTCCCCGCCGTCGGATAACCCGCCGGCCAACGTCCGGCGGACCTTCCCCACCCGCCCGCCAAGCCCTGTACGGCGGGGCCTGGCGGCCGACGTCTCCCGGTGGGAGAGGCCAACAGCGTCATCCCCCGCCGCCCCGCCGACACCCGTGCAGGGCCGCCGTCGACCTTCGCGCCTACCTCGCTGCCAGCAGCTCATCGCGCAGCGGCGGCTGCAGGTTGCGAACGGCCTTGTCCACGATGTCGAAGCCCGCCAGCTCGCTCCAGCCCTCCAGCAGCCTCCGGGTCAGCGGCCCAACCTTGCCGTCGCCCACGGGCAGGCCGTTGAACTGCGTGGCCGGCATGATGCAGTACGGGGTGCTGGTGAAGAAGGCCTCGTCGGCCGTGTACACATCATACGGCTGCAGGGGCGTGATCTCAACGGCGATGCCTTTGTCCCTTGCGATGTCGATGGTGGTCTGGCGGGTCACTCCGGCCAATGCCTGCCACGTGGGCGGGGTCTTGAGCACACCGTCCTGGACCAGGAAGAAGTTGCCGCCCTTGTTCTCGGCCAGGAAGCCGTCCGTGTCCAGGATGATGCCCTGGGCCCGCGGGTCCACGAGCTTGGTCTCCAGCTCCGCCAGCGTGTAGGCCATGCGGCTGCGGTTCTTGATCTTCGGATCGAGGCTCTGGGCCGGCATCATGCGGGACATCGGGGTCACGGCATGACAGCCGCGCACGTAGAACTCCGCCCAGTAGTCCAGGTTCATCGGCGCCGTGTGGATGATGACGGTGGGCAGGCGCTTTGTGGACTGGTCGCCCGAGGGCGGGTAGGCCCCACGGGAGATGTTGTGCACGATCCAGAGGTCCTCGTCGCCGTATGCGGGCAGATTGCGCTCCATGACTTCCAGCGAGACCCGCTCCATCTCGTCGGGGCTGACCTCCGGGTCCAGCCGCATGATCTTGAGTGACAGGAATAGCCGCCGGACGTGCTCGCGCAGCTTGAAGGGCCTCTGGAGAAACGTGCGGGTCGACTCCGTGGCCGTGTCGCCGAGCATGACCGCCGAGTCGAACACCGAGATCTTCGCTTCGCTCTCGGGGTAGAACTCCCCGCTGATGTAGACCAGTCGCTCGGACATGCAGGATCCCTCTTTCACCCGTCGCCGTGTCTGTGGCCGGCAGGGCCGGTAGTTCGCCGGGCGCCGGGAGGGGACCTTGTGGGGAAGGAAGGGTGAGGGCCGAGGAGGAAGAAGCCATAGAGATGTTGGATGGCCGCTGCACGCCGGTAGAGGGCGCTGAGGCCATGGGGGGGGCGGCGTACGGGCGGAAGGCTCCGCCGCCGGTGCAGCACAGAGCCGGCCCCATGGACAGCGCCGCCGCACCGCGCGGAGCATCGGTCGGCGGCTTTTGTCACCGCACCCATCGCGATCACTGCTGCGGAGTGCCCGAAGATGCCCGGACCGCCCACCGCCAAGACCGCTGTGCTGCTGCTCGCCCTGGCTTCCGTCACCTGCGCCCAGTCGCCCACGTTCCTTGCAGGCGGCGAGGATGTGATCTACTGGGAGCAGCCGTGGGTGGCCCAGAGCCTGTCGTACCCGGCCGGTGCCTACGTGCGAGGCCTGGAGGCTGCGTTCAAGGACGGCCTGGAGGGCAACAGGCTGCGCGTCGAGTTCTTCAGGAGCTATGACGGTGCGGGCGGTTTCGGTGAGCCGATCCAGGCCGAGACCATTGTTGTTGGCCCGAACGTCGAGGCCGCCTATGGGTTCACGCCTCCGGTGAGACTCGAGGGCTCGCCCGACGGTGTCTACTACATGAGGCTGTCGCCCGCGACCGGAGGCGTGGTGCATGTTGCCGCCCGCTGGGGCGACGAGGGCACCGACCCGCTGCGCCACGGCGGCGCAGGGCGTCTCATCATCCCTGCGGAGCCCCGGGGCGTCGACGAGCCCCGTTTCCGCTACGATCTGGCGAATCTGCGCGTCATCACCGGCCCTGTCCCTCGCGAGGCCGTGAGCGTACTCGACTTCGGGGCGCGGGGCGACGGCGCCACCGATGACACCGCGGCCTTCGCGCGCGCCCTGGCCTCCGGGGCGGGAAGGGTGCGGGTGCCCGCGGGGCGCTACGCGCTGGGGCCGGGGTCCGTGACGGTTCCGGCCGGGGTCATGCTCTGTGGCGACGGTCCGTCCACTTCACTGTGCGCGGCCGCGGGCACCGGAGAGCTGCTGAACCTGGGCCCGCGATCTCAGGTCCGCGACCTGAATATCGATGGGGCACAGGCGCTGCAGGGCGGCACCAATGACGGCCTCATCGTCCTGCGGCACGCCGATGGCTGCCTGGTGGAGCGGGTGTCCATCACCGACTGCGACCGCGCCTGCATCCTCGCCGACCACGCCAACGACCTGACGGTCCGCGGCTGCGAGTTCCGTCGCATCGGTCTGGCGGTCTCCCTCGTGTTCTGCAGTCGCGCCAAGGTCACGGACAACACCGTGGCCGACGCCCGCATCCACGGCATCCAGTTCTGGGGCAACTGGCAGTTCGAGCGCCGGGAGTGCGAGGACCTGCTGATCTCGGGCAACAGAGTGTACAACGGTGGCGGCGGCCCGATATGGGGCACCGGAGGGCGGCGCGTGGTGATGGTGGGCAACATCGTCGACGGCGCCGAGGATGTCGGGCTCGATCTGGAGTGGTGCGCCGACAGCACCATCTGCGGGAACACGGTGCGCAACTGCAGGAACCCCGGCATCTCGCTGTTCTTCGCCTGCACCGGGGTATGCATCACCGGCAATACGGTGGCCAACGATCGCGAGATCGACGATCCGGAAGCACAGTGGTACGTGCGGGCAGGCATCTGGCTCACGCCCCCGAACCGCGAGGAGTTCCCCGGTGACGGGGGGCACCGCGATGTCGCCATCGTGGGCAACACGATTTCCTCCGCCGAGGGGCCGCGCCGCGGGATGTGGATCGGCTCGGAAGTCAGGAACGTGCGGATCGAGGCCAACGCGATCGCGGGCCCGGGCATCTTCTACGGCGGCCACCACAGGGTCAGCCCGCTCTCCCTGCTCCCCCTGGAGCAGCCCGCTTTGATCGACAACATGCCGACAGAGGACAGGCCGAGGTTCTAGAAGCGCGGGCGAAGACCTATTTCGGCGGGTCACGGACCCGCCGAGTCGGGCTGGAAAGCCCGACCTACGCGGCTGTGAACGGCTTTTCGGCCGGACTTATAGGGACGCGACAGCAGTAGCGGGCGGCGGGCCCGGCCTACCGGGATGGTGAACCGGCGACGGCGGGCAGACAAGCCACCCTACCGGCGGCACAACGGCTGCGGGCGCGAGGGGCACCCCGGCACGCCCGCAGGCATCGGAGGCTGATGACCATGACGCGGCTTTGTCTGTCAACGATCCTGGGCGCCATCGTGGCGGCGCCGCTGGCGGCGGCCCCGACCGTCTCCCACGAGGGCGACGTCTGGACGCTTTCCAATGACTGTCTGCAGGTGGACATCGACACACAGGCCGGCACCTACCGGGTGCTGGACAAGCGCTGCGGGTACCTGTGGCAGGGCCCCGAGGGCGGCCCGGTGCAGAGCGTGGAGCTTGCCGTGCCCCGGGCGGCGCAGGCTCCCGCGGTGGATGGCGATCTGTCCGACTGGGGCGATGCGGGCGCCCGGATCGCCATCACCCCGCAGATGCTGGGTGACGCCAAGAGGGTGGACAACGCCGCGGACCTCAGCGCCACGCTGCGGGTCCTGTGGGACCCCTCCGGCCTGTACCTGGGGGTGGAGGTCCGCGATGATGCTCTCGTCTGGCCCGCGGCGGATGAGAGTCAGTGGTGGTACCGAGATTCCATCGAGTTCTGGCTCAATGGGTCGCAGTACGCGATCCGGGCGGGAGAGTGGGGCTGCAATGTGTGGAGCAGCTCCGGCGGGGCCGAGGACATCCGGACGGCGATGACGCCCTCGGCGGACGGCTACACGATCGAGGCCTTCATCCCCATGGGCCGCTTGGGCCAGGAGGCGTCCAGGGGCCTCGGCGGGAGGTTCCGGTTCGCTCTGGGCATCAACGACTGCGACGGCGAGGACGACCGGCAGGGCCAGCTCTACTATCCCGCCGGCTGGCAGCACTCCAATACGGAGACCTTCGCTCTGGCGGCCCTCGTCGCCGAGGACGGCAGGCCACTTGCCCCGGCCCCGGAACCGAGGCGTGCCATGATTCCGGTGGACGAGCAGAGCCCCGGCCGGGCGTCCTTCAGGATCGAGCTCAAATCCTCCCCGGGACCGATTCCCGCCACACTGACCTTCGCTCTCGACGGCGACGGCCCGGAGCTGCTGCTCACGGCCACCGCCGAGGACCCGGCGCAGGAAGTCGGCCGTTTCGGGGTCCTGCACCCGCTGATGCTGGACCGGCCCGGTGGCCGCATTCTGGCCGCCACATACTGCAACGGTATCGGCGTGCCCACGGAGGATCTGAGCTGGAAGGGCCGGCAGTGGGCGACGTACTCGTCTCTGGACATGCCCTGGGTGGGCCTGACCGACGGCGAGATCGGCTACCTGCTGCTGTGGGAGCTCCCCACCTCCTGCGACAACGGAATGGCGCGTCTGGAAAGCGGCCTGTGCGACGGCAGGGAGCTGCTGGCTCCCGGCGTGTACCATGATCCGATCAAGGGCGCCTTCGGCGCCCCGCGCACGGTGCGGTACAGCTTCTCCGCCGCAGGCGGCCATGTGGCGCTGTGCAAGCGCTACCGCGGGTACGCGCTGGACAACGGGATCCTGGTGACCCAGAAGGAGAAGATGCAGACCCGCCCGGCCATCGCCCGCCTCGCCGGGGCCCCGGACATCTGGGGCCGCAGCGACCTGGCCTTCTGCAGGGAGGCCAAGGCCGCCGGGATGGACCGCGCCATCGTCAACGGCGCCACGGCGAAAGCGGACATGCAGGCCATCATCGATCAGGGCTACCTCACCAGCGTGTACGACAACTACGAGGACATGTTCGAGGGCGACAGCGGCCGCTACGGGGACTGCAAGACGGAGACAGACGCCGTGGTGCAGGCGGATGGTACCCTCAAGAAGGCCTGGCTGACCAAGGGCGATCCGCCCAAGCAGTTCATGAAGCGCTGCACGGCGCTGTTTGAGAAGGTCGCCCGAAAGTGGATCCCGCCGGAACTGGAAAGCCACGCCTACAACGCGCGGTTCCTGGACGTCACCACCGCCTGCGGGATGATCGAATGCTACAGCGAGACCCACGGGCTGAACCGCACCGAAGACCGCGCGGCCCGGATCAACCTGGCCCGCTACGTCGGGCACGAGCTGGGCCTCGTCCTCGGCGGCGAGCACGGCCGCTGGTGGGGCGTGCCGTACTTCGATTACTGGGAGGGGATGCAGAGCGGCGGGTTCTACTCCTGGCCCGCCGGGCATGTGGGCCTCGAGCTGCCCCAGAGCCGCGAGGAGATCGGCCGCAACTATCTGGAATGGGGCCTGGGCGAGAAGAACCGCTACCCGCTGTGGGAGCTGGTGTTCCACGACTGCGTGGTCTCCACCTGGTACTGGGGCGACAGCACCGGCCATCTGCAGGAGGTCGCGCCGGAGTTGGGCTACAAGCAGGATGCCTTCAACGTCCTGTACGGCACCGTGCCGCTGTACTGGGTGAACAAGCCCTACAGCTACCGCTGGGACGAGCCCGAGACGCGGGCGCGCCTGCTGGAGAGCTACCGCAATACGTGCAAGCTGCACGAGAAGATCGCCTTCGAGGAGATGCTCAGTCACGAGTTCGTGACCGAGGATCGGTCTGTGCAGAAGACGGTCTTCGGCGACGGCACGGAGGTATGGGCCAACTTCGGTGAGCGGCCCTGGACCTTGCGGCAGGGAGAGCAAAGCTACCGCCTGCCTCAGTTCGGCTTCTACGCCAGAGGGCCGCAGATCGAGCTGTACCGGGCGGAGGCAGGGCAGCAGGCCGCGGAGCCCGGCGCCGCGCCGCTGGTGACCTGCATCCGCACCGAGGACTACGTCTCGGTGCAGGGCAATGTCCCCGGCCTGGCGGAGACCTCGGACGGCCTGCCGATCAGCCTCCGGCGCACGGCCGAAGGGGGCATCAGGGTGATCCTGTCGCCCGGGACGACGTGGGCGGCCTTCGACGCCGGTGCCGTCTGCCCGGACGCCGCGGAGGGGCAGTGGCTGGCGGTCCTGGCCGACGGCGCCGGGACGCCGACCAGGCTCTCTCCCGTTCCCGCGGCGGAGGGAGGCATGCTCAGACTGGCCGCTCCGCTGACGGACAGCGCAGCCCTGCTCTTGCTGAGCCCCGCCGCCATGGTGCAGCGCGCCGAGCCGGGCATCGCGGGCGAGCCCGTCGTCGCTCCGGCCCAGGTGGCGCAGGGCGCCACCGCCCGCATCACCGTCCCGCTCCGCAACTACGGAGGGAAGGCCGTCGAGGGTCTCGAGGTCTCCCTCTACGCCGGCAGGCCGGAGACGGGCAAGAAGCTGGCGACAAAGTCCGCGACGGTACCGGCGGGAGCCACGAGCGAGGCCTCCTTGGAGTTTGACACCTCGCGCTATGACGGGCACGTCGCCCTCAGCGTCCTGCTGGACGCGCCCGGTACGCTGGAGGAGATCTGCCGGGCCGACAACCGCGGCGCCGCGCACCTGTGGGTCGAGCCGAATCTGGACCTGTGGGAGAGCTCTGTGGAGGTCACGGTTGATCCGGGAGAGCTGGACAGGACCGGCGCGATCGCGGCGATGGACTTCGACGCCACCGCCGCCGACCCGGCCTCGATCCGTGTGGTGGTGGCCGGAGAGCAGCCTCTGCGGGAGCGCCTGGCGCCCTGTCAGTACGAGGCCGCCGAGGGCAGGCTGCTGTGGCGGCTCCCCGGGACGGTAGCGGCCGGCCAGACGGTGCCCTGCCACATCCATTTCGACCCCGCAGACACCGGAAGGCATGAGGCGCCGGCCGTGACCCACTGGGACACCACAGCCGAGAGCTACGAGGGCCCCAACTACCGGGTCGGGTTCAAGGAGGGTTACATCCGCTCCGTCGCCCTGCGCCGCGGGGGCGAGCTCATCGAGATCATCGACCACCTCGGCGTCTCCTCACAGGACACCGGCTGGGTGGATGAGGTCGGTCAGGTCAAGAGCTTCGAGGTGCTCTGCGACGGCCCGGTGCTCACCCGGGTGCGGGTGCAAAAGGACCTGCGGGGCAACCATTCCTATGACAAACTCTACAGCTTCTACCCGGACCACTTCGAGGTCAGGGTGCTCTCGCCCGAGCGCTTCGGCACCATGAGCCGTTCGTACTACGTGGCCCGGTGTCGCTATGAGGACGACAAGGGCAACAGGGCCCAGATCGACGGCAAGGGCGACGCGGAGGACATCTCCGGCCAGAACGCCGACCCCAAGTGGTACGCCACCTGGACCGATGACTGGGCGCTGTCGGGCATCCCGCTGACCCCTCACGCCAATGTGGGCTACTGGGACGGCGGCGCCATGGCGGGGCTGGGGTTCAACGGGGGCGGCGAGAACGCCACCGTAGGGTACTACGTACACATCGCGGCCGAGGGCGAGAAACTGGACGGGCCCAGGCTGGCGGCGGGCGACTATGCCGGGGCGATGGCGCCGGTGCTGGTGAGGTAGGAAAGCGGCGGAGTGCGGCGGAGTACGGACAACGTCAGACCACGGAGACACGGAGAGCACGGAGTCCCACGGAGAACGACCCACCACAGAGGCAGAGAGACCGGGACAACGGCGGAGTACGGACAACGCTAGACCACGGAGACACGGAGAGCACGGAGTCCCACGGAGAACGACCCACCACAGAGGCAGAGAGACCGGGACAACGGCGGAGTACGGACAACGGCAGACCACGGAGGACGGCTTACCACAGAGACACAGAGACGAGGAGAACGGAGAACGGCAGACTACGGCAGACACATCACCACTCAGGACGGCACGAGGCCTGCGGACGGCCCCTGGCACTGTCCACCGGTGGGGCCTCGCCGCCTGCCGTTCTCCCCTCTCGTTGAGGAAGGGGCTGGGGGTGAGGCGCCGTTGACCGTTGCTCGCCAGGCACCACGCGCCTCTCGCCGTCGTCCTTGCCCGGGAAGCCCACGACCGACGCCTACAGGTCTGCCGCAACCGGGATGCAGACCTCGTCTCCCTCACCGATGGCCACGATCGTGAACCGCCGGCGCCCGTCGCCGTCGGAGTCGGAGAAGTCCGTCAGCGCCGGTCCCTCCCCGGTGGTCGAGAAGTCCGTACGCCCCGCGGTGGCCAAAGTGCCGACCACGCGGCCGGTCTCGTCCAGTACCCGCATGCCCGGGGCGCAGAAGTACGTGACGCGGTCGTGCTTCACCACGCCGCCCTCGCCGATGCCCGTCACGGCGCCTACGCCGCAGCGCAGGTCCTGCTCGCCCAGTGAGAAGCTTCGAGGGCTCAGGACCTTGTCGATGCCCACGGCTGTCACGTGCGCCTCGGTGCTCACCGTCACCCAGCGTCCGGCCATGTCCTCCGTCAGCACGTCGGCATCGAGCGTCACCTCGTTGGCTTCGTAGTCCAGCTCGGCGATACGGGCCGAGGCGCGGTCCGGACCGCGCAGGCGCAGTCCCGGGCCGGTCAGGCCGCTGCCGTCGAGAAGGCGCGCCGCCAGCACCGCCCCATCCGGGTCCCGCTTGATGCAGGCCGCGCGCCCGAGCACCTCGTACTGTCCGAAGCGGTGCGCCACCGCGGGCTGCGGCGTCCAGAACACCACATGCACCTGTCCCGCCATCTCAATGCGCACCGCCGCCGAACCGTCCTCCGGGGTGACCGGCATGCGCTGCGCGCCGCTGATGAAGGGCGTTCCCTTGGAGAAGGGCTCGAACACGCTGACAAAGGTGGATTGCAGGCCCTCGCCCATGCGACGGCGGAGCACCCACTTGAGCTGCTCGGGGAAGTTGGGCCGGCGTTGCGGGATGCCGTCGCAGACGATGAGGGTCTCATCGGTGGCCGGCACATGCACGCGCAGGCCGATGCCCTCCGTGGGCTTCTTCGGGTACAGGGCCGGGTCGCGGGTGAGGCGCCATGTTATGCGGGCCGGCCGCGTCAGCGGCGCCTCCTGCACGCCAAACAGCCACTGGTAGGCGCTGCCCATGTAGAGGTGGTAGCGCGTGCCCGGCTTGCCCTCGATCAGGTTCGGGTCATCGTAGAACCTGCCATAGGGCACCTCGGGCCCGGCCAATGTGCCTTCGGCTCGCGGCTCGGGCAGGGCGACACCCTGCACGGTGAACTCGCCTTCCGGGCCGTGGATGATCCAGTCATGCTGCTTGCCGCCCACGATGTGGAACAGGTCCACGCAGTAGGCGTTCTCATCATCGGCCTGGATCAGGAAGCTTGCCCGGCGGTAGTCGGAGACCGTCTCCGGATAGGCCGAGGGCGCCCGGGCCTCCACAAGCTGCGCCCAGCCCTCGGGATGGTACGTCACCGGCTCGCCGAAGCCCAGCGACTGCTTGGTCTGGTCCACCATCACCGTATTGTGCACCGCGGTGTGCTCCAGCCAGCCGGAACGCCGGGGGTCATAGGTGTCGGCGGTCTCGGGATAGCCCAGATCCGGGAGCAGCGGATGGCCGTGGCCGTAGAGCTCCAGATTCAGGCGGTCGATGTGGGCGTGGGCGGTGTAGTAACCGTAGAAGAGGGCCAGGGCGAAACGACTGTCCGCCGTGCCCGTCTGCAGGGTGGCATACCCCAGGCCGGGCAGGAGCTCACTCTCCACGCCCACCGGGCTGCCGTACTCGGCCGCCGCCTGCCGTATCTGCTCCTCCAGCGGGGGCTCGAACAGGTCTGTGGAAAGCGGCTGTCCGGACTGCACCATCGCCTGCGCCAGCCGGGGATCGCGCATGTACCGGTAGGCCGTCTGCAGGTACGTGGGCGTTACGCCCAGCGCCCCGGCGAACATGTTGTTCGAATCCCCCATGGGCTGGGTCATGCTCCCGCAGACCATCATCCGCAGGCCCCACAGATACAGACCCCGGAACCGCGGCTCGTTCCATACGTGCACGCCGTTGAGCGCCAGCAGGGCCGCCACATCGCCCAGCTCCGTCATCCAGCCGCAGTTGTAGCTGGGGGATTCGAACGGCACCCCATCGCGATGGAACAGGTTGACAAGGGCATCCGGCAGCGGCGTGTCGGTGTATAGCGTGACCTCGGCCGGTCCCCGCATGACCCAGTCCACCATCTCCCGGCTGGTGGGCTCGCCCTCATCGGTGTCCAGGACCAGCGCGATGCGCAGCAGCGCCGACTGGTGCATGCCGTAGTTGCCCGCGATGCGGTGGGAGCCGTCGGTGATGTCTCCGGCGGCCACGCGCAGGAGGCGCTCCTCGATGTCGCGCCGCACTTGCCCGGCCTCCTTGCCGGCGAACCGCTGAAGTTCCAAGTCGCCCTCAATGGCCGGGTAGATCGCGTCGTAGGCCAGGCTCACGTCCTGGATGGTGAAGCACTCCCAGGTGTGGTATTGCAGCCGGCCGTTGTACCACGGCTGGAACTCCAGACCGTAACGGGACTGCTTCTCATAGGCATAGTCGGGATAGACCTCCGAGAGCTTCCACAAGAGCACCGCGGCCTTGTGGGCGTAGCGGGCCTCCCCGGTGAGCAGGTAGGCCTTTGACAGATCGCGGACGGCCGGCAAGAGCCACCGGCGCGACATCTCGCCGGCATAGTAGCCGACGAACCAGTACTTCTTCTCATGCTGCGGGAGCCTGCAGCCCCAGCCGTCGTCGGGATAGTCGCCGGTGAGGGAGGCCTTGTCCGCACAGCCGCCGGCCAGGTAGGTGGCGAAGTCATTCGAGGGATACCACTCGCCGCCCACCGGACACTGAATCTGGTACGGCCTGTCGAAGGACATCTTCCAGCTCTTGGAGCCGCCCGGGTGCTTGAGGATCTCCTGCCCGTGGATGGGACAGCCCTCAGCGTGTACGGTGCCGCAGCGCGGAACATCGAGCGGCGGCACCAGCCGCGCGATGATCTCGTCCTCATACCCCACCCACTGGTCGGCGCTGCGGAGGATCTTGTCGCGCTCGACGGCGGCCCACTCATATCTTGCCAGATTGTCGGCCATGCAGGCCAGGCGCTCGGGGGTGTAGTAGGTCCGACCGGTCTTGGCCTGAGACAGGCCCGGCAGTGTGAGCAACAGGGCGAGGGGTAGAAGCGGGCGAAGTTGCATGGCGGATCTCACAGTCGTGGGGGTGCAGTCACTAGCGAAGCTCCGCCTCAGACCGACGAGCACGGTGCGGAGGTTGCTCCGGGGGCGGCGACACGGCCCGGCGGCGAGACTTCCGGCTCGCCGAATCGGGCTGGAAACTCAGATCATGCAGGTGACCGGCAGGCGCCGCCTCGCGTCGCCTCACCCCCCGGCCCCCCTCGCGGCGTCTCTTCGAGCCGCTTGTACTCCGCCCCGCAGGGCGGGACCGGCGCAGACGAGAGGAGGGGGGAGAACGGTCCCGCCACGCGGGATCGACCGTTCCAGACGCGGCAATAGCCGAATGTGGCTCCAGTGCGTTCATGCACAGTGTCAGAACTCCTGACACGCCACGCCGGGGCGGCAGGAAGCCCTGGTGGAAGTGGCCTCGCCGGGTCGCCCCTTCGCGAGATAGGCGTCTCGTCTTCTGCTGTGGCCGGCGCTCCTGGTGCAAGCGCGGAGGCTCCCCGGCGGGGCGTGCCCTGTCGTGAGCCAACGCCCGCTGCAGAAAGCCGCCGTCGCCTTGCGGACCATGGCGTCTTTCGGTGTGGTGCCGGTATGTCCCGCAGGAGGCCGGCGAGTGGCGAGGCGGACCGAGGCTCTCCTCAGGGCGGCCCCTCACGCCAACTCCGCCATGACCTTCCGCAGGATGTCCTGCGCCCCGGCGTGGCCTTCCTCGGGCGAGACGTAGCCCCCGATCCGCTGCAGTAGAGCCCGGACGTCCGGGTGGCAATTGCCCGGCGCGAAGGCGTGTCCGGCCACCTTGAGCATGTCCATGTCATTGGTGTTGTCGCCCAGCGCGAAGGACCGCTCCAGCGGGACGCCGTGCTCGAGGCAGACACGCCGAAGGGCCTTGTCCTTGCCCGCCTCGAGCGGGAACACCTCCAGATAGCGCCCGGCCGTGTTGCGGCTGAACTGGAGCTGCAGGCCCTCGGGCAGGGCGGCGACCACCGCATCCACGTCCGCGTCGGTCTTGCCGCTGCCCTCGACATTGGTGGAGAAGGCCCGGGGCTTGTAGTGGATCACCCACCCCTGATTCTCCAGCATGTCGCGATAGGTATCCAGCGTCTCCTGTCTGACAGACATCTGCCGGTCCCAGTCGGCGCAGAGCAAGTCCTTGCCGTCCACGCGGCGGAAGATGCTCGCCCCGTTTTCGGTGATGATGCCGTCATTGGGGATCGGCGGCAGCGGGGCGCACTCCTGATAGCTGCGGGCGGTGACGATGATAAACAGCGCCCGCTCCCGCAGCCTGGTCAGGAGCCGTTCGGTCTCCGGGTGCAGGACGCTGTCGAAGATGATGGTGTAGTCGAGATCGGAAAACACGATGGGACGGATGGTCATACACTCCTTCGTCGGCGGGCGCTTCAGTCGACCGCCGTTACGATCCGTTGTGGAGGCCGGCTGTCGGCCCCGGTCGACGCGAGGAGCCCGGGGCCGGCGGCGATGCAAGCCGCCGATGCTGCGCCCCTCACCTCCCCCTGAGCAGCCTCCCCGGCGCGTCGGCGATATAGGGTACCACACCTTCCGAGAAATGCACGCCCTGGACGTCCTCAAACACGCCGGTAGCCGCCTTACGAAGGGTGAAACTCCAGGGCCTGCCGGACATCCCCGCCGGCACCTTGATGGTCAGGTCCAACTGGCCCGCCACCAACTCATCGGCAACCCTGTCGCCCTTCGGGTTGAACACCCCGAGCTGAACCGTCTCCGCCGGAGCCGCGGTGAGCATGCTGAGGGTGAACTGTTCCACCCCCTGCTTGACGGTGAAATACAGCGGCCGCGCGTGGGTGATGATGTCCGGCTGGGCGCCGGTCTCGACATTGGTGCACAGGTACCGGGCGTCGCTCTCGATGGAGGCCGCGTTTGATCCGGCGGCCAGGAAGACCGCGTAGGTGCCGCCGGGGCTGTCTGTGACCTCCAGCCTCTGCTGCTCCTCGAGATCGACGGTGCCCTCGGCGACGGGTTCCCCGTCCGGGCCGACAACGGTGTACGTCAGGGGGCTTTGATAGGTGCCCACCTGATAGTGCCGCAGGGTGATGGTGAAGCCGTCGCCCTTCTGGGCCTGGATGATGTGCTCGCTTTGGCCCCGGAAACGCGTAGGGGGCTCATCGGCGGGTTGCGCCGCCAGCTCGGGGAAGGCCGGCTCCAGGGGCTCCCTGGGGCCTCCAAGCCGCGCCCACTTGCGGGCCTCGCGGAGCAGGATCTGCTCGATCTCCGGCAGGGCTCCCGGGCCCACGGGCTTGAGCGCCTCCACCGTCTCCAGCAGCCGGTTGGCGACCCGGACCTTCTCCATCAGGCCCACGGGCTGCTCCGTCTCTCCGAGCATGGCGGCGGCGTAGTCGCGCCAGGCCGTCATGTAGTCCAGCCAGACCTCGGAGATGTGCACCCGCGCCCGCAGCGTCTCGTCCTCCCCCGCCAGCCGCGCCGCCTCGGCAAGGTCCGCGCGGCAGTCCGCCAACACCTCCGGGGTCAGGACCTCGAGAAACACCGCCTGCCTCGCCAACGCGTTGGGCCACAGGATCTCCCGCCCGCAGTTGCTCCAGCGGTCCGAGAGCCGCGAGTAATACCGCCGCATGGGCTCCTGAGCCGCTCCGTACAGGCCGGAGACGAACTCCTCGAAAGCCGCCTGCGGGTCGGCGTCTACGTCCCACAGCAACCTGCTGAGGACGTAGTACGACAGCGCCGAGCCCTCGGAGTCGGCCCACAGCTCGGCGTTCACGTACAGCGCGCGGTTCTCGTGCTGGTAGCGCAGCTCGGCCGCCAGCTCTTTCCAGGGGATCCACAGCACCGAGCTGAAGTTGTAGTAATGCCGAATCCCCATCTGCCTGGCCACCTTGCGCCAGCCGTCGTACCACTCATTGTGCTTGACGTTCACCGGGGAGCTCTCGTCCTGCAAAGCGTAGTTGAACGCCATGCCGATGGGGGTGAAGAACACCACCACATTGGGATGGCCCTCCACATCCTCCGGGGCCTCCACGGCCCCCCAGTAGGCGTAGAAGGCCACGTTCTTGCCCGGATGAGTCTCCTGCAGGCGCTCGGCCACCTCATTGGCGTAGATCGTCAGCCGCCGCCCCATGCCGGTGTCGCGGCCCCGGAACTCCTCGGGGTCCAGGGCCTCACAGGCCTCGCAGTGGCAGAACTTGACGTTGTCATCGGGACTGAGCGAGAACATGGTCTGGGAGGGATTCTTGTCAAACCACTGCCCCGCGACACGGGCGGTGTGCTCGATGAGCTCGGGATTGGTGGTGCAAAGCTGCCCGCCGGGGTCGCGCTTGCCACCGCGCAGGGCGTACCACTCCGGATGCTGCCCGAAGAACTCCTCACTGGGAGCGATGCGGTAGAAGTTGTGGCCGACATGAATGGGCACGCCACCGTAGAGGTTCCGGCGGCACCACCTGGTGAACCGCTCGCGGTCCTCCGCCGACAGCCCGCGGCCTGCCAGACTGGGCCAGATGACCCGGTGCAGAAACGACGGTCTGCTCACCTGCTCGGGCTCATCGAACGCGATCGTCGGCCTGGCGGGCAGCACCTCACCGATCTCGCCGGGGATGTACCAGCGGCAGCCCAGGCCGTCCAGGAAGCGGTAGACGGCATTGAGCGTGCCATTGGCGGTGGCCCCGGCCAGGCGGAGGGTCTCGCCTTCCCGGCGGATGACGAAGCCATCGAAGCCCAGGTCGAGCTGTGTCTGCTGTTCCTGGCTCAGCCCGCCCAGGAGGATACAGGCCCCCTCCGGCGCCTCCTGGACGATGGGCAGCGTCGCTCCGGAGATCCTCAGGATATAGGTCTGTAGCTCGGCGGCGGCCGAGGCCTCCTCGTCGCCGGCGACGATGGACGCCGCGGGCCGGCCATCCTGCGAGAGCAAAAGAGGAGCGGCGAGACAAGCAAGGGGCATGAAGAGAAGTAAGAGCACAACCGCCGGAGACTTGGACACGCGTTATCATCCTCTCGAGATGCATTGGCAATCGCGGAACCTGAAGGCACAACGTCGCAGGGGCTCAGCCTGAAGGCCTAACGTCGCAGGGGCTCTGCCCCTGCGCCCCCCGGGGGGCCCCGGCCCCCCCCCCCACAACAGTGCGCAATCCTAGAGCCCATTTGCTCCCTTACTGTGGATGCTGAAGCCGGCGTCATCCCAGTTGGAGTGATTGTCATGGCCGAAAGCGGCGGTAGCCGAGGTCAGCGGATAGCAGGCCTCCTGGTTGGAGACCGCCAGATAGTCGCGGAGCCTGCGCTCATTGCCAAACAGCGCCAGGGCCCAGCGGCGGTCGCTGCACTTGGCCTGCAGCTCGGCCTCGTACACCTCGATGCCATCCACTCCGGCCTGCAGCAGGCCCAGGGCGCGGTGGAGGGCTGCCGTGCGGCCCGCGGTATTGGTCCATGTGGCCCCGACACCCCCGATCACCGTGACCCCGTGGCGGTGGCAAAGCTCCACGTATGTCGTGACGTCATGGTCGCCCCGGCCGCCCCAGATCTCCAGGGGGTCGAGTTGGAGTTGGTCCACCAGGCCTTCCTGCAGCCAGGTTTCCACATCCAGGCCCTGGGCGAGGTTGTACAGCAGCCCCGAGGAAGGGATGCGCACCACCACCGGAATGCGCCGGCCCGCCTCGGCCTCGATCGGCCCGAGGCCCTCGCGCAGGTCGCGCAGAACCTGGGTGAAGTGGTCGGCCCGCCGGCGGATCCAGCACAGATAGTCGTCGCCTGAGGAGGCGTCCATGCTCTGCGGGTCGATGCCGGTCTGACCTTTGAAATCCGCCACCATCTCGGGATTGTAAAGCAGCATAGGCACCTGCCGACAGGCCCCCACCAGTAGCCCGTCCACGCCCCGGCGCGCCACCTCCAGGAAGATGTCCACACGCTCCTTGCGTACCTCGGGGAAGTAGTACGACACCACCGTACCCTCCGCCTCCGTGGCTCCCTTGCGCCACCTGCGCCATTGGGGGTGGGATAGGAACCACTGCGAGGCGAAGATGCCGCCGTAAGCGTTGCCGTAGTGCCGGTTCATCGCGAGCCACGGGCGAAGCGTGACACCGGCGCTCTCGCGGGCCTGGAGGACCTCATCGAGGGCATCGAAGCTGTTGATCATCGTCGCCCGACCCTGGTAAAGAGGCGCTCTGTCGAAGGTCTTGGCCGCCTCCTCCAGCGGCACCGCGGGGAAGCGGGTGGTATTGGGAAGCTCACTGTGGTACTCCACCCACGACCTGCCGATAGACCAGTTCACCGTGCTCAGTCCCAGCTCGGCCTGCCCGGCGAGGATCGCCGGGAACTGGTCGGCCTGGAGCCGGCAGGGGCCGTGGAAATACTCACACCAGTCGTCCACGGCGAACAGCGGCACCGGGGGCCGGGAAGTCTCGGCGTAGAGGGCTTCTACCGACTGCGCGGTGACGGGCACGAGCTTGAGACGTGCCAGACCAGAGCGGGGCCGGTTCCAGGGATCGAAGGCATAGACGCGGATGCCGTGCTCCGTGAGGTCTGTGGCGCAAACGAAGGTGTCGGCCGTGGCCGTACTGGAGCCCAGGGAGCGGACGAGTCCGTCGCGGCCGCTCTGCAGCAGGCAGCCGTCGGCATAGGGGGTGGCGAAGACGGCGTAGGTGCCGCTGAGGGGCCTCAGGCGGACGGGCTCCGGCTCGGCCCCCACCTGGGCCACCAGCGCCCTGCCCTGCGGGGTCTGTTCCAGGCTCCAGCCCGCGGGCAGGTCTTCCCCGTCGATGGGCGCGGCGGAGAAGTCCTCGATGAGCACCGTCTCCCGGGTGGGATCGGCCTGCAGCGTCCAGGGGGCAAAGCGGCTGATGGGCACCGCTGAAGGGTCCGGCGCCGGGCGATTGTACGTGACCTTAGCGCCCTCGTCCCACAATGTGCCCTCGATCACGGGGTCCAGGCGGATGCGGCACTTCCCCGGCGGCCAAGCGCCGGGGTCCAGCGGCACGGCCTGCCACTCGTCGGCCGCCTGAACCGATACGTCCTCCTCCAGGAGGACGGCTTCCTGCTCGTCCAGCACCCTCAGGCGGCAGGAGAGCTCGCCCACCGGCGCCCCCGGGGCCAGGCGGCACTGGGCCACCAGGCGGTCGGGGTCGGCCAGCACCGCCTCGTGCAGCCGAAGCTGCAGCGCCGTCTCGATGCCGTACTGGTGCAGGTAGAGCACCCGGCGCCGCGCCTCCGGCACGAAGCGTTCCACACCTGCGGGAACCGCGGTGCCCGCAGTGCGCCGCACATGCTGCTCCGACAGGCCCTGAGAGTAGCTCACGGAGTACAAAGGGCGGCCGACCTCGTCGGTGAGGCGAACATCCAGGCTGTAGCCACGGCGGTAGACCGCCCCGGCCTCGAAGTCAAACACCGGCGGCATGCACAGCGGCCCCAGCGGCAGTTCGGCCGCCTCCCCGGGGGAGATCGAGGCCTGCAGCGGTACCGTCCGGTCGTCGGGCAGGTGACGAGTGACCTGGACCCTCAGCGCGGCCCGGGGCAACCGGGACCAGTCCGGCTCCACGCGGAGCGCGTGCAAACGTCCGGGGATGAAGCCCATCTGGGGGCAGTCGGACGGGGCTTTGTCGGCGGCAATCGCGACGCGGCACAGTTCCCGGGCGACGGCGGGCACAAAGATACCTCCCCAGAGGATCGCGGCCAGGATTGCCGGAAGCAGCGCGGCAGGCATGGTGGGATGGTTCATGGTGGGTGCCTTCCGGAACACACTGAGATGGGGCGGACCGGCCGGCGGAGCCGCGGTGACGCCTCACCGTGCCTTCTCCAACGCGATCTCGCCATCCAGAGCCAAAGGCAGGCGCAGTAGGTCTTCGCCCCGCTCGGTCTGCACCGTCACGGTGAGGTCTGTCTCGCCCTCCACGCGCAGCCCCGACACCCGGGGCCGCTCGCGGTAGGGCTCCAGAACGGTGACAAAGGTGGTGGCCTTGCCCCGTCGCCTGCCGATGCAGCAGGATGTCGGCGGCTCGCCGCCGCGGACCGGGTCGCGGGCCAGGATGATCTCGGCGCCCGCGGGCTGCCACTGACAGAGCCGCAGGGCCTGCTCCCCGCGGGAGAAGTCGGCTACAAACGTTCCCGGAGGCGCCGGCCCGCGACGGACCTGGGTGAAGTGCCGGTAGCCCAGAGCCGCGAAGGGATTGGTCTGCAGTTGCTGCAGACCAAGGGAGGTCGTCACCTGTCCCGGACCGTGCAGGGGCAGGTCGAAGGTGTGCTCGGCCTCGGCCCGCACGCGCATGACATCCAGCACGTAGTCGTCCAGCACACAGAGCGTGCGGTCCACATGGACGCCGTCGTAGATGGTGTCGCACGTGGCCCGGACGGCCTTGATCTCGTCCCCGATCTGGAACAGTTGCAGCACCCCGAAGACCCGCTGGTTCGGCCGCTCACCCACGAAGGTGGCGGTGGAGGTCTTCTGGGGCTCCTGGCTGACTTCATCCACGCACAGAGTGTTGTGGGCGATGGTCTGGCGCGCCCAGGTGACGTGATCGGGATTGTCGTAGCCCCAGGAGCCCGGGTCGGGGCAGAGGACGGCGTCCAGGGCGTAGAGGTCGAAGTGGAGGCGGTCCGGGTGGTCGTGGCCGCTGCCGAAGGGCCCGTAGGTGAGGTTGACCGCCGGGGCCTCCGGGTCGAGTGGGGCGGCGCGGAGGATGGCAAAGCCTCCGATGGGAAACAGCGTGCAGCCATCGACGTGCTCTCCCGACAGGCCGATGCGGGCATCGTCGGCGAGGCTGAAGTGTCCCTCGGGCAGGTCCCCCGGCGCATGAATCAGGGACCAGAAGTCCAGCGGGCGACCATCGACCTCGCCTTTCTCAAAGCCGCCCCCGCGCACGAGTTCTCGGCCGCCCTGCACGACGGAGATGTCGTCCCAGACCACTTCGCCGGCGCCTCCCTCGAGAAACACATGCAGACGGATGCGTCGTGTCTGTCCCGGCTTCGCGTCGGGCAGGGCCGGCACCGTCACGCTCACCTGCTGCCAGTCCTCCGCCACCCGAGCGGCGGGCGAGAACAGGGCGGTGTCTTCCATGTTGCAGCGGATGTGGGCCCGGCCGCCCGCGAGGCCGAGGACCTTCACCCAGCCGGAGACCTCCGCCGGCCGGTCGGCGGCAGCGGAGACGTCCTGCACCAGGCCGACGCGATCGCCCTGTTCAGTGCGCAGGTGGACGGCCCTCTCGCCCGAGCGCACGATGCTCTCGGTCGGCTGGGCGTAGGGCTCGCCGCTGGCGCGCCAGACGCTCCACCCCGCCACCGCCCCGGCGCGCCCCGCCCGCTCCCGGGAGATGAGCCAGGCGTGGGCCGGGTCACCATACTGCCTCCACGCCAGGTCGTAGATGCGGTGGTAGAACAGCCGCGAGGTACTCGAATCGCCGACCCGGGCCAGGCTGCCGTTGGGGAACTGATAGTACAGGGGTGCGTCGAGGAAGGCCTTGATGCCGCGGCTCCCGGCGGGCCCGAACTCCTCGTGCCCCGCGCCCCCCTCGAAGGGCCCCAGGATTCCGGGCAGCTCGGCGTGCCACAGGTCGATGCCGCTATTGGCGGCCGCCACCATCACGTACATCAGGGCCGAGGCCGTGTAACTGGTGTAGCCGATGGAGCGCTCCCAGTGGATGCCGTCGGAGAAGATGGAGTGGGTGAGCTGCTGGACGATACCGTACAGGTAGAGCCCGCGCTCCGGGTCCCAGACGCCGTTGATGGCCTCCTGCATCAGCTCGCGGTCGCCAATGGCGAAGCCACACGAGGCGATGATGGTCAGCGCCCAGGAGCGCCAGTTGCTGGAGTTGGGATGATGACACTTGTGTCCGCACTCCCAGGCCATGATGCGCAGAAGGTCGCGCTCGATGGCACCTTCCTGTGCCTCCGTCATGAGGTCGGCGCCGGCGATGAGGTCGTAGGCCATGGCGGCATTGACCGCCACGGGCCCCTCGCCCAGCGTGCTCTCCGTCACGCGGCCGTGGGCGCCGGTGGTCTCCAGCCCCGGATAGGCCTCGGCCAGGGCGAGAAGCCAATCCCGGGCGCGGGTGCCGAAGGCCGTCTCTCCCGTGACCGCATAGCCCTCGGCCAGGGCCGCGGCTGTGGCGAAGTCGCCGGCCACGGGGCGACGTTGGTCCAGGTCCACAGGGGTCTGGAGGGCCGACTCGGCCCGTGCGCGCAGCTCCTCGACACAGGCCACCGTGTAGGCGTCCCCGGCCTCGTAATCGGCGCGGATCCGCTGCAGGTCCGCGGTGGTCGCAAACACCCGCGGGTGATCGGGAAGCGCCTCGGGGATCGCGACGCGATGTAGCGCGAGGTAGGGTGTCACGTCCTGAGCGGAGGCGCCCAGTGTCGCGAGTATGGTGCCGAGAATCACCGATGCCGGAAGGCGGGCGAGGCAGGTAAGCATGCGGGCTACCTCCGCTTGGGGGCTGTGGGGCAGTGCGCAGGGAGGACGGCCGAACACACCCGGCCCCGGCCTCCGGCCCTTGTGTCCGCGCGGTGAGGCCGTTGCCGTACTCAGCCGTTCGCCCTCGACGCCGTTCTCCGTGGAACTCCGTGCTCTCCGTGTCTCCGTGGTGAGGCCGTTGCCGTACTCGGCCGTTGCGTCTCCGTGGTGAGGCCGTTGCCGTACTCGGCCGTTGTGTCTCCGTGGTGAGGCCGTTGCCGTACTCGGCCGATCTCCATCTGCCGGCGCCCTCACTCCTCGTGCTTGGTGCGTTGGATGATGTGGTCCTGCAGGGGCCTGTCCACCAGCTTGAACTCCTGGCTGAAGCCGGATACGCGGACGATCACATTGCCGAAGTGCTCCGGGTCCTCCTGGGCCTTCTTGAGGCGCTCGGCGCTGACGACGTTGAACTGCATCTGTCCCACACCGCTTTCGATCGCCGTCTGCAGGACCTCGATGAACTTGGCCCTGCCCTCGCCCGCGAAGAAGCTGGGGGCCAGCTCGATGATGGCCGAGCTGCTTCCGGCGGCCTTGTCGTGCGGGATGCGGGACAGGGAGTTGAAGTACGCGGTGATGCCCCTGCGGTCGCGGCCCGCGGTGGCCGAGAGGCTGTAGGCCAGGGGCTCGTGGGCGCGACGGCCGTCGGGGAGGGCTCCGGTCTTCATCCCGCTGGGGTTGACGTTCCACAGGAAGGAGAACAGATGGGCGTGGAAGGTGCCGCCGAAGAACGTGCGCAGAGACCCGAGAGTGTCGCAGAAGTGCTCGGCCACTCTTGCCGCCCAGAGGTCCACCTCGGCGCAGTCATTGCCGTACTTCTCGGCCCGGTTCAGCAGCATGAGCCGCAGAGGCTCTTGGCACTCGAAATCCGCGTCCAGCGCGTCCAGCAACTGCCCCATGCTCAGCTCGCCGCCAAACACCAGCTTCTCCACCGCCCACAGGGAATCCGCCACATTGGGGATGCCAATGCCGGAGACGGAGTGGTAGTTGTACAGGGCCCCACCGGCGTTGATGTCGCGCCCCCGGCCGATGCAGTCATCGGTGAGGATCGACCGGTACGTCTGGGGCCAGCTCTCCATCTGGTCGAGCTGCCCGGCGTTGGAGATGAAGGCGCCCACGCGGCAGACACGCTCGGCCTGGGCCTTGTAGGCCTCCCACAGATCGTCGATACATGTGAAGCCCCGGGCGTCGCCGGTGGCGGGCCCCACCTGCCTGCCCGACAGCGGGTCGACGCCATTGTGCAGCGCCAGCTCGAGACACTTGGCCAGATTGGTGTTGTGGCTCACCGCATGGGGGCAGGCCCTGCCGGGAATGGTGACCTCGACACAGCCGATGATGGCGTAGTCTCTGGCGTGCTCCAGTGGGATGCCCTTGTCCAGGAGCGCGGGGATGATGGCGTCGTCATTGAAGAAGAAGGGCTGGCCGCCGCCGCGGCTCACCAGGTCCACCGAGCTCTCCAGAAATGCGCGGGGCGTGCCCCTGTGCACGCGCACGGACAGGCAGCGCACCAGGCCGATCTCCCGGGTCGCCCGGAGGGCCAGATAGCTGATGGGGTTGGTGGCGTCATTGCCCGTGGCATCCTGGCCGCCGATCTGCATCTGCTGCACATCGTACCCGCGCCACATCTTCAGCCACAGGTGCTTGAGCAGCTCCAGGGCGCCGGGCTCGTCCAGCGTCCCCGCCTGCAATTCAGCCTCGTAGTACGGCCACAGGATCTGGTCGATGCGGCCGATGGAGTTGGCGTTGATGTGGTCCTCGGCGCAGGTGATGATGTGCGCAAACCACAGGGCCTGGATGGCTTCGCGCAGCGTCCTCGCCGGCCCGGCGGGCACCCGGTCGCAGACTGCGGCGATGTCCAGCAGTTCCCTCTTCCTCTCCGGGCAGGTGGTCTGCTCCGCCATTCGCCGCGCCGCCTCGGCGTACTTGCTCCCCATCCTGCAGCAGCCCTCGGCCACCGTTTTGGCGGCGCGCAGGAAGATCATCCTCTGCAGGTCCTCGGGGTCTTCCATGCGCAGCGTCGCGAGGCGTTCCTCGATCTGGGCGAGGATCGCCGCAAAGCCCACCCGCAGGACCCTGGCGAAATCGCGGACGCTGTGGTTCAACGACCGCCCCCAGCCGAAGACGCAGCCGGCCTCCTCGGCGAGACCGACCTCCTCCGGACGGTCCGGGGCGTGGTTGGTGGTGACGAACAGCTCATTGCGTCCGCGGAGACTGAGGATGAGCTCCCTGTGCTCGTCGCTCAGCGAGGTCTTCGCCAGCGTCTCGGCCAGGGCGTCGCCGTGGCAGCAGAAGAAGTGGGGGTGCATGTCCGGGAAGTCGATGGCCCCGTCGATGCCGGGCTCCTCACCGAAATGGTGGGTGCCCACGATCAGCTCATCATCGTGGATGATGGCGGGGAAGAGCTCGATGGTCGCGGCCAGACCGGCGGCCCGCCTTTGCACCAGCGGCGAGTGCATGTGCGCCTGCGCCGCCTGGCAAAACCCCAGCAGGCGCCATCCGGTGGGGGTGCAGGGGCCCTGCAGCATCCGCGTCTTGAGGCGCTCGAGGCGCTCCTCGCGGTGATCCACGGTGCATGGTGTGTTCCTGTCGGTGGCCATCTGGCGATCACTCCGTAGCCGGTCTGAGCCCGGCGTCCGCCGCTCTTTCTTCGCGACCCGGGGGCCCGGTGTAGGGCGGCGGTGAGCAGAGGTCTCTACGGCGGAACGAGGGCCGGCTATCTCATCTTGTGCACCACATCGCGCACGGCGGGCCAGACGTCGCGGTAGATCTCGAAGTGCTCCCTGTAGCGCCGGTGCTCCGCCGGGCGTGGCTCGAAGCAGGCGTTCTCCTTGACCAGCAGGCCCACGGCCTCCTCCACGGAGGCGTACACCCCGGCCTGCACTCCGGCCAGCATCGCCGCCGCCTGACAGCCGCTTTCGCTGACATTGAGAGTGACGCACTCGTGCCCGGTGATGTCGGCCTTCAGTTGCAGCCAATACGGGCTGCGGCTGCCTCCGCCGGTGCAGCGGAGCCTCCCGATGGACACTCCGGCGTCCGCCAGGCCCTGCACGTTCAGGGCCAGCTCGTAGCAGGTGCCCTCCAGCAGACCCTTGATAAAGGTCTTGCGGTCACAGCCCAGGGTGAGCCCGACCAGGACCCCCTTGGCCAGGGGATCCATGTAAGGGGTGCCGGAGCCGGCCAGATAGGGGACGAGGTAGAGCCCGGTGGGGTCGGCGGGGAGGTCGGCGAGCAAGACCTCATACACATCGCGCCCCTCCGTCCGGGCGGCGGCCACCTCGGCTCGGCCAAACTGATCCCGGAACCAGCGCAGGATCGCGCCGCTGGTGTAGGTGAAGGCCAGGCTGGCGTACAGATCGGCGTGGGCGTGTGGGTAGCAGCAGTAGTTGTGGGTGCGCATGGTCTCGGTGAGCACGGGCTTTTCGAAGGCGACGGTGACGCACTCCACGGTGCCCATCCCGTCGACCGCCATGCCCTCCCGGATGACCCCGGCGCCCAGGGCGTTCATGGGCTGATCGTGGCCGCCGGCGACGACCAGGCAACCCGGGGGCAGGCCGGTGAGCGCCGCGCCCTCCCGCCCGAGCTCGCCCACTACATCTCCCGGCCGAATCGGGGTGGCCAGGAGCTCGGGAGACACGTCGGCGGCCCTTAGCACCTCGGATGCCCAGCACTTGCCCACCACGTCGAAGGCCATGGTGCGTCCGGCCAGCGTCCAGTCCAGGCGGGGCTCCAGGCCCAGGCGCCGGTGCACGATCTCCGGCCACAGCAGGCACTTGTGGATACTGCGGTAGATGTCCGGCCGGTGCTCCCGCAGCCACATGATCTTGTTCAGCGTGTAGCTGGGATGCAGCGGCATCCCGGTGATCTCGAACACCCGCGGGGCGCCGAGGGTCTCGTGCCAGCCGTCGGACTGCGCCACCGCCCGATTGTCCGCCGAGCAGATGGTGTTGTGCAGGAAGCCGCCGTCGGCGGCCACGGGTGTGAAGGCCTCGCCCAGCGAGGAGAAGCACACGGCCTTCACGGGGTCCGCGCCCGCCTCCGCGGCCACCGAGCGAAGCACCTCCACGATGGCGTTCCAGACCAGCTCCGGATCGAGCTCCAGCATGGCGGGGCCCGGATAGACCTCGGGGTACTCGCGCGAGGCCGAGGCGAGCTGCCCGCCCTCGGCGTCGAACAGGATCGCCTTGCAGTTCGTGCTCCCGATGTCCATACCGATAAGGCTCATGGCGCCACCTCGGAAAGAGGTTGTGCTCGTCTTGGGCCGCCCCCGGTGATGCTCCCGGCAGGATGGGGGCGGGTCTCGCCGCGCCTATAACTCAGATTATGCAGGTTCCGGGCGGCCGCCGACTCACGTCGCCTCACCCCCCCAGCCCCCCTCTCCCTTACTCGCCGATACGACCGGCGAGACGGGAGGAGGGGGGAGAACGGCCCTGGCGCGAGCGTT
>Ga0334884_1000919_pt1 | contig 49126 bp, 48 predicted proteins | sample GraSluR1_MG_7_FD_207215 | JGI IMG/M metagenome (GOLD analysis project Ga0334884, IMG submission 207215) | Sludge microbial communities from methane-producing bioreactor in Wageningen University, Netherlands - Granular Sludge_12_05 R1 | ecosystem: Engineered > Bioreactor > Anaerobic >... | reverse complement strand
ACGTTGAAACACTTGAGGAATTGAAAAAAGCCTACAAAAAATTAGCTTTGAAATTGCACCCCGATTGTGGTGGTAGCAATGAAGAAATGGCGCAACTAAACAATGAATATGATGAATTGTTTAGCAAGCTGAAAAATACTCATAAGAACAAAATCGGTGAAACCTATACAAAAGAAACGACTGAAACGCCCGAACAATTTAAGGACATTATAAATCAACTTTTCAATCTGAAAATGGACGGTGTATCAATTGAAATCGTGGGAACTTTTATATGGTTAACAGGCAACACAAAACCTTATAAGGACGAAATAAAAGCCCTAGAATTTCGTTATTCACCAAAAAAATACGCATGGTATAAAGCACCAAGCGATTATAAAAAACGTAGTCGAAAAAATTATGATATGGACACAATAAGGGGAATGTATGGAAGTCAAAAGGTGAAGGAAGATAAAGAAGAAAAAAAATACTTACAAGCCAATTAAGGCTTGTAAGTTTATCAGAAAGGAAGTTTTAAAGTGGATATTGAAATTGAAAAAATAAATTTTGAAGGTAATATTTTAAAAGTTATAAAAGCGACAGTAACAGAAATGAGAGCAATAAATAATCATCAAAAATATGATTTTGATTTATATCAAATAGAAACACGTTCGCCAATGTCAACAAGAGAAATAGCTTTAACAGTTGATTTTATAGAAAAAAAAGTATCAGGTGATATTATCGCTTTTGGTGATTGGTACGATTTGGATATAGAATCAGTAAATGAAATATTAAAGCAATTAAAAAAGGAAAAACAAACATTAAGAACAATCAATTTTATTTAAAAAAGTATCAAAAAAGGAAAATTATTTTTCCTTTTTTTGATACTTTTTAGGTTTATTTGCTTTAATATATTCAGAAAAAATTTTTAAAAAATCTTCTGTTTCTTCAACCGTCAAATAATCAATTTCAAAGTATTTTTCTAATAAAGCGCCTTTTTCAATTAATCGTTTTGTTCGTTGTTTTCTGTTAATATTTTGCTCGCTATTTGCTCGTAAAATATTTTTTTGTATTTTCAACTTTTCAATTTTTTTATTAATATCATTTAAGTCATTATTTACCATAACTATTTGAGTAATTCATAAAAATTTTGACTATTTTCATTTAGTAAAGTTTCTAATTCGTCATAGAATAATTCTTTGTTTTCTTCAATTGATTCAATAGAAATATTATTTTTTGAAAGGGTAGAAAGAACAAAGTCACCAATATCTGCTTTAGATTTTAGAATTAATTCTTCTTTTTTCTTTTGTAATTCTTTAATTTGAAGTTCAATATCAGAAACAGTTTTCTTCTTTCTTTTTTGGGGCTTCGTTTTAGAATTAAAATTACCGTTAATTGCATTAATATTTTGATCTTGATTTTCCATGAAATACGCCTCCTAATATATTGTGTAACTCTATCATATTATACTATTTTTCTAAAATCAATAAATTATAACGGAAATGTCAGGTTAAACATATTTGCTTTTATAATGATAAGTGGTAAAATTAACTTATCAAGGATTCCCTTAGATGACTTATTAAGGGCGCACTTACACCCACTAACTTACGTTTGTGGTTAATGTGCTATAAAACGTAACATTCGTTCAGTTTTATCGTCAAGCGTGTTTGTTAAAATTTGCTACGCTCATGTTTGAAAAGAAAGAGAGGTGATACAATTGGCAATCTTCCATTTATCTATGACAATAGCAAAAAGAGAAGGCGGAAAAAGAAGTTTAATTGCAATGGCTTCTTATCGAAGCGGTGAAAAATTATATAGTGAACTATACGAAAAAACTAATCTATACAACCATAGAACTGTTAAACCAGAAGCTTTTATTTTAAAACCTGATTATGTTCCTAATGAGTATTTAGATAGACAGACATTGTGGAATAAAATGGAATTATCTGAAAAGCAACCTAATGCTAGACTGTGTAGAGAATTAAATGTAGCATTGCCAATTGAATTAAATAATTCAGACCAAAGAATGTTGATTGAAGATTTTGTAAAAGATAACTTTGTCAGTGAAGGAATGATTGCAGACGTAGCCATTCATAGAGATGATGAAAACAATCCTCATGCTCATATTATGTTAACAATGAGAGAAGTAGATAGTGAAGGTAATATTCTAAATAAAAGAAAAAGAATACCTAAACTAGATGAAAATGGCAATCAGATTTTTAACGAAAAAGGGCAAAGAGTAACCGTTTCAATTAAAACAAATAATTGGGATAGAAAATCTCTTGTTTCCGAAATTCGTAAAGATTGGGCTGATAAAGTCAACCAATATTTAAAAGATAGAAATATCGATCAACAAATTACAGAAAAATCGCATGCGGAACTTGGAAAAAAAGAACTACCAACAATTCATGAAGGTTTTTACTCAAAAAAATTAGAAGAAAAAGGAGTTATAAGTGAGTTAAAAAGAAAAAATTTAGAGATTCAAAGTTACAATGATATTCTAGCCGAACTTGATAAACTTGAAAGTCAAGAGAAAGTGTTAAAACAAGACCAAAACTTCACTTTAAAATTTGAAAAAACTTTCTCACCTTTAGAAAAAGGAGAACTGAAAAATCTTTCAAAAGAATTGAAATTATTTATTAATGATGAAAACATTGATAAACGATTAGGTGAATTAAAACGATGGGAAAATTCACTTATCTTTAATAATAAAATGGAAATTCAAAAACAACGTTTGATGTTAAGTAAAATTAGTAGTGAACGAGATATGCTTACAAAGGCAAATGAAATTTTAGATAAACAAGCAGAAAGATTCTTCAAAAAATCTTATCCAAGTTTGAATATTGACAAATTTTCAAATCACGAAGTTAGAGCAATGGTTAATGAAACCATATTTAGAAAACAGTTATTGAATAAAGATCAGTTAGCAGAGGTCATTTACAATGAAAGAGTAGTAGAAAAAGAAGAAAGTAAAAAGATTTTTAAAGAAAAACCATTTCAGACTAGCCGTTATCTTGATTCAAAAATTAAACAAGTTGAAGATAGTATAACAAAAGAAAATAACCCTGAAAGAAAAGAAATTTTATCAATTAAGAAAGAAAAACTAATAGGAATAAAACAAGGATTGATAGAATATGTTCAATCAGAAGTAGAAAGAAAATTTGATAAAAATGTTTCAATAGATTCAGTCATAGAAGGCGAAATGCTACTTGCAAAAGCTGACTATTACAAAACAACTGATTTTTCTAAAGTCGAAGGAGTTGCTAGATTCAGCAGTGAGGAAATTAATTCCATGTTGGAACAATCAAAAGGCTTCTTAACTAACATTCAGACGGTGAAAATTACTAATGATTGTCAAGGTGTATTTTTTGTTCAAGATAGCATGAAGTATATTGATGAACTAAGCCCATTAGCAAAACACAATCTGAAAAAGGTCGTTAATCGCAATGCTTATTTACCTGATTCTGATAAACTTGAATTAAGTAAGGAAATTGAAAATACTAATAAAGATCAATCACAAGAATTGGAAAAAAATGAACCTGAAAAAAATGAAGTGTCTGTAAAAATGTTCCAATTTGCGAAATCAATTAATCGATTGTTGAGTGGTAACCAACCACAGAAAAAACGAAACTTAGATAAATTGATTAAGCAAACAAAAGCAAAAAAAAATCAATCATTACAAAGGAATATTCCTTTGCGATAAAATAAAAACAAGAGGTGTATAAAATGAAAAAAATTATCAAAAATACAAAGTTTAAGCTTGAAAGTGCGGTTATTGCATTAGGTACATTATTTATTACTGATCCAGTGTTTGCAGCCACTGATCCACAAGCAAAATTAGTTCAAGCAGGTAACACTATAAAAGGTGTTTTAACAGCCTTAATTGTTGTAGTTGGTGGGATTGCTTGTGCAAAAATTGTTATTAAATATTTGCCGTCTATTGATGATCCACAAGAAAAAAATACCATGTATAAAGCATTAGGAACAGCTTTGCTTGTTACAGCATTAGGTGGGGCATTGGTTTGGTTAGTACCTTGGGCGTATGGCTTACTTGCTTAATAGAGAAGGGAGTTAGTTATGAATAGCGATCAAGTGAAACAAGCCCTATTAGATTTGTTAAATGCAGACACGGAGAAAGGGCGGACTTGGTTTTTTCCGTCTAATGTATCTGATCGGTACACAGTCATTTTAGGGCTAGATTTGAAACAATCAGCAAAAGCGATCGGTACGGCATTAATAAGCGTGTTATTGACAATTCTTATTTTCCGTAGCACAGCCGTTTTTCCTTTAATTATCTATGTCATTGTTGGTTTGGTGTCATTTGGTGGTGTATGGGCGTTTTATACGATTAAACCAATTACAGACCGACCTAACATTTCTATATCTGATTTTATGAAGCAAAGAAAAGACTTTTCTAAAAGACCAAAAGTCTATTATAAAAAGCCAAAAGAACGAGTTTAAAAGAGAGGTGATTTCATTGTTTGATTTTCTAAAAACAAGTTCCAAAAGTAACGATAATAAAAAAAACGATCCTATAAAAGAAATGATTTATTGGGAAGATAGTTCCCGATTTCAAGGCGTTTTTAAAGACTTTTTTGTCGTTTATCAGCCAGAAAAAAAGCAATTCAGCCTTGTGAGTATGCTAAAAGTTGACGGCTTAAACGTTGATACATTGCCAGTATCAGAGCAAGAAGGTTTAAACGAAGATTTTGGTGTCTTTCTATCTCAAAACGTTCTATATGAACCGCAGATCACTTCTAAGAATGTACCAGTAGAAATTGACGATTTTGTAGAAGCCTGGGGGAATACAGTAGAAAATTATCGCAAAATGCCAGGGCATAACGAAGCTTTATTACAACTAAAGGCTAGTTACTATTATCATTATAGAAATTTAGCAAGTAACATGGAAACTTCAAAGAAACAACATTTTGTAATTAATTCTGAACCAATTTCAAAGGAAACTTACGACAGTTTGGAATTGTCCTATCAAGTGTTACGCGATAAGACAAGAACAATCAGAACAGCTTTAATTGCATTTTTAAGTAAATATGATTGTCAGGTTGAAATGTGTACGATTGGCGAGATGAAAAAGGTTTTGAATAGTTAGGAGCGTTAAAATGGAGAAGATACCAAAAGAGAAAATTATTGTAATACCCGAAGTTGATACGGACGTTGTATCTGATTTAGCACCATTTAATTTTACAATAGAACGTGACAAATTATTAATCGATGATTCATACGCAGTTCCCTATGTCATTACAAAATACAATAATAAACCAAGAGGAAATTGGTTTAATCGTATTCGTAAAATGAGTGGAGATATAACCATATCTCATTACTACACTAAAGCAAACGGTAACTCATTGAATGATTATTACAACAGAACCATTAAGAACAAGCAAGCAGAGATCGATCGTTCGCATGATCCGTTGACGATTATCCGTTTAGAACGTGAAATGAAAATTGCACAAACGCAGTTAGAACAAGCCGTTGACGAAAACACTTCTTATCTTTATTTATATACCTATGTTTTGATCAAAAGTAAGTCCGAAGATAAGCTAAAAAAATTGTGTGAAGATTTTGAAACACGTTGTATCGCAAGTGGAGTAAAAGCGTTAATTCCATATACTATGATTGATAAAGCGTATTGGAGTGCCTTGCCTTTACAATCTAATGAAGTGCCTGAATACACGTACACAATCGCAAACTCAATCAGTGCAAGTAGTATTTTTCCTTTTGATGATAATGAGTTAAGCGTATTTACTAAAAATATGATTATTGAGGGAATTAATAAAGATACTGAAAATATCGTTAGTATTGATTACACCAACAGAAAATTAGTAGTTAATCGTAACAAATTTGTTTTTGGTCTATCAGGTGGGGGAAAAACCACTTACTTAACGTCAGACTATTTAAAAAAATATGCTTTTTCTGATAACTCAACAGAACTAAGGCACAGAATCGTTTTATTTGATCCCGAAGATGAACAAACAGAGCGTGTACGTTCTCTAGGGGGCGAAATAATCAATCTATCGTCTATGTCAGACGTCCGTATCAATCCATTTCAAATCTACTCACGCAATACACCTGATGTCGATTTAAAAGAATCGTTATCCGATTTTGAAGAGGACGAACTTGTAGAAAATCTTGAAATAAAGCACAAAGATTTTGAAATGACTGAAAATGATATTGATAAAGAAATCAGTAAACGAATGAATATTTTAACGCCATATTTCCTAATGGTGGATCACTCTTTGACTGACAGTCAATTATCTATTATTAAGTTAGAAGCTAAAAAATGCTATACGAATTTATACGAAAAGAAAAACTTGTCAAAAATGGAAAACACCGATTTTCCAACATTTTCAGACTTAGAAAGTCGATTGAAAGCATTAGAAGAAACTGATCCCAAACGATACAAGCGAATTGAAGATTTTATTTATTCATTAGAAGATTTTACAATCGGAAGCCGTACGATATTTAACGGTCATACAAATATTGACTTAAACAATCCGTTAATTTGCTTCTCTTTGCGAGATTTACAGACCGAAGAAGGGATCAGAGATTTAGCATACCTCAACAGCTTTAGTTATCTATTTGAAGAAATAACCAACAATCCGCAAATTGTAACGTCTGTTTATGCAGATGAATTTCACTTTTTACTGAAGAATAAAATTAGTGCTGACTTTTTCTTCCAAGCATATAAACGCTTTAGAAAATACAATGCTGATTGTACCGTATCAACCCAACAGATTGATGATGTATTAAAAGCACCTGATAATATCGGTAAAGCAATTATTGGGAATAGCTTTACAAAAGTATTCTTTGGACTTGATGAAACGGAAGCACAAGGTATTTCAAATGAGTTGAAACTTAAACTCACAAAAAAAGAATTATCGTTCATTACCTCAAAACGTCAAGGGGAAGCTTTACTTTTCCATGGTACAAAGCGAGCAAAGATAAAAGTAGATTTAACACAGGAAGAAATGCGTTTGCTTAACCCAGGCGAATATGAAGATATTTACGGTGTTAGTCCGAAGAAAGAGATCAACTGGTTGTTAAGATCGAAAATTCAATAGAAGGGAGAAAAAAATGAAATACAAAATCTTGAAAAATTTACAATTCTACTATCAAGAGAATGTGATTGTCGTTCAAATAAACGAAAAATATTTGACGAATCGAGAACATATTTTTGATGTAGAAGAAAGTGAACAATATTTTGTTGATGTCGAGGAGATTTTGACCAAAGACGGAAAGCTAGAAATTGTTTATCACCGACCTAATGGCTATACACCACTACTAGATTTAAAAGAATATGCTGATTTTTATAAATTGGATATAGTGAATCGATTACTTGAAATGAATGTACTAGAAAAAACAAACACCTATCTAGCAATGCAAAATATCCTACTCAAAGATACACGTGACTTGCTTTTTATTTATAAAGCAGATCACTTTGATAATTTGCCTTACTCAACTAAAGAAGAATTAGAGCAGTGGAAAAATTTTATTTGTAGTTTTTTTGGTAAATTCACACTTGAGAAGTATGAGAAGAATCGTATTGAGGTTCTAACAAAAGAAAAAAATTCATTTTTAAATGATGTAGAAGCAGTTGAAAGCTTGGAATCATTAAGAGATTTAATAAAAAATCGACTAACCGAAGAACAAAAGAATTTCTTTTCTGCTGAATTACAGGACAAGAAAGCAGACGTCCGAAAAATTCGCAGAAATAAGAGCTTAAAAATTGCGTTAGTTGTAGGTGTTATTGCGTTATATGGCGGTACGGTTTTTCTTATGAAAGTAAATGAGAAGAAACAAGTTACGGCTACACAGCAAAGCGCAGAAACAGAGATCACTATTTTAAATAAGATTATTGATAATGATAGTGAGAATATCGAAGAAGATATGCAAAAGCTCAATTATCCTAAGAAAAAACAAGTTGATATTTACGTGAAACTTGGTGATTATACCAAGGCTTATGAACTTGATAAAAAGTCAGATAAAAAAATTATTCAAAGTCTGTACAAACAAGGAGAAACCGAAAAAATAGAAGCCCTTGATTTACCAGGAAGCGACTATTTAGCAGACTTCAAAAAGATTTTAGCGTATGACAATTCAACAGATATTGAGTATCTGGTTCAAACTAGTACCGATACAACAATTGTTGAAGCTTTAATCGATAAATCAGTAAAAGAAAAAGACATTCCAACAGTAAAAAATATTCGTCAAGTATCAATTACACAAAAGAAATTAGCAATCGATCCTAAACGTCAAATCAGCATGATTGACTTATTGATTGAAAATAACAGTGAAGAATTAGAAAACATGTATAAGGATAATTCTTTAAATGAGGACTTGAAGAAAAAACAAACCAATGACTTGTTAGAAGAAAACAACACATTGCTTAGTGAAAAGATTGAATTAACAAACGCTGAAAAAGATTAGGAAGGTTGGTGATTTCATATCATGGGAGCAACAGCTGCTAAACTGCTTATTCGTTATCGAAAACCGATAGCGAAAGCAATTTTAGGCTTTTTCGTCTTTATCATTGTAATCTTCCTTCTTATTTTTAATAACGATCAAACCGCCCCTAGTGGCGGACTAGCAACAGAAAACAAAAATTTAAGTGAATCTGTTTTGAGGTACAAAAGTACCGTTGAAAAGTACGCTAGACAATATGACGGTATGGAATATGTGCCTTATATCTTAGCCCTTATGCAAATTGAATCAGGCGGTGAAGGTGGCGACCCTATGCAATCAAGCGAAAGTTTAGGACTGCCCCCGAACACTATTAAAGACCCCGAACGAAGCATACAACGAGGAGTAGAGTTTTTTGTAGAAAATATGAAAAGCGCTATAAACCGAGGATCAGATATAAAAACAGCCCTTCAAGCGTATAATTATGGCGGTGGTTTTGTTGATTTTGTAGTGAAGAATGGCGGAACGTATTCTTTTGAGTTGGCTAAACAATTTTCTATTAATATGTCAGGTGGCGAAAAGGTACCTTATGTAAATGCTTTATCTACTACAATGGGCTACAATTACCGCTATAACTACGGAAATATGTTCTATGTGCCAAAATTACTTGAATACGTTAACGAAAGCCAGGCAAGCGCAGAGGGCGTTCAAAACAATTCTAATAATACTGGCGTTGTTCAAGTTGATGTACCTAGCGAATACAAAAATAAATTACGTTATCCAAGATATGACGGACATAACTATAATACAAGCGGTAGTTATCCATTTGGGCAATGTACCTGGTACGCTTTTAATCGTATGGCTCAAATTGGCAAGCCAGTTGATGATTTTATGGGCAATGGTGGCGAATGGGGCTATAAAGGGAAAGCTTTAGGCTATAAAGTAACAAATAAGCCAAAAGTAGGTACGGCAATTTCTTTCCCACCTGGTTCTTTTGGCTCTGATCCAGTTTACGGACACGTTGCCTTTGTAGAAGTCGTAAATGCAGACGGTACGCTTTTAGTATCAGAGTGTAATGTAGTAAATCCAGGAAGTGGAACAATCAGTTATCGAGTAGTGCCAGCTTCTATTGCAAATATTGCAAGTTATGTTGAATAAGGAGAGGAAGAAATGGAGTTTGACAAAATAAAAGTTAGTTTGTTTATCTCAACGCTTGTTTTACTTGTGGTTACCATAGGTATGGTTGTTTTTGGGATTAAACAAGGCGAGCAGATCCGCCAGTTAAAGAGCGAATTAAAAAGCGTACAAACGGAATTAGCAAACAAACAATCGGAACAAGACACTAACCAAAGCGAATCGGAAAAAATTATCAAAGAATTTTACAAGACCGTTTATAACTACGAAAAAAGCCAAAAAGAAATATCTATGACAACGGTTAAAGAATTAGCGACAGACAACGTTTATCAAGAATTACAAAACGAGATCAACGTAAACAATTCATATAGCCCACAACAAAACACGATTCAAAAGTCTTCAGTAAACGAAAATGAAATAAAAATTCTGGCTTATGAAAGTAAGGATAATTCACAGCAATATCTAGTAACAGCACCGATTCACCAGGTTTTTAACGGTACAAAAAATGATTTTGAAATAAACCAAATTATCCAAATTAAAAACCAACAAATTACCCAAAGAACGACCATTCAATTAGGAGAGGAGTAGAAGCATGGCGAAGAAGAAGCAAGAGCAAGTGAAACTGATTATCCTAGTTATACTCTATCTACTATTATTACCAGTAACATTGATTGTATTTAAATTATTACCTTTTATCATTGCGAATGATACAAACATTGAATTGAGTACCTTTGTTACAACTATTTTAAAGCACCCAATCAATACTTTCTTAGAGATCATTCAATCTACTTACATGATCCCGTTCTTCATTGTACAAATTATTGTTTTAATCGTTTTATTTGTCTTTCTACACCCTACCAAACGCCAACCGTTTGAGGTTGTCGGAAAAACAAATCCTGTTCATGGCTCGGCTTATTGGGGGGAGGAATCAGAAATAAATGCACCGAAAAACGTTCATTTGATCCCTGAAAAATCAATGAAAAGCATATTAGAAAAATCAATGAGGAGGGGGAAAAATGACTAGTTTATTAGCAGAATCAGACGGTTTAATCTTAGGGAAATTTCCAAGTGGAAAAGTTGTGATCCAACCCGAAGATAGCAAAATAAGCAATCGAAATGTGTTCCTAGTAGGTGGACCAGGATCATTTAAAACACAAAGTTATGTTTTGCCTAATGTTGTAAATAATCGCAGTACGTCAATTGTTGTAACCGATCCAAAAGGGGAGATTTACGAGTTAACCAATGAAATAAAAAAAGCCCAGGGCTTCAAAACGGTTGTCATAAATTTTAAAGATTTTTTACTAAGTTCTAGGTACAATCCATTACTTTACATTCGCAAATCAAATGATACAAACAAGATTGCAAACGTCATAGTATCAGCAAAGAACGACCCCAAAAGGAAAGATTTTTGGTTCAATGCACAATTAAGCTTGTTAAATACGTTGATTAAATATGTTTATTTTGAATATGAGCCAAGCGCAAGAACAATTGAGGGTATTTTAGACTTTTTAGAAGAATTTGATCCACGCTATAACGAAGAAGGTGTATCAGAACTTGATGAACAATTTGAGCGGTTGCCAGACGGACACGAAGCAAAACGCAGTTACTATTTAGGCTTCCGACAAGCACAAAGTGAAGCAAGACCAAACATTGTTATTAGTCTATTGACGACTTTACAAGATTTTGTTGATAAAGAAGTATCAGAATTTACCAGTACAAACGATTTTTTCTTTGAGGAATTAGGAACGTCAAAAATTTGTTTATACGTGCTAATTTCCCCATTAGATCGAACTTGGGACGGCTTAGTGAATCTCTTTTTCCAACAAATGTTTACAGAGTTATATTTTTTAGGGGATAAGCACAACGCAAAATTGCCAGTACCTTTAGTTATGTTACTAGATGAATTTGTCAATTTGGGCTACTTTCCAACATACGAGAATTTTCTTGCAACGTGTCGAGGGTATCGTATTTCAGTTAGTACCATATTGCAATCTTTGCCCCAGGGCTTTGAACTTTACGGAGATAAGAAATTTAAAGCGATCATTGGGAATCATGCCATTAAAATATGTCTAGGTGGTGTAGAGGAAACGACCGCTGAATACTTTTCAAGACAAGTAAATGATACAACAATCAAAGTATATACAGGCGGAACAAGTGAAAGTAAAACGTCCGCAAAAACAACTAACCGAAGCGGAAGTAAGTCAGAAAGCTACGGTTACCAAAAAAGGCGATTGATTACCGAAGGGGAAGTTATCAATTTACAACAAGAAGAAAATGGCAGAAAAAGTATTGTGTTAATTGACGGTAAACCTTACATGTTAAGAAAAACGCCACAATTTGAATTGTTCGGAAATCTTCTTAAAAAGCATGAAATTTCACAGCAAGATTATATAAGCAGTCAAACGGAATTTGCCAAAGAATACATTGAGGAATTGGAAAAACAGCACAAACAACGAAAAGTGCAACTAGCAAGCGCCCCAATTTTTCACGAGAAGAAACAAGAAGATGATTTGAATAAAAAAGAAATAAATCTACCTGAACAACCGATCGAATCAGAAGTAACAGAAGAAGAGGAAGAAAAAGAACTATTAATGAGTGATATTCTAAGTAGTTTTGATGAAGGTATAGAGGAAAACAAAACCAACAATGACAACAGCGAATTACCATTTTAAAGATCGGAGGAAATCAAATGAATGGATTGAAAGAATTTTTTGGGAATATCCCAATGTTTCAAAAGCAAGTCGAACGAGAAATTGAAGAAAAAGGGATTGAACCTAGTGAGGGTATTAAAAAAATGGAATTTAGCCGTCAAGTGATCCGTAACTTAGTGATTGGCGTTTTAGTTGTCGGTATTCTTGCTTTTGTGGGCATTTCTTATTTTAACAATAAGAATCAACCACCAGTGACACCGACCGCCACCACAGAAACCAAAGAAAGCAACCAGTCAGAAACAAGCGGAGAAGCCACAGAAAACAGCTCACAAGCCGTTCAAGGATCAAGCGACCATTTACTCAAATTAAGTGCCAAAGAACGAGCAGACGAAGCGACAGAAGCGTTTGAGCGTTGGTACACCTCTTTCTCTAATGGTGACGTGATTTTAGAAATCAACAAAGAATTATTGAAAGAAGGATCAGGCGGTACAAGCCCGATTGAATTACAAACGAAATTGATCGATAACTTAAAAGCCAAGTTCGGCGATAAGGTGTCAGATGATTTCTATACAGGCTTGCAAGCGAGCTTCAATTTCAATCCAGTCATTGTTGACGGTACCAAAGGGCTAACGATTTCTAAGCAAAATGATGATGAAAGTCAATGGTTTAGTACCTGGTTCTTAGATACCGAAAAAAAGGAGAAAAACACAAAAATTATTGTTCGTAATGATTTTCCTTTTGAGTGGGTGGATTGGCGGAACAAAGGACAACATGATGAAAAAGTAGGAAAAATATTTAAAAATGTTGATTGGGATAATGATTTAAGTTATGAAGTGATAGGGATTGATTTTACAGAAGCTACTAAAAATATTGAAACCAATCAGATTTTATTTGTACAAATGCACTACAATGAAAAAATCGGGAAGTGGCAAGTTACAGGTAATGTTGGAGGTGTTTACTAATGGATTTAATAGATAAAGCAGGAGAGGTCGCAGGTGATGTAGCAGACAAAATATCAGATACAGTTTCAGGAGTTTTTGAGGGTATAAAAGAAACCACAGATAGTGTGTTGCACCCAATCGATACCTTGTTAGGCAATTGGGGCAGTGACTTGTTAGAAGCCAGTATGAAAATTGCTAATAAGACGACCTTTGATATTCCCAATATCGAATTGATTAGTACCATTACCAACGTGTTTGTCTTTGCAACGACAACCTTTGCGATTTGTATTGTGTTGTATAAGGTCATTGAAGCGCAAATACAAGCTTCTAATGGGAGTGGTGACGCATTGACCGCTAATATTGTTCAAAAGCTGTTTTACTCGTCTATTGCCTTAGCAACGTTGCCCTGGGCAATGAACTTTTTTATCAAAAAGATTGTTGCACCAATCGGGGAATATGTGATTCAACAAGTCGCTAATGATTTGAATGTGGAAACGATCGGCGAACGATTGCGTAATTTCTTAGTATCAAATTTCTTTAATGGTGGCGTTAGCGCCGTTGTTCTCTTTGTTTTCGTGATATTCTTTGCCTTTTCCATTGCCAAGTATTTTGTGGCGATTTGTGTTTTTTATGCTGATTTCTTGGTACTGACTATGTTAACACCATTAGTTGCCTTATCGCTTTTAACAGACGAACAAAATTACTTTCAAATATGGATCAAAGAACTGTTATCCGAAGCACTCACAATGCTTATTAAGCTTATTTTGTACTTACTCATGATTACACTCATGATTGCTGAAAAATACACGTTACCAAACTTTATGTTAATGGTTGGTTGTGGCTTGTTGATTATTAAAACACCGTCAGCCCTACAAAATATGTGGTATTCAACCAAAGTGTCAAAAGGTGGCGGACTTGGAAACTTAGCAATGATGGCTATGTTTAGAAAATAAGAGAGGGGGATAACGATTGTCTTATTATTTTGAAATACGAATTATTCTTCCCGAAGAAGAAAATCAATTTTTGAATCGAAAATTAAGTAAGAGCGAATTATCCGAAGTCACACACTATTTACAACAAAAGACAAGTCGAGGAATTCCAGTTAAATTTCGTGTAGGTATTTTTAGAGTAGAAGATCAAACAAAAATTATGTCTGTTACGCTGAATACAAAAAATACCAAAGAAACGGACGTAATTAACTTGTTATTAAATCGAGTAACAGATCAACACGTTTTAGTTTACTTGAATGAACCAATAGAACCAACGCTTAATACGCAAGAACTAAATCGTCAGGAGTTAAAAACGAGTAATGAACGCCAAGAAATACCGCAGACAGAAATTCCAACTGAAACAGTAAATGAACCTAGTGTTATTAAGGAAATATCGAAAAAGAACCAAGCAAAACAAACGAATAGTAGAAAAGAATCACTATCAGAATCCATAACCAAGAAAAATGTTCCCAGAATTCATTTGTTCATATCTATTTTGACTCTTTTTATTGTATTATTTATAGGAATAAGTGTTATTCAACAAGTACAACTTCAATCAGTAAAAAAAGAGAGCGAATCATTGAAAGAACAAATTGAACGTGTCAAAGAAACGGATATTTCCCAATCAAAAATAGATACATTTGGTAGATACTTTTTAACTTATTATTTTTCACAAGAAAAAAATCAAGAAAATTATCAATCTAATTTAAGAAATTATGTATCAGAAAAAGTAGATATAGCTGATTGGGAAGCGTTAGGGAAAACTCTTAAAAGTGTTAATTATTACGGTAGCGAACAAACAAAAAAAGGGTATAGAGTTGAATACCTTCTAAATGTTTCAGTAGACAATCGTAGTAAAATGCAAAAAATCACTTTTGAGGTTGAACCAACTAAAAACGGCTTTCTTGTGACAACTCAACCAAAACTTACAGACTTCTCTTTTAACTGAAATACGCTAAAAAGAGAGTGCTTAAACAATGGGAAAAATTAATTTAAATCAAATTTACACAGCAAAAGAAATGAGTGAACGGATAGGTAAGAATAGAAATTACCTATCCCAAGCTTACCGTAACAACAAACATGAAATACTTAAAAATTTTAATTATCGAAAAATTGGTGGAACAATTATTTTCTCTGATAATCCCAATAATGATTTATCGCAATTGATTACAGCAAAAGAAGCAAGCCAGTTGTTAGGAAAGAATGATGAATACTTTGCCCACATTTATAAACGGTTTCCTCATAGACTAGAGGGAATCGATCACATTTATACAGGTAAAACATTATTCTTAACGAAAGAATCGCTAGAAGCTTTTAAAAAAAAGATGAACAAAAATGTCAGATAAAGCATATTTATGATATACTATTTATGTACACAAATAGTAGTTTTTAAGGAGAGAAGAAAATGAAAAAAATTGCACTTTTAACACTTTTTAGTACAGCGCTATTGGTATCAGCACCGATTGTCAGTTTTGCAGACGAAACCGCAAGTAGCAGTGATGTTAATATCTTAGCCGATGATGATCCAGTCGTTCCAGTAGAGCCGACAGACCCGACTACTCCAGTTGATCCAGTTGATCCAGTTGATCCAGTCGTTCCAGTAGAGCCGACAGACCCGACTACTCCAGTTGATCCAGTTGATCCAGTTGATCCAGTTGATCCAGTCGATCCAGTCGATCCAGTCGATCCAGTCGATCCAGTTGATCCAAGCGAACCAACAGAGCCAAGCGAACCAACAGAGCCAAGCGAACCAACAGAACCAACGGAGCCAACGGAACCAACGGAACCAGGCAAGCCGACAGAACCAAGTAAACCAACAGAGCCAAACAAACCAACAGTACCAAACAAACCAGTAGACACAAACAAACCAGTAGGCACAAACAAACCAGTAGACACAAACAAACCAGTAGACACAAACAAACCAGTAGACACAAACCCAATTGAAAACCCAGTTAATACAGATACAGGCGTTGTGATTGTTGCAGTTGAAGATAGTAAACCGATTATTCAATTAGCAGACGGAACAACAAAGAAAGTTGAAGCTAAAGAAATTGGAGCAGACGTTCAAAAAGACGGAACAGTAACGGTTAAAGGTTCAGACGGAAAAATGAAAGTATTGCCACAAACAGGCGAAAAAGAGACTATTGCATTATCTATCGCTGGTATCTTTATGACCCTCACAGGTGGATTTTCCCTATTTAGACTTAACAAAAGGGATAGAGCCAAAAGCTAAGTAACAGAAGTTGACAATTTAATTAAATAGCTTATAATAGAAGATGATAGATGAGTGGTTAAAACGTCTAAGCCACATAAAATAATGATATGACGCGTTGAGTGGTCGAAACGTCTAAGCCACATGAAATAATGATATGACGAGATGAAATCAAACTTACGAAAGGCATCTTCTTTTAAGCAATTAAGAGAAGGTGTCTTTTTATACAGTTTGAGAAATGAGGAAAGCGCTTTGAGTTCAGATAAATTTGTATATGTGATCAATACCTCAAAAATATTAAAAGATAATAATATATCGATTGCAGTTGATAACAAAAATATCATTCAAAAGGATAATAGACCTTATTATGTTTCTATTTCTTTGAATAACGATTATTCAGCTTTTGTTCCAATCAGAACAAATCTTACTCATAAATATGGTTTTATTACAAAAGGAACAGGCAGACAAAGAAGCGGACTAGATTATACGAAATCTTTGATCGTTGAAACCAAAAAGATTCAACAATATCTAATTCGTGAGACAGGGATTTCTTTTGCAGAGTATACCAAAATTCAAAAAAACCATTCATTGATTTCTAGGAAATATAAAGAATTTATTTTTGATACATTTATACCTATTTATGAAAAGAAAAAAGAGAAACGTACTGAAACTGAAAATAGGGTTTTTGATTTTTCTAGCCTACAATATTTTGAAGATACGCTTCAAAATATAAAAAAAAATAAAGATCGACTTAATGAAAAAGCATAGTATAGAGGTTGCTTCTCTATACTATGCTTTTTTGTATGCAGTATTATTTGTTAGACAGAAAATATTTAATACCTGACGCAACTAACAGTCCAGCAACTAAACACACTAGTATAATCGAACCAAAAAATATTATGCTAGCTCGTATTTCTTCATTTGAAAAATAGTAGAGAAAAGCAATTACTATTAAAAGGACGATAATAAGTAATAACCAAATTGTCTTATTATTCATTATGAATCCTCCTTTCAAATTCTTCTAAGTCTACTTTTACATACTCTAAATTTTCGTTGACTTCGATAAATGAAGGTACTTCTGTTACTTGAAAATCAGCTAATTCCTTCTTATCTTCAGAAGTTAATAAATCTGTATCCACATAAAAGATTTTTATAGGTGATTTTCGTATAGCTTCTTCATTTTCTATTATTAATTTTCTGCAATATATGCAAGTGGATCTTCCAAAGTATATTAGTTCATCATTTTGAGTTGGTTCTGTAATGTCTTTAAATTTGACTAGATCAATTTTTTCTACATTATCACTTTCTAGTGCCTTCTCGTATAAACCAATTTCTTTGTCGATTATTACCTGCTCAAAATTAGAACTATTCAAAGTTTCAGAACTACTTTTTGTACCATTGTCTGAAGGGGAATTACATGCTGAAAGAATGGGTATTAAAAACAATAAGATCAAGAAATGTTTATAGGTAGTCATTTGCTTCACAGAATGATTTGATTGGTCCATATTTTTTAAATTTCTTACAGCCAGCTGACATACCCCATTTAGTGAAAGCGGTAGTTATTTCAGTAACAACTGCTGTACCAGCAATGACACCAACCGCCTTAATAGCTAGTATTAGTAGAGCGGGTAATGCAAAGGTTGTAATAGTACCTTGTTTTGATTCGTTTGCGTAAGGCTATAAGCTCTTTTTCCGCTGGAGTAAGATTATCGACTTCTTTGAATGAACCTGTCTTTTTTGCCTGACGGACCCATTTGTCAAAGAACGATGGTGTTAGTTCATATTCTCTGATGATGTCGGCTCTCGGTTTCCCCGAATTTAATAAGTCGACCATTTGTTGTTTAAATTCTTGCGTGTAGGTTCTGCGTTCTCTTCTTTGCGACATGAAATGATTCCTCCAGTGTGTTTTCTTATAGTTTACACACCTTATCTTTTATGTCTAGTTTATTGTAGCCTATCCACTTCTTACTTAAATATCTATTAGATATTTATAATAAACCTACTCACGAATAAAGCAGACACTCTATAAATATTTATTAAGTATTTATGGGGCTAAAATTTTACTCTTTTAAAACATATTTTTTATATTCCTTATACAGCGCAGGCCTCTCCTGTAGCCATTCTATCCCTTGATTTCTTTCAAGTTCTTCCATTAATTCCTTCATGTTTTTAGCATGTTCAATCTCTTCCAAGTTGGGATCATAAAACTTTTCAGTCATTTGCTGCAAAGTTGGGATACAATCCAATTGCGAGGATGAACTAATATAAATTATTTGATCAGTTTTTTCAGATAATTTATATTGAATAGTAGTTTTTTCAAAATTATTTTGTAAATAAGAAGACATACTGCTATTAGTTCCCATTTCAAAAGGATTAAATTTAAAAGTATCTTCTATATAGCTAATCAAAGACGTCCAATATTCGCTATCACCTCCATTTAAATACATATGGTTCTGAAATTCTTTTTGCTTTTTATTTATCTTTTTAATGAATTCTTCCCAATTTGAATAGAGTGAAGAGGCTTTTTTTGTCGATTCAGAAATAGCAAACTCAATATTATTAGGTAAATTCAATTCAATTCTTTCTGATTCACCATCATCACTTTCGATTTTACTAATAGATACATATTTCTCATCAAAGTTTTCTACGATAAACCTACGAACTTGTTTGTCATGTTCTTCGCTAAAACCAGCACTTATATTAGAATATGAAAAAATATCACCGTTTATCTGAAACACTTTTTCAAAATTATTCAGAACTACTTTTTCTATACTTTTAGAAAAATAAATACTTTCAATAGCTGAAACCTCTGACACTACGCGAGTTATGACCTTTGTGTATTTTTGCCATTTTTTTAATGTATCTTCACTAGAAAAATATTTCAAATAATAGCTATCAAAACCACCCACAACATCTTCATTTTTTTTAATAATGGTAATATTAAGAGTAATGCTATTAATCAACAAATCAATAAAAGATTGATTTAAACATTCATCCTCAGTAAAAAAACTAAATATTGGAGACTCTTTCTTCCATCCTTGCATTGATCTAGAAAAATACATTCCCTCTATTTCACCTAAACGAAACAATGCCTCATTCATTAATAATATTAAATCAAAATATTCAGTTTCTTCAATTAAAGCATTAAATCGATTTAAATAATTAGCAAAAAAAGCTTCATTCTTTTTCTTAATGACTTCTGGGATCCCTGTTGTTAAATATTTAATTTTCTCTTCTTCAGCTTGTTCTTTTCGTTCGTTTTCCTTTTGAATATGTTGCTTCTCATAAAAATTTTTTTCCGCATCATAAAGCCTTTTTAGATTTCTAGCAGCCTGATCGTTTTTTTCTTTCATTTTTCTTTCTGTTCGGTCTATAATTTTACCGAAAATATATAAATCAGTTAACCATGACATATTTCAACACCTCTTTTTAATAGTTAAAAATAATAAATAGCGCTTTCCATATTTTGATAATAGCATAACTTAATATAATTTACTCTGAGATTTTTTCCGATAGCGTAAAATATTTTGTGTAAATAGAAATTTAGGGTAGAAAAAAAGAAAGTCCATTCTGTAAAATTAAAGTTACCACACAGAAATTTTATAGGAGGACTTTCTCATGATTAATTTTACTACAGAAATTATGCAAACTCTACTCAATAAAGGGGATTTAGATGAATTATTTCGGGAGCATTTAGAACGAGCGATTAACTCGCTCCTACAAGCAGAGCTAACTGCTTTTTTAGATTACGAAAAATATGATCGAAATGGATTCAATTCAGGAAATTCCCGTAACGGGAATTATTCACGTACATTTAAAACAGAATATGGAGAGTTGAATTTAACTATTCCTAGAGATTGGAATGGCGAATTTTCTCAACAAACACTACCAGCATATAAGAGAACCAATGATTCGTTAGAAACGACCATTATCCAATTATTTCAAAAAGGCATTACTATGGCTGAAATCTCCGAATTAATTGAAAAAATGTATGGTCACCACTATACGCCACAAACGATCTCCAACATGAGTAAATTGGTGTCTGAAGATGTTTTAGCTTTTAAAGAAAGAACGTTAGAAGCCAATTATTCCGTTATATTTATGGATGCGACGCATATCCCTGTGAAGCGACAGACTGTTTCGAAGGAAGCCATTCATATCGCAGTTGGCATTCGCCCGGACGGTTCAAAGGAAGTGTTGAGCTATGCGATTGCACCAACTGAATCTATCACGATTTGGGAAGAGATTTTAATAGATCTCCAGGAACGTGGCGTGAAAAACGTCCTCCTTTTCATCACGGATGGCTTAAAGGAGATGGCAGGGGGGCCGTGCAGCGGTTCTACCCCAAAGCCCGTTTTCAACATTGTTGTGTGCACGTTTCCCGTAATATCAGTCACAAAGTGCGTGTCGATGATCGTAAGGAAGTCTGTGATGATTTTAAAATGGTGTATCAAGCGTCACCTAGAAAGGCGGCATTGGAAGCACGTGGTGCTTTTGCGGAAAAATGGAAAACCAGCTATCCAAAAATGGTGGAATCGATCCTTTCGAACGATTACCTGCTCACTTTCTATGATTTCCCATTAGCCATACGCAAGACTATTTACTCTACGAACTTGATTGAATCCTTTAATAAGCAAATCAAGAAATACAGCCACCGCAAGGAACAGTTCCAAAATGAAGAGTCGATGGAACGTTTCTTAGTCTCGTCTTTTGATACTCACAACCAAAAATTCCTAGGTCGCAGTCATAAAGGTTTCCAATAGGCCGAAGGCGAGCTTGAACAAATGCTGAGTCAACCGATGGAGAATTAGAAACAATCTACAGTAGGGAAGAACCATTTACACAAAATTATTGACGCTCCCAACTAAAAGTGTCAAAACAATGATGAAATCATTTAGTTCTTATAAATTAGACAAGAGAAAATAAATATTCCATATCTACTTTATTGGATCCATGACATGACTAAATTCTGAATACTTTTTAAAGCTTATGATTTGGTAAAACTGAATTTAATTAACTTAAAAGTACTGACAAAATTTTTTAAAGGGGCAATAGTAATGTTCTGAGATAATCAAATCTTACCGAAAATCTCAAAAGTCCAATGTGACACAAACTGATTCTGTCACATTCGTTAAAACCGCTCCATCCTTAGAGGCTCTAAGAGGAAATCACTTTTCTTTTAGAGCCTTTTTTCTATAGCTTGTTTAAATGTGACTTATTATCTGTTATAATCATATTAAGTAACATTTGAGAGGGGACTAAAAATGAAGAGCGTGGAACCGATTCGCGACAAAAAAAAGATCGATGCCATGAAGGCAATTTTGGCTTCCGGAAAATATGGGCAACGAAATTTGGTGCTTTTTTCGATCGGGATCAATACAGCGTATCGAATCTCCGATTTAAGGCAGTTGAAATTAAGTGATGTGTTAGAAATTTCCCGTGGGCGGGTGATTGTCAAAGAACGTCTGGCCATGAAGGAACAAAAAACGGCCAAACATAATTCGGTCTTCATTTCAAACAAATTACGAAAAGTGATTCTCGATTATGTCCAATCAGAATTTCCTGAGCAGCTGCAAGTACATGACTTCAGCAATTATTTGTTTCCAAGTCGAAAGGGAGCAGATACGCCTTTGACCCGACAAAGTCTTTGGCGGATCATTCATGAAGCTGGAACGGCGGTTGGTTTGAAAGAAATTGGCCCCCATTCGATGCGCAAGACCTTCGGCTATTTTTTGTACAAGCAAGGGACCAAAACAGAAATCATTCAGTCGCTGCTCAACCATTCTTCACAACGGGAGACCTTACGCTATATTGGGATCACCCAGGAAGACAAAGATACCGCAGTAAAGAGTTTGGATCTATGACAGAATAACGCCCTATATATATAGAAGGAAAAATTCAAGAGGTGAGAAAATGAACGAAGAAAAGCGACCTAACTTTCCTGATAAATACCACTTATCTCGCAAAGAGTCTGGGTATTTATTGAAGAAAAACATTGTAGAACTGGTGTATAATGCGGGGAAATTTGAAGGACTGAATACAACGCTATTACAAACAGAAGAGATTATTAAGTATAATCGTGCCAATGACGTGGCGGTAGATGATGTCCTGACCGTCGTTAACTTAAAAAGAGGCTTTGAACTGCTTTTAAACGACGTACAAGAGCCCTTGTTAGAGACAAGTAAGCGGATTAATCGGATCGTTGCAGCGGAAGATGCCCTTTTTCCTGGTGAAATACGAACCGGCGGAGTAGAAGTATCGACTATTCAGGGAAGGTATGTGCCCCCAATGTTAACTGAAGATGAGGTAAAGAATCAATATAGTGAGATAATGAATCAAGATATATCAGAAAGTGAAAAAGCCCTGCGACTGTTTCTATTCATTTCGAAAAATCAAATATTTTGGGATGGCAATAAGCGAACAGCATTGTTAACTGCTAACAAGATAATGTTCAGTCGAGGTTTGGGGTTGTTATCCATTCCTGAAACTGTATTTACAAAATTTAATGAACTACTATCTATGTATTGTAATAGTAACCAATCTGGAGACGAATTAAGAATTTTGACATTTATGTATGAGGAATGTATTTTTGGTATAACTTATAAATCATAGATATAGAGAAAAATCATACCAAAATAGCAGTGTCCAGAAATGAACCATTTTCTGGACTGGATTTGAGTCAATATCTTGGACATATTTTAGTAGAGACTGTTACGTCATTTTTGCTTTTGCCAACTCTTCAAACTCCTGTGGGGTTAGATAGTGAATCGAGCTATGGATTCGATTTCGGTTATAAAACCCTTCAATGTAGCTAAATAGTGCTCGATTTGCTTCTTCAAAATCTGAGTAGCTAGTCGTGTAGACTTCTTCCTTTTTCAATGAAGCATGGAAAGATTCGATTCCAGCATTATCATAAGGTATTCCCTTTCTACTATAAGAATGCCTTATTTTGTTGGTTTCAAGCCATTGTTCCACTTCTCTGGCTGTGTATTGGCTACCCAAGTCAGTGTGTAGAATCATTCCTTCTGGAGTGTCATAATGCATTTTTGCTTTGTTCAGCGTTTGAATGACACAATCCACAGTAATTCGTTTTGAAAATGTATAGCTAATAATCTTTTTCGTGTGTAAATCCATGATTGAAGATAAGTAACACCAACCATTTTTCTTAGTAGGAATGTAAGTAATGTCAGCTGCCCATTTCTCACAGATAGTCTTAGTAGAAAAGTCCTGATTTAAGAGGTTCTCTTTTGAAATAATCGGTCTATTAGATCTTTGAGGTCTATATTTTTTAACTACAATCGACCTTAAATTTAATTGTTTCATTAGCTTTTGGACATGTTTAAGAGACACTGAAATACCTTCTTTTAATAAAACTTGATGGATCTTTGTGGCGCCATAGCGTTGTTTATTCGTAAAAAAAATTGTTGAAATCTTCTTTTTCAACGTATTATTTCTGATTTCTGTAACTGTCAATGGTTTGTTCTTATAAAAATAATAGACACTTCTAGGGATTTCTAATAACCGACACAACAAAGAAACAGTGTAATCCTTACACCACTTTTCAATAAATTGAACAAGCGAATTTAGGTTTTTCGAGAGAATATGGCTACGGCTTTTTTTAAGATTTCAAGTTCCTCTTTCAAACGAGCATTTTCTTTTCTCAGTTCAGCCACTTCTTTTCCAGTCAGTCCTGTGGACTGATTAGGTAAATATAAATTCTTCCATTTGTAAATCGTTGCTTCAGATAAGCCATATTCTTTCGCCAACCCTCGAACAGAACGTCCAGTTTGATTCAGTTCAACAGTCATCTGTTTAAAATTTTCTTTATATCGGGTCATAAAAATTCATCCTCTCGTAGATAAGTTTAATTTATTCTTGTCTCTACGAAAAGCTGTCTAAGATTTGATACTAACACCAAGAGGAATTGTCTAACTTAATTTGACAATTAATAACAATAAGAAGCTGCGGAGTCCCCCTAAAATTAATCCAAAAAATAAAGATTACGAAGTTTCGATTGCCTTCGTCGAAAGAAGTCAGTAGCAAAACGTTTTAATGGTTAAGCACTTAAACGGTTAAGTACTTTAATACTAAAAAGTTCGTGTTATGATGATAGTATGAAAAAGACACTTTAGCACTAAACAATAAAAATGTTTTAGTACTAAAGTGTCTCATGTCTACTTGCTATCTTCTTCTAATTTATCAACGTATGAACGGTAGGCTTCTTTAATTTCCGACTCAGTTAGATAGTTATCGAGAATTAAATCTTTCATTACGTCTTTCATATTTCGATCGTCTTGTGCGGCTTTCATTTTAACCATTCGATGAATCTCTTCAGGCAAGTATATCGAAACTTGTTTACCGCCTTTAAAATTTTTGTAATATGAAATTATATCTTCAATTTTTCTAAGAATATTAATTTTCTTTTTAGTTCCATTTTGATTGGAAGTTTGTGGTTTTGAAGTAGGAAATAGTGTGTCGATATCATTTGTTTTAGCTATATTTTTGTCTTTAATAGATACACGTTTAGCCATTTTATACAACTCCTTCTGATACTATTTTCTGTAGAACTGTCACCGCAAGATTATAGTATGCAATGCCAGCTTTATTATTTGAATCAAATTCGTAAGCTGACATGTTAGCAACGCCAGCGTCGGAAACTACGATGCTTCTATCGATGATAGAAATAACTTCCGCTTTATCGTCAGATTTAACTTCCTCAATAATTTCGTCACTGTGGTTTGTATTAGTTGCCATAGTGACTACATAGCCAAGTTCCTTTAGATTAGGATTAATTGAATTTTTTACTTTATTGATTGTAGAAAAAAGCAACTCTATACTTACTAGAGCTTGGTATTCGGACTGAACAGGAATTAAGATGTAATCTGATGCACTAAGAGCATTTACAGTAAGCAGTCCTCTTGAAGGAGGGCAATCAATCAAAATGATATCAAATTTTGTCTCAAGGCTCTCTATGTTCTTCTTCAGAATCAGTTCTCTTAATGTAGCGTTAACTAGGTTAAGTTCGGCATCTGATAGACGCAAGGTTGTTGGGGAAATAAATAGATTATTCTTAATCTGATAAGTAATGTTCTCTAATGTTTCTTCCTCTAGCATTACTTGAGTCATTTCTGGTAGATTTTCATCGATGATATTTCTAAGATCAGTTTTTAGGTTAGTTATACTTGACTGTGCGTCTATGTCTACGATATCTGTTATAAGATCGAAACTAGCAAACAGTTCAGCCAGATTATCTACGGTAGCACTTTTCCCAACACCACCTTTTTGATTTGCAACAGAAATTACAATGGGACCACCTTTTTCAGCAACGAGATCTTTGACTTGCTTAACTAGCGAAATAATTTCTGCTGAATTCGATCGATTTTTTTTCATTTTCCTACCTCCTTAAGTTAAGTACTAAAGTGTTAAAATACTTGTATGCAATATAATAATACCACCTAGAAAGTTACGGGTCAATAGCACCTTTAGTATTTAAGTACTTTTAATTCGGCTATGTTTAGAATGTGATTTATCAGCAATTAAATGCAACTTTAAAACGTCATAGTACTTAAGTACTAAAAAAAGACATTAAAACACTTAAGTACTTAAGTGTTTTAATGTCCGATGTAATTGTTGGTATTAATAGGTTTGTGCGACAATAACTATATTAAATTATAAAAAATAAGAGTTTACAAGATGGAAAAAGTAAGATATGCTATGTTTGTATTTATAGAACTGAAAAAAAAAAATAAAAAAAGAGACGGATAAAAAAGTGAATTGGGTCACTCTTTCATCTGAATCACATACAACAACTATGTGTTCTCGCTCGTCTCAGAAGTTATGTAAGTGGCTGACAACCACTTATGTAATTTTGATAAGTCTTTCGGACTGACAATCCGAACTTACAGACTTATTCTACCATTTTTTGACGAGCAACTCAATATATATACGCTTATTTTGTCATTCCTTTGAGACTTCTAAGCCATTGAGAGAACACAAATCTTTAAGATTATTTGTGTTCTCTTTTAGTTTGGGAAGGAATAAAGTCATGGCAGCTTCTTTGGATGTCGTATATTCGACGGTATTACAAAATGGTATCCGTAAATTCAAATATAAAAACAGCCACCTAAAACCGGTCTCTTTTAGTGATCAGTCGGGGAAGGGGGCTATTTTTGCGTACCGTTCAAAGGAACACATGATCGAGGGGATTGGACTAGTGATCACTTCAGAAGAAGGGGTGATCGAAAACAATAATCGATTCACTCATTGGACACCAAATGTATTTCGCTATGGAACGTATGCTGATGAAGCCAGAATGTTTACAAAAGGTCATTCTGAGGACAATTTGCGTCAAATCAATACTTTCTTTGTTGATTTTGACACATTGGATCCAAACTTTGACTATGGAGAAATTATCTTGGCCAGTCACGAGATCGGCTTTATGCCGACAATGATTCTACGTACACCGCATGGATTTCAAGCTTTCTATGTACTAGACAAGCCTGCATACGTGACGAAGAAATCAAATTTTAAAGTGATCAATGTGGCCAAAATGATCTCAAAAAATCTAAGAAACAAATTTTCAAATGATTATCGGTTTCCTGTTGATGTAAATGCCAATCATTTTGGGATCACACGAATGCCTTCTGAAGAGAATGTTTTATTCTTTGAACCACAGTATCGTTATAGTTTCGAAGAATGGATCGACTGGTCAATGAGAGAAGATGCGGACAAAAAAGCGGAGATCAAGAACGTTTTTGTATTACCATCTACTCAAGAATTTCGTCAAGTCGATGAACCCTGGTTCCAGCTGTTGCTAAAAAGTCAAAAAATACAAGGTGAAAAGGGCGTATATGGTCGAAATAATGTCATATTCACCTTGTCTTTGGCATACTTTTCGTCAGGATACGAAGTAGAAGCATGTGAATTGACGATGTTAGAATTCAATGACCGCTTGGCTAACCCTTTATCTGATCGAGAATTAACCAGAATCATTCGTTCCGCTTACTCCGGAAAATATCAAGCAGCGCACAGAGAAAAAATTGTCCTATTATGCCAAGAGTGGGTCGATGCCAATCTTTCTGAAGAGCAACTATTCAACAAAAAACGGGGTTGGTGGAAATTCAAGAAAGAAAGAGCTGTTCGCAAGTATTCACATAGTTATGAATGGGCAGAAGATCTACTGTCCTATTTGAATGAGCAATCCTATGAAGAACAACCATACATTATTTCTACAAAAAAAGAGTTAACTGAACGTTTAAAGATCCCAAAACGTTCCCTGGACAAAGTACTGAAGAAGTTAAGAGAAGAGAACAAAATTCATATTCGTGTTCGTGCTGGTCGTAATGGAGGTATTATGCTAGCTTCGACACATGGATTGATGTGCTCCGTTATCCGGCTAAAAAAAGAAAGCCAGGGGGCTTATTTCGCTGCGATCTCAGAAGCTTTTGGAAAAGAATACACGTTTGTCCAGACAGCACTGAAACGCTTGATAGATCCCAATAAGATCGGCGTGCAAACAGATCTGTTCATGATCGATACAGGCTGAAATTAAAAGGTGCAAATTGCCTATTACATTATATCTATGATACGTCCCTTCTTTTTCTCCGCTTTGCTTGCTGGTCTTAAGAAAGAGTAGTATTATTATCGCAAACGTAATAATATGGGGGGAGGTCTTTCTGACTATGAGTATCAATACCTTTGTATATCCCTACCCGATCAATGTATTTATTATTTCGCGGTTAGGTATGACAGTAGAACAATTTTGTGAGTTGCATGGATATAAGCAGAGTACAGTAGCAAGCTGGGTAACAAGAAACCGTACCGTAAAGACGTTGCCTTGTGATTTTTTGTATTGTTTAAGCCTTTCTTCAGGCTGGTCAATGGATGATGTTTATCGTCATTTATTGGTGTTGGAGGAGAGGTTTTTAAAGAGTATTGATCCAAAAAAGAAGAAAGAACAGGTGGATTGATTGATGACGGAGGAGGAGTTATCTGTTCTTAATAGAATCAAAGAATGGTCTGTTCTTTTGAAGATTTATTATGGCATTCTGTTCTTTTCATTTGTTACAGTAGGCTTAGTTTCTCTTTTGTTGACTCTTTTATCGTTATGGACGAATATGATGCTATTTTTGTATTTACTTTTATTGTTTTTCTTAGGATTAGGGGGAGTAGGTACTGCCATTCTTGATGATTATAAGTGGTCATTGTTTAGTGGAATTTGTAGGAGAATGAAAAAAAGTGCAACTGTTGAGTCTTATGAATGCTGGAAGAAGGAAATGAATGTGTAGAGGTATACAAAAGAGCCTAGCAATAGATACTAGGCTTTTTCCTATGGCTTTAAAATGTACACAGGTGGAATATGAATGTTGTTTGGACGATCACCGTTTCTGTCAGATAAACGTTGGAAAGCGCCGTGTAGACCTTCTACCAAATGACTGGATGGCAATAAATTGTGCCAATTTGTTACGATTTGATTTAATTTATTTAATCGATTCTGTTTTTCATTAAGTTGATCATCCATGTAAATATTTAGTACGTTTGTTAGGTATTGTGCCCACATTTTTAATTCGATAGAGTCCACATGGTCTGCTACGAAAGCTAGTTTTTCCAATATGAGTTTTGATTCTTCAAAGTACCCTAAGTCCATTAAGCAGTCAGATAAGTTTCCCAAGCAGATAGGGTAATATTTCTTGTAAAAATGGTTGAATGAGTCCATGACATTGAAGTCAACAGCAAGTAGTTTTTGACTAACTATTTGCAGCTGGTCAATAGATAATGGGGTCATAAAGTCTGCGAAAAATTGGAAATCATAAGAAGTCGGGTACGTGGCTTCTTATGATTTGATTTATAAGAGCCAGGGCTTTAGTGATATCGATTTTAGGAATTTGAGTAGTGTCATTTGATAAAAATTTCTCAAGCAGCATTCTTAAATGGATTAGTGTCAAATTATTGTTTTCGTTTCTAAAACATCCTTGTATAGCAAGATAGCTTGTTGAACATCATGATGTTCAACAAGGTTGTAACGTTTTTTTGAGTGTTGTTGTCTTCGGATATCGAATTCAAACAATCACTACTTATCACTAACAAGTCAATTATCAGATTGAACAGAAAAGTAGATTGACAGCTGAAGCAGTTGCAGAGCTCAAAGATTACTCAAATAAACAATTTCAAGGCTAGTATATGATACAAAATTCATCATTAGGGTAAAAAGAAGTGTTTGGAGATACGGTACCTTATACGATAAAAGCGACCTATCCATTTTTATTTCTGCTAGACAATATCTCTGTGAAAATCGGAATTGAGGGGTAAGTGCCTTCTCAAGTGAGTTGAAGATATTGGAAAAGATTTTTCCTTAGTGTTACGGCTCGTTTTCAGTTTAGTCGTGGGTGCGCTTCTTCTTAGAGTAGTCTTTTATTATCAAGACATCATAAAAGTTGCATGGAAACAGTGGCGGATACAGCAAAGCATAGGAATGTGAAAGAGATAACAATAGTATTTTCGCTATAAATTGTTTATAATTTAGATGGCTGTATCAAATCTTAGGTAGTGCTATTTAAATTTTGTTTAAGAATAGATATAATGTTTTTTAGAGGAGGGAAGAAATGAAGAAGAAAAAATCGGTCTGGTTTATGATGGTTGCTATTTTGATGGGCTTTATCCCGCAAATCTTGACTGCTTATTCGAGTATCGCACAGGCTATAGAAACTCAGCCGGATAAAATCGTAGATCAATCAGGTTTAAAAGTCAGTTCCTTTGTTTCATCAGATGGAAATTCTTTAAATTGGAAATTACAGTATGAAAAAGATGTCGCAAGTGATGGCAATGATCAAGCACTGAAATTCAAAGTGACGGCTGATGGAGAAGCAATAGCTTTTAATGAAGATGCCAGTTTTGCTACTAATGATGACCAATGGTTTGCGGAAAAAGATTTTTCGAAACAATCGCAGGGTTCTCTTTCATTTACAACGGTGCTAAATGTCTCCAAGGTAGCTCTTGAAATTCAAGCCGATGCAACAAAAACGGATGAAACACAAGCTGTCACTATTAACAAGAATATTTTGACTAGTGCGGTAGAAGGTCCGCATGCGTTGAAATTACCAGCAGTGGCTACACAAAAAACGACAGAAGTAAGTGCTACTTCTCAGACAACAGCTGAAGAAACCACTAGTAGCCAAGCGACCGAAACGACGACACAAACGGAAGAAGCCAGTGAAGCAACGTCGTCTGAGATAAATGCCTCGCCGGCAACAGTGGGCGCTAGCAATCTTGAATATCTTAGTGGAATAAGTGCATTTTCTTCCATTAATTGCAGCAATATTGCGCCAGAATATACGACAGATGCCACAAAAGGAACTTATCCGACTAATAGCTGGCAACCAGCTGGGCAAACAAATGTGATCAACCACCAAGGGAACAAGGAACGCAACTTTGCCACTTGGGATGGTGTAACTAGCTGGAATGGCGATCCATCGGACACAACGCATTCTTATATCCAGTATGGTGAAAAACAAACAGATTTTGCCATTCGTAAGTATGCCAAAGAAGCGAGTGAACCAGGGCTTTACGACGTTTATTTGAATGTAAAAGGTAATAAGCAACAAGATATCAAACCAGTTGATATTGTTTTGGTAGTGGATATGTCAGGAAGTATGGAATCGAGTCGAAGTAACGGATGGAATGATCGTGCTGGTGCAGCCAGAAATGGTGTGAAAAATTTCTTGCAAACCATTAAAGACGCAGGCATTGGGGATTACGTCAATGTTGGTTTAGTCGGATTTTCTAGTCCAGGATATGTAACAGGGGCTAACGGTTATCTTACTGTACCGATAGGTAAAGTTTCGGATACTAGTCATATAAATGCAATCAATGATACTTTAAAACCAAAATTTACAGGAGGCACTTACACTCAAATCGGGATCGAGCAAGGTCAGCAGATGCTTGCGGGAAGCTCCAATGAAAACAAAATGATGATCGTATTGACCGATGGGGTTCCTACTTTTTCTAAGAAGGTAACAGCTGCGCAAACGATTGATGGGACTACCTATGCTACTAAATTTGAAAATAATAAACGGGATGAACCAGGCGATACATCTGAACTCTCACGGTGGGATAGGTATACGGTTGATAGAACACTGATTGATAGTACTTGGCCGGCCACATTAGGAGCAGCTAAAATCGCCAAAGATGCGGGCTTAACTATCCACACGCTGGGAATTCAGCTGAGTAAGGATGGAAATTTTTTAACTGAACAACAAGTTCGCGATAGAGCAAGTCTTATCGCTACACCGGGTAAATACAAAGATGCTGAAACAACAGACGATGTTTCTGATTATTTGAATGAACAAGCTAAAAATGTAGTGAAATCTTTCAACACCATAGTCAATGGTTCGATCAATGATTCTTTGGGTGATCAGTTCTCTTATGAAGGCACTCCAACTGTGAAGAGCATCAGTACAGGGAATAGTGCTGTAACGAATTTACCGACCGTAAACCAGTCGAATGGTAAAGTGACTACTACTGAGTTGAACTTAGGCAAAGATCAAGAAATTCAGATCCATTATCAAGTGCGTATCAATACAGAAGATAAAGATTTCACGCCGGAAAAATGGTATCCGATGAATGGTCAAACAACTTTGACACCAAACGGAGACAATCCGGATAATAAAGTAGACTTTGGCGTTCCTTCCGCAAAGGCACCGGGGGTGAAACTTGATCTGAAAAAGATTTGGGAAGAATACGATAAGGATACGAGTAAACGTCCCGATTCTCTTGATTTCACCTTGAACCGAAAAGATACCACAGAGAGCAATTCTTGGAAGCAAGGTTTTATTCGTCTTTCTAAAAGTGATGTTGCTACAGATACTAATGTCTGGGAAAAGACCAATATTGAAAAAGTAGCCGAAACACAAGGAGCTACTGAATCGCTTTGGTTGCCACAATTCAACAACAAAGGGAAAGATTTTGCTTATAGCTTTGAAGAAGCAACGGTCAATGGCTATGAATCTTCAAGTAATGCTGCTACAACCATTTGGACCAATAAAAAAATCTACACACCACTTGCTTTAGAGATCACTAAAATTTCTGATCAAGGAAAGACACCTCTTAAAGGAGCAGTCTTTAAACTAAGTGGAGGTAGTTTGCCAAATGCAGGCGTTGAACTTAAGGACAACGGGGATGGAACCTATACGTTGTCTGATGATAAGTACAAGCTGCAATTAAATACTGAGTATGCATTGACAGAAGTTACACCACCAGCTGGACATACGGCTACTACAACTAGTTGGAAAGTCAACGTTAGTGCAGAAGGTAAAGTAACCATCAACGATGCTGTAACGGGTATTGAAATCAAAGACAACACTATCAAGTACACCATTGAAAATGAGTTTACCAAACGTCCTTTATTGGTTGAAAAATATAATAAAGATAGTGGTAAAACATTAGACGGTGCGAAGTTCACGTTGAAGCAATATGACGATAAGTGGACGAATGATGGTAAAGTTGTCGGTGATGATTTGATCGGAAATGATGCCAAATCTTTTGCTAGCCTGGCACCAGGCTATTACAGCTTGGAAGAAACGAAGGTACCGACAGGCTATAAGAAAGACGATACAGTCTTTAAGTTCCAAATCGATAGCGCTGGGAAACTACTTGATGCAAATGGCAAAGAAATCACCGCTAACTCAAAACCAACGACAGATGGTTTCTATTTAACGAGTGATAATAAGATTGTTTTAATCAAATACAATGAACTGCGTGATTTTGACTTTTCAATTCTTAAAAAGAACTCGCAAAGCAACAAACCATTAGCAGATACTGAATTCAGCTTAGCCACAAAAGAGGATTCCAATACGATTTTGGCTACTCTGAAGACCAATGATGAAGGAACGGGTCAGTTTTTAGATGCTTCGGGTAATCATTACGGTGTTCGTCCAGGAACTTACGTTATCAAAGAAACGAAAGCACCAGAAGGGTTTGTCCTTTTAGAAGGGACTTTCGAGGTCACTATAAATGCGGACGGAACTGTCGGCGACGTGACTTATGATGGTAAGGATCTTGATAAAGATGCTATCAAAGTAAATCTAAAAGATGAGGACAATAACGTCATCGAATTGACGGTTGCTAATACACCCAAAGGACAACTGCCAGCAACCGGCGGATCAGGTATACAGACTTTCATCATAGTAGCCTTAGCTCTTGTCACAGCAGCAGGTGCTCTTACGATCTGCTACTTCTACCGTAATCGAAAGGAGTTGAACTAAGATGAAGAATAAATCATTGTTCATCAAAATCACCTTACTTCTTTCAACTTTGCTGGTAGGGATCTTTACGGGGCAACAAGCCTTTGCGGATGACGGGACGATCGATATTGTGATCCACAAACAATTGTGGGACCAAGCACCTGATGCAGCTATTCAAAATACGGGAGCGGCCGATCAAGATATCAAAGATCCAATCGAAGGGGTCGGCTTTACGATTTATGACATTACAGAGGATTATTATAAATTGGTCAAAGGCTCTGACGAAACAACAACTATTCAAATGATTCAAGAAAATGTTGCTGATTATCAAAAAATTATCAGAGAACAAGGCCTGACTGATGAAAAAGGCACAATCAAATTTACCCAACTACCTAAAAGCAGTGGCGGTAAAAATGCGGTTTACCTGATTGTTGAAACGGCATTGCCTGATCCTGAAAAGGTAAAAGTCGAAAAAGCGGCCGAACCCTTAGTAGTGGCTTTACCAGTATATGAAATGAGCACAGACGGTAAAACCTATACGGACAAAGAATTAGCTACCGTTCACCTTTATCCTAAAAATGTGGGAACAATCGTTGAAAAGCCAGTGACACCAACTAAACCTAAAAAACCAAGTAAACCGAAGAAACGCTTTCCACAAACAGGTGAAGCAAAATCCTTCCTAGGTATATTGGGGATTCTTTTGATCGGTACGGCGATCATTTTATGGCGGAAACACTCTGTACGAAACAATTAATCAAAGGTACAAAAGACTAAGGTCTATTGGAATATTGTACAAAAAATAAAGGAGGAATTAGAAAATGAAGAAATTATGGAAAACACTTTTTGCAGCACTACTTGTAGTACCTTTATTCACCGGCGTGTTTGGTGCGAAAACAGTAAGTGCTGCTGAAGCAACAACGACAAATGTAACGATCAACAAACGAATCTGGAAAGATGGCGAAGCTCCAGCACAAGGTTCCATGCAAAATACTGGGGAAGAAATGGACTTTGGTGGAGATCCACTTGAAGGAGCCGGCTTTACAGCCTATGATGTAACAGATGCTTATCTTGCTCTGATTGCAGGTGGTAAGTCACAAGCAGAAGCAACAAAAGAAATTGCTGATAATGCGTCAGATTACACAACTGTAGCAAAAGCAGAACAAAAAACGGATGCCAATGGTCAAACAACTTTTGAAGGACTTGCTTTAAAAGACGGCGACAAAGATAAAGTCTATATGTTTGTTGAAACAAGCACGCCAGGCAATGTTTCCGTAACGACAAAAGCCGCTCCAATCGTTTTAGCAATGCCAATCTATACGTTTAAAGAAGGCAAATATTCAGATACAATCAATACCAACGTTCAAGTCTATCCAAAGAACGAAACCAAGACTGATAAAAAAGAAGTTGCCAATTTAGATAAGTTCACTGAAGTTAAGGATGCTGATGGAAATGTTTTATATCATAACCTTACAACTGGCGATGAAATCGAATATAAATTAACTTTAAATATTCCTGCGGACATTCTGGAAGATGGCGTCACTTACTCTGTAACTGATACGCCAACTGCTGGACTTGCTTATGTAAAAGATTCTTTTGCAGCAACTGGTTTAGTAGCTGGAACTGACTATGAATTAGCTGAAGATTCTGCAACTGGCGGATTTACTGTTACTTTGAAACAAAGTGAAAATGTAGGAAAATTAGCTGGTAGTCAATTGATTGCTACTTACAAAATGAAATTAACTGCTGAAGTAAATCCTGACGATTTAGTAAACAATAGTGCCCAAGTAACAATTGGTAACAACCCTCAAGATAAAATTACACCTCCAACGCAATTTGGTACAGGTGGTTATAAATTCGTCAAAAAAGATTCGCAATCTGGTGCAACCTTATCTGGTGCGGAATTTGTCGTAAAACAAGGCTCTAACTTTGCAATATTTGAAGATGCTAAAAACACTAAAGGTGAATATATCTTTAAAGAATGGACGACTGATGAAGCAAAAGCAACGAAAATCGTTTCTGACGACAAAGGTGAGTTGAAAGTAATTGGTTTGAAAAATGGTGACTATCAATTAGAAGAAAAAGCGACTTCAAGTGATAAATATGTGTTACTTGATGAAGATGTCGATTTCACTGTCGAACACGGTCAATATGGCAGTCAAGAACTAAAGTCTGTCCTTAACACGCCTAAAGGTCTGCTTCCATCAACAGGTGGTAACGGGATCTATGCCTTCTTACTTATCGGTGCTGCTCTTATGATCGGTGCTTACGCTTGGTTCAAGAAATCTAAAACACAAGCTGAAGTCTAAGATATAGTTTTAAAATAGCAAAAGGCAGCTTCATTTCTTGAAGTTGCCTTTTCTTTCTTTTAAATAGGGAGAAGGAGGTGCAAGCATGGATCAGCGCCAAAAAAATGAACGGATCAATTTGATTTTAAAACTGCTAATGGCGATTTTATTTACGACCGGTGCCATTATTTTCAGCTATCCCTTTTTGGCCAATGCGGTGAATTCCTATTATGACCAAAAGATGATGGAAAAAAACTTGGCTGAGATGGCCGCAACAAATACCAAAGAACAAGCAAAAAGGCACCAAGAAATGGCCGAAAAAAATAAAGAGCTAGCTGAAAGTAAGAACATGACCAATATTCCTGGCATGGGACTGGTAGAAGACCCGTTTGAAAATGAGGTCGATGATGCCAAAGATCCGGGTAAAGCCTATTATAAAGAGCATACCGTGGGTGCTATCTATATTCCAAAAATTTCGGTCAGCTTACCTTTATTTGATGAAACCAATGCTGCTCTTTTGGAAAAAGGCGCGACGATTTTACAAGGAACGTCTTATCCGATCGGTGGCGATAGTACCCATTCGGTGATCTCAGGCCACAGTGGCTTGACGGAACGTAAACTTTTTACAGATTTAGAAAAGTTGGTGATTGGCGATGATTTTTATTTGACCATTGCTGGGGAAAAATTGGCTTATGAGGTCGATGACATCCAGATCGTTTTACCGTCGGATATCGACAAAGTGGTCATCCAACCGGGGCGGGACTTGGTGACCTTATTGACTTGTACACCTTATGGCATCAATACCCATCGTTTATTAGTCACTGGACACCGTGTGCCTTATGTGGAGGAAATGGCGGAGGAAGTGACCAGTACCAAAAAAGCGGTCGAACGGCGTTTTCGCTTGTATTTACTACTGATCCCGCTTTTCTTTGCCATGATTTTCTATTGGATGTATCGCAAGTTCGTCTATTATCAAAGTGGCAAACACAGTTATGACTTTTGTTTTTACTTATTGGAAAATGGTCAACCCAAAGCAGGCGTGACTTTTACCTTAGTCCGTAAAAAACGCTGGGCAACAGATGTCACTAACCAACCAGTTGCTGTAAGCCAGGTGGATGGATGGGTGTCTTTCCCTGAGATCAGAGGGGGTCGTTATTATGCCAAGGCGATCGATGGGTCGACAAAACCAGTTAAGGGCAAGGTCCGCCGTTTAAAAGATCGGCAGTTTGTTTTAAGCCGCGTCACGAAGAAAAAGCAAGGTAAGAAAGTTACTTATTATCTGGAGAATGGAGCGAAAAAATGAAGAAAAATCGGCAAGTGATCTCGCAAATTGCGATCATCCTCATTTTTATGGTTGGCGTCTTGACCATGCTCTATCCCTTTTATGTCGATGCGTTGAATAATGTGATCGATCAAGTGCGCGTCGATCGCTATTTGAAGGAAAGCCAGAAAGAATTTGAAGCCGAACGCAAGCGACTGGCGGAAGAAAATAGTAAATTGAGCGAAAGTGGGTTAGCTCCGGGTGCTGATCCGTTTGCGAATCCGAATGGCCTTACGGTTTCAGCTGCTTATTACAAAAAGCATTTGATTGGGACCATCAATCTTCCTGATTTGGCCATTGAGTTACCGCTGTTTGATACGACCAATGATGATTTATTGGAACAAGGTGCGACGGTCCTAGATGGCACGTCCTTTCCTGTTGGTGGCGCAAGTACCCATGCGGTGATCTCGGCTCATCGTGGCTTGCCAGAACGGGAACTCTTCACCAATCTGCCGGAGCTTAAAAACGGTGATATTTTTCTGCTAAATGTCTTAGGGGAAACCTTGGCTTATGAAGTGTTTGACAGCCAAGTCGTGACGCCAGATCAGACTTCGGTTTTAAAGATCGAACCAGGCCAAGACTTGGTGACGCTCATGACCTGTACCCCTTATATGATCAATAGTCACCGTTTGTTAGTCACAGGAAAACGCGTACCATATACACCGGCTGCCGAGAAAAAACAAGTCAAAGGCGATCGTTTTCGTAAGTTGAAACAAATCGCTATCTTGGCGGGGACGGCCCTGTTGATCTTAGCCGCTATTTATCAATTATATCATGTGATCGCCCGTTACCGATTGCGGAAAGTGCGTTTTGATTTCACTGTTTGCTTAGAAGGCGTGGCAGAACATACGCCAATCGCACTCTATGATAAAAAAGGGAAAAAAGCCCTGCGGCGTAATGGAAAAGCCTATCAAGAACTAACAGATCAAACCGGACAAGTCACTTTTACCGATCTACCAGGGGATTGCTATCGTTTGAAATTGGGCAAGAGTTGGTTGGTGCAGTTTGGTTTGAAGAAAAAAAAGAGGCCATCCAAGATTTGGAAGATAAATAAGAAAAAAGTTATGTTAAAAGAAGAAAGAATGCTAAAAGTCAAATAAAAAATGCTCATGTTATCAAATGATTTAAATCCATAAGATACACGTTTCATTGTTTAATATAGGTATTCTTAGCTTCTATTTTGTCATTGGTATGGGGATAAATCAATGCACTTCGTATACCTTCGTTATATTTGAATAAATTTTGTAGTTTTTTCTAAATTCTTCGTCTAAACTTTCTGTAAGAAGTGGGAATTTAGGTGCACGGAAACTACACCAAGTTTTTTAATATTCCGTCTGTTTTTAGTTAAGAAACGCCAAGTTACTTTCAGTTTCTGTGCTTCATTTTTGAGCCCTTTTAATTGCAGCTTTTTCATCATTCTTACACGAAAGGCTTGAAACGGATGTTCCAGTGACCTCGTTTAGAGCGTACATTTATTCAATAAAGTTTGAATAAGATATCAAAATGGCCGAAAACAGACACACAACTCGATTTATTTTTTAGGGTGAAGGAGAGAGTAGCACGAAAACTTTTAGTTGGCTTAGACTGAACGAAGTTACGGAAAGGCTACTAAAACGTCGAGGGCAGTGAGAGCGAAGTGAACACTTGATCTTTTGAATTTTTAATAGAATCTTAGACTATTATCCTAGTGAACTTTTTTCTAATACTTGACTTTCTTTGTATGATTAGAAATCCATATTTACCTTTAACGGAAAGAACTTTTTTATATTATTTTAGTTTTAACTACACCCGTTCATGGATATGCTATTATTCAAGAAATTGATAAGTTAAGTGATGGATCAGTTAAGGTAGCAGCAGGAACTATGTATGGAGCGATTGAAAATTTACTTAAGATTAATTTGATAGAAGAAATTCCAAGTAGACCTCATCGTCGCAAAGAGGGCAAAAATCCCTTTAAGAGATTTTCGCCCTCTTTGCGACGATGAGACCTTTGTTTTTCGTTCTTGTTTTTTGTTTGATTAACTAGAAGATATTAAAAGACTGCGTTTTGATTTATTTTTTTAGGGTAAAGGAGAGAGTAGCCCGAAAATTTTTAGTTAGCTTGGACTGAACGAAGTGAGGGAAAGGCTACTAAAACGTCGATGGGCAGTGGGAGCGAAGCACACACTTACCTTTTGAACTTTTATTTTATATAGGACATTAAAGTATACTTGATTGTCCTTTTTAGTAAGTATTGATTTTTTGTGGTATACTGGGATTAGAAAATAGGACATTTAAGTTGGGCAAAATTAGAGTGGAGGTGTCAAAAATGAAATATATTATAGATGCAATCATAAGGGGAATTATTCCCTTTGTAATTATGAGCGGAATATCTTTAATAATGGTTTATCAGAAGTTGAACTCATTTCAAATAAAAAGTACTTTCCTAGTAGGAATAATTATTACATTAGTTTCAGCTGCTAGCGTGATTTATGAGATTGATAATTTAACTTTAACACAGCAATCTATTATTCACTTTTTTGTAATGCTGATAACAGTTTTTCCTTGTTTGATAATTAGTGGGTGGTTTCCATTGTCAAATATCTTTGATTTCTTAAAGTTATTGGCGATCTTCTTGGTAGTTGGCGTTGTTTTATGGATAATTTCATTTTTTATTTTTGGAAAGCTACTAAATAAGTAAGTTTAGCTTATATATTTGCTTGTGGAATTTAAAAAAACTTTTTTTAAAAAAGGAAAGATATTAATGACTAAAATAGGGTATGCACGAGTAAGTAGCAAAGAACAGAACTTAGATCGGCAATTACAAGCGTTACAGGGCGTTTCTAAGGTCTTTTCAGACAAATTAAGCGGTCAATCGGTCGAACGCCCACAATTACAAGCTATGCTTAACTATATTCGTGAAGGGGATATTGTTATTGTTACTGAATTAGATCGATTAGGACGAAATAATAAAGAATTAACAGAATTGATGAATCAAATTCAAATTAAGGGGGCAACCCTGGAAGTCTTAAATTTACCCTCAATGAATGGTATTGAAGATGAAAATTTAAGGCGTTTGATTAATAGCCTTGTCATTGAATTGTACAAGTATCAAGCAGAATCAGAACGAAAAAAAATTAAGGAACGTCAGGCACAAGGAATCGAAATTGCTAAGAAAAAAGGCAAATTCAAAGGTCGGCAACTGAAATTTAAAAAAAATGATCCACGTTTAAAGCATGCTTTCGATTTGTTTTTGAATGGTTTATCCGATAAAGAAGTTGAAGAACAAACTGGAATTAATCGCCGAACGTTTAGAAGGTATCGAGCAAGATATAACGTGACAGTAGATCAAAGAAAAAACAATGAAAAGAGGGATAGTTAATGAGTACGGTTATTTTAGCTGAAAAACCAAGCCAGGCATTAGCCTACGCAAGTGCTTTAAAACAAAGCACCAAAAAAGACGGTTATTTTGAGATCAAAGACCCACTATTTACAGATGAAACGTTTATCACCTTTGGTTTTGGGCATTTAGTGGAATTAGCAGAACCAGGTCATTATGACGAAAAGTGGCAAAATTGGAAACTTGAATCTTTGCCGATTTTTCCTGATCGATACGATTTTGAAGTTGCAAAAGATAAGGGAAAGCAGTTTAAAATTGTTGCAGAACTTCTCAAAAAGGCAAATACAATTATTGTTGCAACAGATAGCGACAGAGAAGGTGAAAATAGTGCGACATGTTTCTAGTTGAAAAGACTAGACACACTAACGGCTTAACAGACGTTAGTGGAGAACTTTCAGTTTGAGAGGTGGAATGATAGGGTAACGCCTTGAAACGCCTCCCTTAATACTCCGACATGCCTTTTCTTACGTGTTAAAAGAAATGGTATGAAGCTCGGTGAAGTCGGCAGAAGGATACCGTAAGCAAGATTGAAAAACATGGGTCTGCACGAAAATTTCCTAGAGGTAGGAAACGTATCTAATATGCCGGAGGTCGCAAAAAGTATAGTATGGTGAGAATGTGTGTAAAAGCACTGACGAACTGGCGAATGTACTGTCCTAAACGCCTAAGGCACAGAAATGTGTCGGGTAGAACATGATTGAAGAAATCATATCACTCTACGGTATCATGCGGTGGAGTAAGAATTGTTTTTATGAAACTCCGTGAAGTGTTATAGGCACTTGAAGTGATACAGGGCAAAAGTCAGCACCTAAGCTATTACATTGATAAAACTGAAGGAACGTGGGAAGCCAAGAACGTGGAGCGCACACACGCAAAGAAGCGGATATAAGGAAAGTAGTAGTATATAACTTATAGTTATCTTGGTGAAAGTAGTGGCATGACCGGTGAAGGTTCTGTAATGGGGCTGGAGGAATAGCCACAAGTCAACAAATTCAAACCAATTTATTAGGTAACCTAAGTCAAACCATAGATTCCTGTAAGACCAAAAGGTCACAACCAAGAACTAGGGGGTGACGAACTATGAACAACCACCGAAACAAGAAAAATAATAAGCTTCGATATTCTGAGTATTATGGAATGCAAGAAGCTTATGATAACTTGTATCAACGTAGTGTAGAAAATCAAAATTTCAAGTCATTAATGAAAATTATCATATCCGATGACAATATCTTGCTTGCGTATCGTAATATAAAGCGCAACTCAGGAAGTCTTACGGCAGGTATTGACGGTAAAACCATTAAAGATATTGAAAAACTAACAACTGAAAGATACCTTGATATAGTTAAGAAACGGTTCAAATTTTACAAACCAAGAAAAGTTAAGCGAGCTGAAATTCCCAAACCAAATGGAAAAACTAGACCATTAGGAATTCCTTCTATTTGGGATAGGGTAGCTCAACAATGTATCTTGCAAGTATTAGAACCAATATGTGAAGCGAAATTTAATCCACATAGTCACGGTTTTAGACCTAATCGGTCTGCCGAACATGCAATTGCTGATTGTGCCAAGAAGATGAATATTATAAAAATGGGATATTGTGTTGATATAGATATTCAAGGTTTCTTCGATGAAGTTTGGCACTCAAAATTAATGCGACAAATGTGGACTATGGGTATACGGGATAAGGAACTTCTCACTATTATCCGCAAAATGCTAAAAGCTCCAGTTGTATTGCCTAATGGTACTATTCAATTTCCCGAAAAGGGGACACCACAAGGTGGGATTTTATCCCCATTATTAGCCAATATTAATCTTAGTGAATTTGATTGGTGGGTATCGGAACAATGGGAAACAAGGCATATGTCTGAAATTAAGACACAATACAATGCTAATGGAACCGAGCATATGGGAAATCACCATAGGAAAATGCGCTCACATACAAAACTAAAAGAGTTCTATATAGTTCGTTATGCAGATGATTTTAAATTATTTTGCCATGACCGAAAAACGGCTGAACAACTTTATCATGCTTCGATACAATGGTTGGAACAACGATTGCATTTACCCGTATCTATTGAAAAATCCAAAATCACGAACCTTCGTAAGGAAACTAGTGAGTTTCTAGGTTTCAACTTGAAACTAGAAAGAAAAGGGAAAAATAGATATGTAATGCATTCTCATGTTTCAGATAAAGCAATTAACCGTATGAGAATAGAACTAAAAGAGCAAATCAAGGAAATCAAAAAATCACCTAATAGCATGAATACTATCAGAGCTATAGGAAATTATAATAGTAAAGTTATTGGCATGCACGGTTACTATCGAATAGCAACTCACGTTAATAGAGACTTTAAAAAGATGCATTACTCAGTTCTTCTGACAATGAGAAATCGATTGTCTATTGATGGATTGACAAAAACGGGTAAATATACTGGTAAAGATAAAGGAATATTGAACTACGTCCAGTCAAAGAATATTAGATACCTGACAGGACGCCCAATTATACCAGTTAGTTTTGTACAACATAGGAACCCTATGTACCTTAAAGTTAAAATTAATAAATACACCCCTGAGGGACGTGAGCTCATTCATCGTAATCAATCAGCCGTATCTGAAATAGCACTTCGTTGGATCAGGAGCCATCCTGTAGTCAGCGACAGAGCAACAGTGGAATTTAATGATAATCGAATTTCATTATTTATAGCTCAGTCGGGTAAGTGTTCGGTAACGGGTGAAGAACTAAATGTCCTAGATATGCATTGTCATCATAAGATACCTTATCATTTATCTAAAGATGACAAGTATAGTAACTTGATTATTGTTAAACCTGAAGTTCATATTCTAATACATGCTACCAAGGGAGATACTATTCAGCGATATATGACCTTGTTAAATCTTAATGATGAACAAATCAAAAAGCTAAATAGATTAAGGTTGCTAGTTAGAAACACTTCACTACATTATTAATTTGGTTGCGAGACTTAGGAAAACAAAAGGTTTAATTTGTTGATGGAACGCCGTGTGCGGTGAAAATCGCATGCACGGTGTGGATCGGGGGAAAAACTGGAGATTACTTCAAAAGTTTACCTATCGATATTCGCCTGGTCGATTATCCATAAAGCAAATGCCTTTTCAAAAGATAAAACATTTAAAAGACTATGGATCAATAGCTTAGAAAAAGATGTGATCCGAAGCGGTTTTCAAAATTTACAACCAGGAATGAATTACTATCCCTTTTATCAAGAAGCGCAGACACGCCAAATTGCCGATTGGTTGATCGGCATGAACGCAAGCCCTTTGTATACGTTAAATTTACAAAAGAAGGGCGTACAAGGTACATTTTCACTAGGACGTGTTCAAACGCCCACCTTATACCTTATTTTTCAGCGCCAGGAAGCCATAGAGAATTTTAAAAAAGAACCTTTTTTCGAGGTGGAAGCTAGTATAAAAGTAAACCAAGGTTCGTTTAAGGGCGTTCTAAGCCCCACACAGCGTTTTAAAACCCAAGAGGAGCTTTTAGCTTTTGTTTCTTCTAAACAAGCTAAAATAGGCAATCAAGAGGGCAGAATCGCTGACGTGCAAACCAAAGAGAAAAAAACGAATAGTCCGAGTCTGTTTTCTTTAAGTAGTTTGCAATCAAAAGTCAATCAGCTTTATAAAGCGACAGCGAGCCAAACTTTAAAAGCTATGCAAGGACTGTATGAAGCAAAATTATTGAGTTATCCAAGAACAGATACACCATTTATTACAGAGAACGAATTTGCTTATTTAAAAGCGAATTTTGGCAAATATAGCGGTTTTTTAGGACTTGATCTTGAAATCGTTCAAACAGAGCCTAGAAAGCGTTATGTGGACGGTAGTAAGGTACAGGAACACCACGCCATTATCCCAACAAAACAAGTACCTACCGAATCTGCATTAGCGAAAATGGACGATTTGCAACGAAAAATTTATGCTTTAGTCGTTAAAACGACCGTTGCCATGTTTTTACCTGATTACTTGTATGAAGAAACCAAGATACAAACGAAAGTAGCTGATTTGCTGTTTCAATCGATCGGAAAGACACCAAAGCAAGAAGGGTGGAAAATTCTTTTCAAACAACAAAATAAAGAAGAAAAAGAGGACGTTCAAACGTTACCCTTGGTTATCATTGGAGAACATGCCGAGGTTGACGTTAAGAGTGCCGAAAAAGAAACACAACCACCGAAAGCTTTTACAGAGGGTACATTATTAACTGCTATGAAAACCGCTAATAAAACGGTTGATGATGAAGAAGCAATCAAGATTTTACAAGAAGTCGGGGGGATTGGAACAGAAGCGACAAGAGCAAGCATTATTGAAGCCTTGAAACAAAAAGAATATATCCAAGTCATTAAAAATAAACTTGTTGTGACTGAAAAAGGTAAATTATTGTGCCAGGCAGTTGAAAGTCAGCACCTTTTAACGAGTGCTGAAATGACGGCTAAATGGGAAACGTATTTAAAGAAGATTGGTAAAAGAGAAGGTAATCAAGAAAACTTTATTAATAATATCAAGAAGTTTATCGTTCATTTATTGGAAAATGTACCTACCGATATAGAGAAATTAAGTTTTGCTGATTACCAGGTACAGAAAGAAAAAGAAGCTGAAAAAAGTATTGTAGGAAAATGTCCTAAGTGTGGCAACAATATTGTATTAAAAAAATCGTTTTATGGTTGTTCAAATTATCCTGAATGTAAGTTTACTTTAGCTGAACATTTTAGAAAGAAAAAACTCACCAAAACGAATGTAAAAGAATTACTGGAGGGAAAAGAAACTCTGGTAAAAGGAATCAAAAACAAAGAGAAAAAGCCCTACAATGCCGTTGTTAAAATTGGAGAAAAGGGATATATTGAATTTATTTCTTTTGGGAAATAAATTCTTGTTTTTTTAACTATGTAAAAAGGATACCCATAGCTGTAATGGGTATCCTTTTTCATTCTCTAATCCCTACCGTAACACCAAGCTTGAGCTGATACAGTAACATAACCTTGAGTTTGAGGACTCATATTAATTTTTTGCTGAGTTTTCATTTTATAAGAAGTATTGTTATTAACACTTCCATATTTTGCAATTACAGCTTTTCTTTGGGCATTTCCTACCACATTCAATGAGGACATGGAACTTCCTTTAACCCAAAAATAATTAGTTACTAATTGTGAACCTTGTCCGATATATTCAACGGTTCCTTCTCCCCACTTTGTTCCTGGAGCTGCACGTAGAGAAATCCCCTCATTACCATAACCGTAGTAGTATTCATCAATTAATTTTACTACATCATTAATATCTTGAATGTTGTCAAAATTAACGGGTTGTCCTTGTGTTGAGCTTTGAGAAGGACTTATATCATGAACAACAGAAGCGTTTACATCGGTTGCTACAAAAAAACCACCAGCGAACAATAATGAATTAACTAGCAATACTTTAAAAATAGATTTCATTTTTACCCTTCTATAAATTATTTATCCTTTGATCTATCTGTCCACTCTTTTAATATACTTGGCATTTTAGACCAACTCCAACAAAATGACCCAATCACCGCTACACCAATAATTAAATAAACCCATTCCATTGTAATTCCCCCTTTAATGGAGACGCTATCATATACAAATTAATTCTAACACGAGATCTATCAAACAACAAATATGATCAATCAAGTCAAAGATGAAAGATATTAATCACAAATCACAAGTGATTAATCACTTGTGATTTGTGATTTGTGATTTTAAATGATACAATAGATTTATAAAGAAAACAGAGATTGGGGCGTAGTTATGGAGAAGGAAGAACTAAAAATACTTGAAGAATTAAGACGTATTTTAAACAATAAAAATGAAGCAATTATTATCTTGAATAATTACTTTAAAGGTGGTGTTGGAAAGTCTAAATTATCGACTATGTTTGCTTATTTGACAGACAAATTGAATTTAAAAGTTTTAATGATCGATAAGGACTTACAAGCAACATTGACAAAAGACTTAGCAAAAACATTTAAGGTAGAATTGCCACGTGTCAATTTTTATGAAGGCTTGAAAAATGGAAACTTGACTTCTTCTATTATTCATTTGACTGATAATTTAGACTTGATTCCTGGCACGTTTGATTTGATGTTATTACCAAAATTAACTCGCTCATGGACGTTTGATAACGAAAGTAGATTGCTTGCTACTCTGTTGGAACCTTTAAAAAGTGACTATGATCTCATTATTATTGATACTGTACCAACGCCAAGCGTTTATACAAATAATGCAATCGTGGCAAGTGATTACGTCATGATCCCTTTACAAGCAGAAGAAGAAAGTACAAACAACATTCAAAACTATATTTCCTATTTGATTGATTTACAAGAACAGTTTAACCCTGGACTAGATATGATCGGTTTTGTTCCTTATTTAGTTGATGCGGACAGCGCAACGATAAAATCAAACCTGGAAGAACTGTACAAAGAACATGAAGAAGATAATTTGGTTTTCCAAAATATTATCAAGCGAAGTAATAAAGTAAGTACCTGGTCTAAGAACGGCATTACTGAACACAAAGGCTATGACAAAAAAGTTTTATCTATGTATGAGAATGTATTTTTTGAAATGGTTGAGCGAATTATTCAGTTAGAAAATGAAAAAGAATAGAATCACAAATCACAAGTGATTAATCACAAATCACTTGTGATTTGTGATAGGTGATGATAAAATAAATAGTAAGAAGAAATAGAAAGAAGTGAGCGATCGTGGGAAATTTAGGCGCACAGAAAGCAAAACGAAATGATACGCCAATCAGCGCAAAAAAAGATATAATGGGGGATAAGACGGTTCGTGTTCGTGCTGACTTGCACCATATCATAAAAATCGAAACAGCAAAGAATGGCGGAAACGTAAAAGAAGTTATGGATCAAGCCTTAGAAGAATATATACGGAAATATTTACCTGACAAACTTTAAAAGGAGTGAACATGAAATGGCAGTTACGTATGAAAAAACATTTGAAATTGAAATCATTAATGAGTTATCGGCAAGTGTTTATAATCGGGTATTAAATTATGTTTTGAATCATGAACTAGATACTAAAAATACTCGTTTACTAGAAGTGAATCTTTTAAATCAATTAGAAGTGGCACAAGAAGTTGATTTATTTGAACAACCATTTGAAGAATTACAAGCTATTCATGAGTATTGGCGGTCAATGAATCAATATTCAAAACAAATTGTTGAAATGTCACCTTCTTTAAAAGGAGTGATCTAATATGACAACTCAAGAGGAATTAAAAGAAATCTATCACACTGTGTCAAAAATGGACATTATGGAACTAAAAAAAGCGTATGAGTTGGCTGAAACACAAGAAGAATTTGAGTTTTATAAGGAATTATTTACTTATCAATTGCAACAAAAGCAAAAACTAATTATCAAGCAGAAAGATTTTGTGATTTAATATGAAGGATAGACCACAATATATTATTGTTGCGGGCGTCAATGGAGCAGGGAAATCAACACTTTATCAAACAGTACCGCAACTCTTTCAAGATACACAACGAATTAATGCTGATGAAATTCTAAATAAAAATGGTGGTGACTGGCGAAAAAACTCAGATAATATGAAGGCTATGCGTGAAGTTGTAAAACAAATGAATCAAGCAATTGAATCTAAAAGGTCTTTTCACCAAGAAACCACATTATCTGGACAAGGACAGAAAAAATGGATTGAAAAAGCCAAGGCACAGGGTTATGAGGTAAATTTATTTTATGTTGGGATAGACAATGCTGATTTGGCAATACAACGTGTCAAACAAAGGGTTGAAAAGGGCGGCCATGGCATACCTGATGAACTCATAAAAAAGCGTTATAGTCAGTCATTAAAGAATCTAGAATATATAGCCCCTCTTTGTGATAATGTTATGCTATACGATAATACGAAAATTTTTGTTCCAATTTATGAACGTCAAGGGGAAAAGATAGTTTTAAATAATACAAAAAATATTAAATGGCTTCCAGTTAGTTTTATTAATAAGTATAGGGTGGGATTGAGAGATATGGCGAATATTACTGACTTCACCGAAAAGCAATTTGAAGATCGTTTAGAAAAGAATGTTGAACGACTAACTAAAAATAGACTAGCGGTTGAATCGCCAACCGCTTTTTTACTTGGTGGGCAACCAGGATCAGGGAAAACTAGTTTGCGATCGGCAATTTCCGAAGAGACACAAGAAAATGTTGTTATCATTGATAATGATACGTTCAAACAACAGCACCCAAATTTTGACGAATTAGTGAAACTCTATGAAAAAGACGTAGTAAAACATGCAACACCTTATTCTAATCGTATGACAGAAGCACTTATTAGCCGTTTAAGCGATCAAGGCTATAATTTAGTGATTGAAGGCACAGGACGAACAACAGACGTTCCTATTCAAACAGCCACAATGCTTCAATCTAAAGGTTATGAAACAAAAATATACGTCATGGCAGTACCGAAAATTGAATCATACTTAGGAACGATTGAACGATATGAAACCATGTATGCAGATGATCCAATGACAGCTAGGGCAACACCAAAACAAGCGCATGATATTGT
>Ga0334884_1000916_pt1 | contig 49235 bp, 33 predicted proteins | sample GraSluR1_MG_7_FD_207215 | JGI IMG/M metagenome (GOLD analysis project Ga0334884, IMG submission 207215) | Sludge microbial communities from methane-producing bioreactor in Wageningen University, Netherlands - Granular Sludge_12_05 R1 | ecosystem: Engineered > Bioreactor > Anaerobic >... | reverse complement strand
GGAGCAGCAGTTTTCTATCGCCCAACGAAAAGCATCTTCTGCATTCTGTCTCCTGTATTCTGAATTCCCAAATTTAATAATACATCCTTGGTAGTAGCGAAGCGGTAATCGAATTTGTCACCCTGAGTAACGAAGCGCAGCGGAGTGGTAATCGAAGGGTGATTCCGAAGACGCAATTCTTCTCCACACCCCCTGCCTATGCTTCGATACTTCGAGAGCCTCAGTATAAATTCATCGTTCCGCTGCGCTACACTACTCAGCATGACAGGGGCGTTGTCACCCTGAGTAACGGAGCAAAGCGAAGTGGTAATCGAAGGGTGACTGCCGAAGACTTTCCTCCGCACCCTCACTAATAAAACAAAAAATCATACATTTACATTTTTATTGCCATATGAATACTTATTACACTTATCTATTACAATGTGCCGACGGGTCATTCTATACCGGTGTTACCAATAACCTTGAACGAAGAATGGAAGAGCACAATAATGGCGTACATACAAATTCTTATACCTATTCGCGTAGACCATTACGATTAGTTTGGTTTATTGAGTGTAATAATATTGCTCTCGCTATTTCGTACGAAAAGCAAATTAAAGGTTGGAACCGAAAGAAGAAATTGGCATTGATAGACAACGATTGGGATACGATTGTTGCTATTTCAAATGAAAAAAACATAAAGAAAAGAAACAATAAGAATAGGCTTTTGTGAACTTTACCGATATACTACTCAAGGTGACAGGGGTGTTGTCACCCTGAGTAACGGAGCAAAGCGAAGCGGTAATCGAATTTGTCACCCTGAGTAACGGAGCAAAGCGAAGTGGTAATCGAGTTTGTCACCCTGAGTAGCGAAGCGGTAATCGAAGTTGTCACCCTGAGTAGCGAAGCAAAGCGAAGTGGTAATCGAGTTTGTCACCCTGAGTAGCGAAGCGGTAATCGAAGGGTGACTGCCGAAGACGTTTTCCATCCCCCTGCCTATGCTTCGATACTTCGAGAGCCTCAGTATAAATCAAGCGTTCCGCTGCGCTACACTACTCAGCATGACAGGGGTGTTTAATAAAATTTACAGAAAATTTTACGTTGGTGTTTGAATTTACAATTCTTATCGCTAATTTTACTCCGTTAACCGATTTTTATACTAAACCAACAACTATGAAATACGTATTTTTACTCATCAGTTTCTTTTCCTTTTCTACCTTCTTTGCTCAAAATGTCGAAAACAGCAGTTGCTTTACCGACAAGAACGGCTATCTCGTTGTCGATCTCAGTTCGGTTTCATCAACCAACATCAACCTGAAACCCGGCGAAAAGATACAGGTAAAGCTTGTTAATGCCATGCCTGCTGCCAACTATAAAATTACATATAAAAGCGAAGACTACACCATTGCCGAAAACGGCATTCCGGGAAGCGAAATCATGGAAGTGCTTTCGTCGTATGTGGGAGGCGTTATGCGGTCCGACCGAGGTTTACACGAAGCTGCCGACCTTGCTATTGTCAACTTCATGACTGACATACGTAACGAACAGGTCGATTTAGAATATCAATTATTGAGTGCCAAAACCGAAAAGGAAATTCAGAACATGGTAAAAATAATTAACATTGGAAAAGCCGATAAAATCAGCAAGAAAAAGCTACACAAATCGGTTAAAACCAAGTCGTTATACGACGACGTCGACTTGTTGCTTAATTACTACGACGATATGGTGGCGCAAACCGTAAAAACATTCAACGACCAATCGCTCGAAATAGCCGGTAACAAAAAATACGAAATTATTATTACCCGCCCCGACGAGAAAAATCCGTTTACCTACGACACCCTGTATATCGACAATGCCTATTTCGACGACGTTGAAGGCGATGCTTCCTTACCCGCATCGGGAAAAAGCCGCGTATATAAAATCGTAAAAAAGCCCAACCTAAAAACCTGGAAAATAACAGTAACCCCACAGCAACCCGGTTTTTTCAGCATGACCTACGGTGTGTCGTTTGCCTCGCCTGTGCTGGTGCAATCAGAAATATTCAACTGCACACTCCACCCCGATGGCGGCTTTAGTCTGGTAAAGGAAAACAACGACCGATGGACCGATCTGGTGTTTTTGCCCAGTGTGTACGTCAGCTATATGCGCAACAACCATAAATCGGTTTACGGCTTTTCGGCATTTAACCCGAGCCTTGGGCTCAGTATAAAATCGGAGTTGCCGGCCGTGTTCATGGGGTTCAACTTCTCGTTCAAGCAATTGGTAAATGTTCATGTGGGTGTAACCGCCTATCAGGGATTCAAACTAAAGAACAAATACTCGCCCGGCGAAATTGTTCCGGCATATCTCGACAGAGAACAACTGCACGACAAAACCTTTTTGTTTAACCCCTGCATTTCGTTTTCGTTCCGTTTCAATTCGTTTACCCCTCCCAAACCCGAACCCTATGTTCCCCCTGCCGATAACAATTCAAACAACAATACCAACAACAGCAGCAATAATAACAACACGGGCAATTCCGATGGTTTCGACAACTGGGATGAGTACGATTGGTAGGAGCCCCCTCCCCTACAAATACGGATTAGTCTGTTTTTCGTCGCCTATGCTGCTTGGGTGCATGTGCCCGGGCAATACACGGGTGTTATCGGGCAGGGTCATCAATTTGTTCCGAATACTCGAAATAAGCATATCGTAGTTGCCTCTCGGCAAATCGGTGCGGCCAATGCTGCCGGCAAACAAGGCATCGCCGGTAATTACAAAGGCATCGGACTCCGAATACAGGGCTATGCTACCCGGCGAATGACCCGGAACATGCAGCACAGTAAACTGCAGGTCTTCGTTAAACTTCACTATTTCCATGTCGTCGAGCAGGATGTCGGCATAGGGAGGCTTTTCAACGCTTAGTCCAAATGCCGATGCATGGGCAGTTGCCGTATCAATCAGAAATCTGTCGTCGGCATGCATATATAGCGGTACATGGTAATGCTCCTTAAAAAAAATATTACCACACACATGGTCCAAATGGCCGTGCGTACTGATTAATGCAATGGGGTTCAGCTGCTTATCTTCGATAAAAGCAGCAATTTGATGCAGTTCAGTAGTATCGTAACCGGCCATATCAATTAGCACAGCATTGCGGGCAGCATCGCTAATAATGTAAGCATTCACCTGAAACGGGTTTACAACGAGAACATCGATATTCATAGTGTTGATTTTTTACTGTTCTATCATTCGGGTGTGCTTCCACCGGCGATGGCTCCACAGCCAGTATTCGGGCTGTTGCACAATATCGTGTTCGAGCCGGTTCATATACCTGCGGGTAATTTCGCCGTATTCGGTGTGGTTCGGATTTTCGTGCAACACTTCGAGCCGAAGCCGGTAATAGCCGCGCCTGGGCTTCGACACGTAGAAATACACCAAGGCAGCATTCATTTTTTTTGCGTATGCCTCGGGACCGTGCAGGCAGGCCGTATCGCGCCCCAAAAACATAGTCCAGATCATATTTTTCGTGTCGGAAGGACTTTGGTCGGCAGCTAAAATTACAGCCAAGGGTTTGGTGTGTTGCTGCCCGAAATATTCGCGGCTTTGCTGCACAGCAACCATATTCATTCCAAAACGGGAGCGACTTGCAGTACCATACTTTTCCATAAACCGGTTGGTAAGTTTCAAGTAGAGCGAAACCGGTTGGTGCCTAAGCGCTTTGCTCAAGGCCAGAATACCGTATTCCCAATTGTTGTAGTGGCTGGCCAAGCATATTATATGTTGTTCTCGCTCGAAATACACATCGGCAATTTCGGCGTTTTCTACCACATAGCGTTGCTGCAACTGCTTCTCGCTCATCGAAAAACCTTTTATGGTTTCGATACTGATATCGCACAAATGCCTGTAAAACTTTCGCCCGATCAACTGAATTTCGGCTTTCGATTTTTCGGGAAAACAGCGGGTGAGATTATCGAAAACCACCTTTTTACGATAGCCGACAACATGAAAAATGATGACATACAACAAATCTGACAGCAGATACAGCAGAACAAACGGCGTTATGCGAAAACACAACACCAGCAAGCGGAACAAAGCATACACAAGCCATTTCATGCCGCAAACATACAAAATAGAGGTCATACTAACGCAATTTTGTTAATAATCTGATACTGCCGAACAATAAAAGCGGTATCAAAACATTACATTTGCATATCAGGTAATAAAACTATGTGGCGATTTATGTGGATAACGATTCTTACCCTTACCGGATGTCTGCTTTGGAATAGCATGCAGCATCAAACCCCGCCTGCCGGCGCCAACAATTTACCCAACGACCCGCCATTTCTGGGATGCGGCAAGCAATGGGTCGATTCGGTGATGAACAGCATGAGCGACGACGAAAAAATCGGTCAGTTGTTTATGCTGGCAGCCTATAGCAACAAAGATGCCGGCCATGTGCAGCACATCGAGAGCATGATTCGCGATTATAATATCGGTGGCTTAATTTTTATGCAGGGAGGTCCGGTTAGGCAAAGCCTGCTGCTGAACCGCTATCAGCAATTATCGAAAGTGCCTCTGCTCATTGCCATGGATGCCGAATGGTCGCTGTCGATGCGCCTCGATTCTACGGTAAGCTATCCGCGCCAGATGATGATTGGGGCTACACGCAACGAACAACTGATTTACGAAATGGGAGCCGAGTTTGCACGTCAGCTGAAGCGCATGGGCGTGCATGTAAATTTTGCACCCGTAATCGACGTAAACAACAACCCCGACAACCCGGTGATTAACACCCGCTCGTTTGGCGAAAACCCCGAAAGGGTAGCCCGCCAGGGATGGCTGTATTCAAAAGGCATGCAAGACAATCATGTGCTGGCCGTAGGTAAACATTTTCCGGGGCACGGCGACACCGATACCGATTCGCACAAAGACCTGCCCATAATTACCCACAACCGCCAGCGGCTCGACAGCATCGAACTGGAGCCTTTCAGGTATTGCATCTGTAAAGGCATAGGCGCACTTATGATTGCACACCTTTATATGCCTGCCTTCGACAGCACCCCCAACCTGCCAACCACGCTTTCGAAACCCGTGGTTACCGATTTGCTGCGACGCGATATGGGATTTAAAGGCTTAATATTTACCGATGCGCTCAATATGCAGGGCGTTGCAAAATTTTACGATCCCGGCGAAGCCGACCTGCTGGCACTGCTGGCCGGCAACGATATACTTCTGTTTTCGGGCGATGTGCCGCGAGCCGTGCGCTATATTAAAAAAGCCATTGCCGATGGCAGAATTACACAGCAGGAAATCGACGAGAAGTGCCGCCGGATACTCGAAGCCAAATACTGGGCAGGCCTGCACCAATACGAACCCATTGCACTTGATGGCCTCGTGGCCGACCTCAACGCACCCGAGGCACGGCTCATGCAACAAAGGCTTGTGGAATCGTCGCTTACTGTGGTAACAAACCGCAACTCGCTCTTGCCCCTGCTGTACCCCGACAGCATGAGTGTGGCATCGCTCAGTTTTGGAACAGCCGGCGAAACAAGCTTTCAGAACCGACTGAGCTACTACGACAATGTGAAGCACTTTGTGTATAACCGCGACCTTTCGGGAATGGCCACCGACAAATTGCTGCAGCGATTCAAACCATACAGCGTGGTGCTGGTAAGCTTACACAACCTGGGCTCGAATCAAAAAAACAATTATGGAATTGCAAAAAACACCATCGATATCATCAGTAAACTGTCGGAGCAAACCGAAGTTGTTGTGGTAGTTTTTGGCACAGCCTATGCGCTTCAGGCATTCGACACCTGCCCCAATATTGCCGCGGTGGTGGCTGCCTACAACGATTGGGACATAACGCGCGACTTTGCGGCACAACTCGTGTATGGAGGCATAGCATCAGATGCCGCCTTGCCGGTGAGTGCCGGAAAAAGCTTTAGGGAAGGCATGGGAGAAGCTACTCCCAAAATACGACTGAAGTACACACGTGTTCCCGAAGAGGCCGGAATTGATTCGAAAAAAATACCCGAGTTCGATGCCATTGTTAACGAAGGCATAAACAATGGTGCCTATCCGGGAGCACAGGTTTTTGCTGCCCGCAACGGAATTGTTTTTTATCAGAAATCGTTTGGGTATCACACCTACGATAAAAAAAGACAAACAGGCGACTTCGACATCTACGACATGGCATCGGTAACCAAAATAATGGCTACCACACTCAGCCTGATGCAACTGTGGGAACAAAAAAAGTTTGCGCTCACCGACAAACTGTCCGACTACCACATTGCTTTAAAATCATCCGACAAAAGCAGTATAAGCATTATTGACGCACTGGTACATCAGGCGCGATTTACTCCCTGGATTCCGTTTTATGCTCCCACCATTAAAACCGATTCGTTGCGGAAGATATATTATGCCGAAAAACCCGACAAGGAATTCAGCATCGAAGTATGCGGCAACATGTATATGCGTCACGACTATCGCGACAGTATTTTTAAAGAAATATACGACTCGAAACTGCTTGCAAAAAAAGAATACCGCTATTCTGATTTAGGCATGATAATTTTTGGTGAAATGATTGCCAGTATCACCGGGAAAACACTTGATGAATATGCAAGTGACAATTTTTATAATCACATTGGTGCTAATCTCACCTATTTCAACCCACTGAGGAATGCCACTCTCGACAACATAGCTCCTAGCGAAAACGACACACTGTTCCGGAAGCAAATTGTTCACGGCTATGTTCACGACCAGGCCAGTGCCATGCTGGGCGGAGTAGCCGGACATGCAGGCTTGTTCTCGAATGCCAACGACATCGGGAAACTTTCGCAGATGCTGTTGCAGCGCGGCGAATATGGTGGGAGGCGCTACTTTGCCGAAGAAACCGTTGAATATTTTACCACAGCCCATTACGAAGCTTCGAAAAACCGCCGTGGTCTGGGCTTCGACAAACCCCTGATGAGCGACCGTGGCAAAGGGCCTGCATGTAAATCTGCGTCAGCATCAAGTTATGGGCACAGCGGCTTTACAGGCACTTATTTCTGGGTCGACCCCGAAACAAAGCTTGTATATGTTTTCATCTGCAATCGCACTTATCCGGTGGCCGAAAACAATAAAATTATATCTTTGAACACTCGAACAAAACTACATCAGGCAATGTATGATGCCATAATAACCGATACCCTGATTGCGCCATGACCAAACTGGTTCTTAACATACTACTTGCATTTGCATTACTATTGTTTTACACTGAGGCACAAGCACAGTATCTCGAAGACGATCGCGGAATAAAACAGCGAATATTTTATGGCGGCAACATGGGCTTAACATTTGGAAGCGTTACCGTTATCAGTATATCGCCCGAAATAGGCTATCGGTTAACCAATCGCTGGTCGGCAGGCCTGGGTGGAACTTACATTTTTTATCGCGACAACGTGTACGACGAAACATTCAATATATGGGGATTGCATCAATTTACGAGTTTTACGATAATAAAAAACTTTTCCGACATACTGCCTTTCGGTCGCGAAGGAGGCGCCTTATTGTTGTATGGCGAACTGAATTCCATGAATCTCTACAATTCGTTTCTGAATCCGTCGGAACCCGGCCGGTATTGGGTAACCAGCCCTCTGGCCGGCCTTGCCTACCAACTCAAAATAGGCTATCGCTCCTACATGCTTATCATGGTGCTGTATAACTTTAACGAAACCATGCGATCGCCCATCGACAATCCGGTGTTTCGCATCTCGCTGCAGTTTTAACACCAAAAACCATTGCAATCAGCAGTGCTGTAAACCAATATTAAATATATTGTGATGATTTGTGGCAGTGGGTATATGCATGCAATATATTTTGCTTAATTTTGCGCAATGAATCAATAAAACAAAAACACATGAAAATTAAGAGCAACAGCACTGTTACATTGGCCTACACACTGTATTTTGATGACTTTGATGGCGATGTTTTCGAAATAGTAACCGAAGAAGAACCGCTTGAGTTTATGCTGGGAAAAGGCGAGATGCTCGAAGAATTCGAAAAGAACATCTTGGGTTTAGAAGCAGGTGAAGAGTTCCGTTTTATGATTAAAATGGAAGATGCCTACGGTGAAGAAGACGAAGAAGCCATTGTTGAAATGCCCCTAAGCATGTTCGAAGACGTTCCGCGCGAGGACCTTGAGCCGGGTAACATTATACCTCTCGACGACGAAGAAGGTAACGAATTCGAAGCCTTGGTTCTGGAGTTGAACGATGACAATATTGTACTCGATTTCAACCATCCGCTCGCCGGCGAAGACCTATACCTTACCGGAAAAATTCTCGAAGTAAAATAATACTTCTCTTTCATTTAATCAGCAGCATCGCTGCACGAAGATACTATGAATTTTAACGACGACAACGAGTTGTTCGAACATCTTATGGACTTGGTAAACAACGACCCAAAAAGGTTTTGTGTTATCGAAACCCGTGTTGATGTCGACACCCAGCTTGACTATTTTCAGCTATCGTCGAAATTGCGTAAATCTCATTCAGCATTAAGTGTTCCGAATCTCATCGCCAAACTCACAGAGCAAAGCGACGAAAACGAAATCAGAGAAACGCTGGTATATCTGGCTGCCTCAGGCGAAGTAGAAGCCTACAGGGCCATAGAAAGCTATCTCGAAACTGTGCCTGAATTGCTGAGACCCTGGACAATGTTGGCCTATCAGGAAGCGCGTCTGATGCTGGAAACCAGCCTACTCGACGAATCAAGAGTATATATTTCGTCGCCAATGGGAGGAAAAGATTATAGGCTTAGATATTCACTGGCATTGGTTTCGGTTGAAAACCACGAAATGTCAGCATTTCAACAAGAATTGATTTTGAAAGAAACACAGTATTTGTTATCGAAAAGCGATGCCGAGTTCGAAGACATCACCCATGGAGACGGGTATGCCATTATCACATGCCTCATTCCCATTCATCTTTCGCTAAACGAGGTAATAGCGCCAATTGTGTCGGAGATTAATCAATATGGTAGTTTTTTGGAAGAGAACTTTATTATTACCAACGAAAAACCCCTGTCGGAAGCAGATATAATTCGCTTTCGTTCGAGAAATTCAGAGCAATAGAACAGTGCTACAGTTGTGTTTTTCCGTTAAGAGAAGCTGTAATTAAAGATTCGAGGTCACCCGACGGTGGCGATGCGTTTGCATTAATAATATTGCCATTGTCGTCGATAAGAATAAACCGTGGAATGCTGTTGATTTGATAAAACTTACACAAATCGTTGTTCCAACCCGCTGCATACCACTGGTTTCCACTTAATTTATAATTGTCGATAGCGCTAAGCCACTCATTCATATTATCATCGACCGAGACCGAAAGAAAACTCACCGGTTCTCTTGCATATTTCTTTTTCAGCGCCTCAAAATGCGGAATTTCTCTCACACAGGGGCCACACCACGAAGCCCACACATCAACAACCAACAACTGTCCGCTAAACTCTGTGATATCTCGCACCTTGCCGTTTACATCGGTGCCGCTAAAAACAGGTGCAACTTTTCCTGGTGCTATATTCAACCATCTATCCCACAGGTTTTGCAATACATATTTCTTTTCGATGCTTTTACTCATTTTCATAAATTCGTTGTAATACGATTCAAGATTTTCGCATCCGTAGTACATTAAAAAATCATAGAGTTTTTCGTAATACAAGTATTCAAGCAACAAATGGCTTTTAAACTCAGTTGTAATCAGTTCAAAAACATAATGAATATAACCGGCGTTGCCCGAAATGCGCGAATCGATGTTTCGGCTTTCTACATCTGCCTTTCGGTCAACATATAATGAAGCGAAAGTAAAAAACTCGTGTAATTGTTCATTTTCGGGTAGGTTCAGGTCTATATCATTTAAAAAATCAAAGTATTCTATCCTCTCAACATCACTTAACTTAGCGTCGTAATCAACAAAACTCCCATACTGAAGTTTCAACGCAGCCATTTGATATTTCAGCCTTAGTTTTTCGGTGTCGGAAAAATGTCGGTATTTCTTACCATAATCGGCAACAAACTTATCGAAGTTGTTACTCAGTTTTGTTTGCAAATCGACTAATGCTTCGAAATATTCGGGAACCGACGATTCGTAGCGAAACGAAATATTATTGCATCGATGACCATAGAATAAGGTTTGCTGATTGATAAGATATTGGTTAACAGGGTCAGGCTGCCCGATAATTTTCATGGAAGCCCAAAACTTATCGGCATCAAAATCAATTTGCACATTGCTTCCCGGTTGCAGGTAAAACACCTGATTGTTTTTTGCTGAATGAAGCTTTACCCAAACAGGCTTGTTCAGGGTGATTTCGAAATTAAAAGCTCCCTTGGCATTTACCTCGAGCGTATCGATAAAATCAGTACCCGAGCAAATTATTATAGAATCGCGGGGATTCATGACCAAGCCCGAAATTTTGGCTTTGTTTATTGGTTTGTTGCAACCAGAAAAAACAATAAACAGCACCAGCAAGTACACCGAAATACGTGCGCTAATATCCATAGAAATTAATTTTTACAATTATAGGTATATTTTTTGGTATGTGCTTTTATATTAAATATTTCGTAAAACATAATGATTTGCTATAAAATAAATAATGTATCTTTTTTATTAACCTGAGATTTATATTTTTGCAGAATAGATAACAAAAATGAAACAAAGATGAGAAGAAAACTGATTTTGAGTTTGATGGTGGTTGTAGCGGCCGGAATTACAACAACGATGGCATGCACCAACTTTTTAATTACCAAAGGGGCTTCTACCGATGGCAGCACCATGATAAGCTACGCTGCCGATTCACATTTGCTGTATGGAGAACTATACCATTTTGCAGCAGCTGAATATCCTGCAGGCACCATGTTGAAAATTTATGAATGGGATACAGGAAAATACCTTGGAGAAATACCGCAGGTGAGCAAAACCTATAATGTTATCGGCAACATCAACGAGCATCAGGTTGCCATTGGAGAAACCACCTATGGTGGACGCGGAGAACTGGTTGACACAACTGGCATTATGGATTACGGTTCGCTGATGTGGATTGCACTGCAGCGTTCGAAAACAGCACGCGAAGCCATTAAGGTAATCACCGACCTAGTTGAGCAATATGGATATTACAGTAGTGGTGAATCGTTTTCTATTGCCGATAAAAACGAAGTCTGGATTCTTGAAATGATAGGTAAAGGACCGGGCAACAAAGGAGCTGTGTGGGTAGCGCTGCTGGTTCCCGACGGATATGTGTGTGCCCATGCCAATCAAGCTAGAATTACTACATTTACATATCAGAAGAAAAATAAATGGGACGACCCTAAAGCAACAGTTTTCAACTCACCCGACGTTATAAGCTTTGCCCGCGCGAAAAAGTATTTCGACGGAAAAGACGAAGAGTTCAGTTTTAGCGACACTTATGCACCCGTTGATTTTGGCGGAGCACGCTTTTGCGAGATTCGTGTGTGGGCATTTTTCAATGCCATCACCGATGGCATGGATAAGTACTGGGACTATGCCAAAGGCAACATTACCCATGGCGCCAACGGATATGCCACCAACCGCATGCCACTATGGGTAAAACCCAACAAAAAAATTGGAGTTCTCGACGTAATGGACTATATGCGCGACCATTTAGAAGGAACCGAACTCGACATGTCGAAAGACCTTGGAGCCGGCCCGTTTGGATGCCCCTACCGCTGGCGCCCGCTCACATGGGAAGTTGACGGGGTAAGCTATTGCAACGAAAGAGCCACGGCTACTCAACAAACCGGATTTTCGTTTGTGGCTCAGATGCGTTCTTGGTTGCCCGATAATGTTGGTGGCATCCACTGGTTTGGTGTCGACGACGCTGCTTGTTGCGTTTACATGCCCATTTATTGCGGAGTAAACAAAGTTCCTCATGCTCTGGCTCATGGAAATGGTTCAATTATGGATTTTTCTTTCGATGCTGCTTTCTGGGTATTCAACCTGGTATCGAACTACGCTTACACCCGTTGGAATTTAATATACCCCGAAATCAGAACTTTGCAACGTGAAATGGAAAACCGTTTTGTTGAAGAGGTGAAACTGGTTGACCATAAGGCATCAAAAATACTAGGCGCAAACAACAACATGGAAGCTTCAAATAAAGAACTCATCAATATTCTTAACGAATATTCGGTTACAACAGTACAAATGACCACCGAACGCTGGAAACAATTGTGGATTGATCTTACCGTGAAGTATCTCGATGGAAACGTTAAAGAAAAATCACCCGTGAAAGACGGGTATAAATACGTAACTCCGGCAATAAAATATCCCGGTTACGGCGAAGATTACTATCGCAGAATTGTGAATGAAACTGGCGACAAACTAAAAGTAACCGGAGGCAGTCATTAATCGGCAGAAACCTTGTTTTTGTTAAAAAACTTGCAGCAAAAAACGGAGACATGAAGCTCCGTTTTTTTTTACTACGCGTATTAATGCATCAGCATTTATTTTTCACTTAAAAGCATGATAAACTAAAAACACCGGTTTATTAACGAATTTACTGCATGGTATCCTCACCATTCATTCTGAATATATCGTTACGTTCCTTTTTGGGTGATAATCCAAAATTGTAGCGCAGTTGAATGCCAAATCGTTGATTGTCGGTATATCGGTCGCCAAATGAATACACGCCGGTCTGGTTCAGTTCGAAACGTGTTACCATAGTGCGTAGCACATCACGCGCATTCAGCGAAATTGTAAGTTTTTTATCGAAAAATGTTTGTGTTAAGCCAATATTCATCTGTCCGAAAGGTTCCAGTTCATAGAAATTATACTGACCATTCAGCATCATAAAACTACTCAGGGTGATTTTTGTTTCCTTGAAAAGGGTGAGCGAATGAAACGTAAAAAGACGCCAACTGCCACGCGAGAACTGCAAAGGTTCGCCCTGATACACACCATCGTATTCATTCAGGTTATACTGCGCACCAATTGCAAAGAAGTACTTTCCACCGGGAGGTATTCCGGCAATACCGCGCAAATAGGTTTCGGTGCTTTTCCCAAGATTGTCGTATGTTCTCACAGCTACTGCAGGGTATTCAGGATGGCGATAGACAACTTCTGAGAATATATCTCGTGTATAGGTGCGGCCTATGGCGAATACCGGCATATCGTTAAAGCTAACATTTGCCTCGAAATTATCAGAAAACTGAGGCTTCAGAGCAGGATTTCCGGCTTCATACATAAACTCGTCCATGTAATTCACATAAGGGTTCAACTTTTGATAATCGGGCCGGTAAATAGTTTTTCGATAAATAATAAAAGCCCGTAATTCAAATCCCTTCATTTCGAACACCTTTCTACTGAGGTACACATACGGAAACCAGTCAACACGGTTAATCATAAAACTGGTATCGGCCGGAACCGTCTGATCACCTTTCATTAACGTATGTTCCATTCGCACACCCGACTTAATTACAAAGTGTTTTCCAAGTGTTTTCGACAATTGCGTGTAGGCAGCATTGATGCTTTCGATGTATTGGTAATTGCTACTGCGATCCAAGTAATATACTTGCAGACCATCCTGACTGAAGAAGTAAGAACCGGTGCTTTCAAATTGTTGAAAGCCGCCCTTTATTCCCGACTCAAGGGTGAATTTGAATTTCAGTTTCAGGCTGATGTCAGATTGCAGCATGATGAAATGCCGTTGCTGTTGGTTGTCGGCCATACTGTTCAGGTTCATTTCAACAGGCAATAGAACGCTGTTGCTGTAGTCGATGTTTGCTTTTCCGGAATTGAAATTATAGGATAATTTCGTATCGAGTTCCGAACCAATTGTGTCGAATTTCACTATCAATCCGAAATCCTGAGAAATGCCGGTGTTGAAACCAATATTGTTGCTAAGATTCACACTTTCGGAAACCGACACACCATTCTCGGTAAAAACGTTGTTGTTATGCGAATTACTGTTGCGGCTTCCCATATTCAAACGACCGTCGTAATGTAAGCTGATATTATCAGTAGCATCGAAGTTAATACCGTAGGCCATGTAAGCCACATCGCTGTGCCTGTTAAGCAGTGCTTCCTGCGACAATTCATTACCGGCATCAAGTACTCGTACCGAATTCAGTTCTTCGCGACGCGCATGATGATTGTAGTTTGCATTCAGGTAATAATTGCTGCGATCGCCGCTACTGTTGATGCTGAAACCTGCAAACCGGTTTCCAAGAACACCCTGATTCATACCTGCACTGAGAGAACCAAAGCGCCCCAACTTTACTCCTTTTTTTAAAATTACATTCACAATACCTCCCGAACTGGCTGCATCGTATTTGGTAGAGGGGGTTCGAATAACCTCGATACGCTGTACACTGCCCGGAGGCAGACTTCTGAGCAATGCAGTTATATCCTGATTACTCATTTTTTGTTCGCGGCCATTTATATAAATTGCCGCAGGGGTAGCCCCGTTCAAAAATATTCCGCCATCCTGATCGACAAATAACCCGGGGGTCGATTCAAGCACTTCGAGGGTATTGGTGCTGGTTTGTGCGAGTGGTTCGGGGTCAATTATCATTTTGTCGTCTTCCTGAGTAATAAGAGGTTTGCGGGCTGCAATGGTAACTTCTTCGAGCGTAATGCTATTTTCGTCGAGGCGATATTCAAAACTACGGCTGTCGGCTTTTACCGATATGGTTTTTTCGAGCGATGAGAAACCAATAAAGCTAATGCGCACTACATACACTCCATTGAAAATACCTTTGAACTCGGCCACTCCCTTTAAGTCGGTAATTGTAAATACCGAGGTGGTATCGCTGATACGCATTAACTCTACGGTTGCTCCCGTTAATGGAGACTTATGCATATCTTTTACTGTTATAAAAACCGACTGAGCAAAAACAGAACATAGTCCGGTTATAAATAACAAGGCAACAAGAAACACAAGCCGGACAGTAAGCTTCATAAAATCGGTATTTTAGCGAGCAAAGTTAGTAAAAGACTCATATCGCAATCTGATTTTAAGTAATGTTTAACAGAAATATTATCGTTGGCCTTACCTGAGCGAAGCATTGTGCAACTACCAGACATTCTCTGTCTTAATAATTTTCAACACTTTTCCTGTATTTAGATATGACCTGATGATTTGCCGTGCATCGCGGTTGTCGGGATATGACTTTACGCATTCGCACAACATCTCGGGTTGAGCAATGCATTCGGTATCGCAAAAACCATATCCCATATATTTCCCGTTTTTCACCGAAACCGTTGCAATCTCATCGGTGTGACGCCCTTGCAACACAATCAACATATCGTTTTTAAGCACGCCATACCTTTCAAGTACCTTCGATGCCCTGCGATTGTACTCTTCGGGCAATTCAGCACCCGTGCAGGCTCCGCTGCATTCACCAATAGCAACGTAGAAGCAGGCTCCCGCACTTTGATACAATCCGCATAACTTTTGGCACAAGTTAAACTCATTACACAATGCATACAAGACTTCTTTGGCAATGGTTTGAGAAGCATATGAATCGAGAGGTACCTCCCCTACACTATCGTTTTTCTGTATGCATAGGTTAATATAGCCGGCTTCATCAACATAATGATAAATACCCCATTGATGTATTGAGCGCCGGCGCGACACATTATAGCGGGGTTTGTGCATTTTTATTTCGTGCGATTCCTTCAGCAAGGCTACCAACTCATTGCCGGTAAGTTCGTAATCGACATCTGCAATTTCCTGCTTCATCGAGAGGGCTTTTGTTCCCGATTCGTTGCGCAGGTGCGACATTACCCGCTGATGAATGTTATTGCTTTTACCTATATAAATTAAGTCGCCGGCTTCGTTGTAGAAATAATATACCCCCATCTCCTCGGGTAAGGCTTTTATTTTTGCCATATTCAGCAAGGCATTAAGGCCTTTGAGTGCAACACCCTGAATACATTTGCCCGAGTGATGCCGGTTGTCGATTGAGAACAACAATTTAAACAGTTCAACAGTAGCCGAAGCATCTCCCAATGCTCGGTGTCGGTTGTTTATGACTATACCTAAGCTCTGGCACAAATTCCCCAGGCTATACGAGTCAAGGCCGGGCAGAAGTTTCCTGCTTAGTTTTACGGTGCACAAACAATCGCGCTTAAACTGAAACCCAAGGCGTTGAAACTCGCTTCTCACAAAACCGTAGTCGAATGAAACATTGTGGGCTACAAAAACAGTGTTTTCGGTGATTTCGACAATTTGCCGCGCAACCTCATAAAAACAGGGAGCGTTTTCTACCATTTCGTTGGTAATCCCTGTTAAGCTTACAATACTCACAGGAATGCGGCATTCCGGATTTATTAATGTAGAAAAATTCTGATACACTGTTGCTCCATCGGTAACAATAATAGCAATTTCGGTGATTTTTCCATTGGCAGCACTACTACCTGTGGTTTCTATATCAACAATTGAGTACAACTGAGTCATGCGCTTCTAATGCCTGCGTTTCTTCTTTTCTTGTTTCACCAGTTCTATAGTAGTATATGGTGGATTGCGCATCATAATGGCAATAACCGCACCTGCCACACCCCCTGCAAAGCCACTCGACAATCCGTAAGCCCCCAACATCTGTATAATCATGTTTACCAGAAAAAGAATTAACATAACCACCAAACAGAGTCGGAATATCTTTTTCCAGTTATATTTAATTTGTACTTCAGCATTGCAATACATGCAAAAACGGTTCTTTGATCCGCTGTGCCTGATAAAAATTCGCTTCAGTACGTTTCCCTTGTTATTACATGCCGGACATTGCATCGCTATCTGTTTAAAAAAGTAAGAATGTACAAAATTAGAATTTTGCACGTGATATTAGGTTTTTAAGCTTGCAAATTCATATAATTGTTTCATTTTGCCGGTTATTTTTTTGTTTTTTTTGAAACATAATAGATTTTTTGTTAACAATTTTGTGATTTTTTATCGGCGTTTTAATGCGATTACAGTCAAAATTATTCAAGATATATCGCTGATTTACTTGATTTTACTCAACCATGCAATGAATACTCGAACTGATTTTTTCGCGTGGCATCATCTTTGATAAAGGTTGACGACAATTTGCTTTTTAATATTTAATATTTAATTTTGCTTTAATTAGTAAACTTAAAAACCAAAAACTATGAAGTTTCTCACCAACAAAGGATTCTTAGGAATCGTACTGTTAGTCATCATCGGAGCAGTGTGTACCTGGGCTCTCGATGGAAAAATCCTCAGCCTCACAGGCGGATGGCAAATACTTTTCTCACTGGGTGTAACTCTGTTGCCCGGTTTGCTATGGTTGTGGTTCTTTTACATGCAAGACAAGTATGAAAAAGAGCCTAAGCAAATACTACTTGGGGTTTTTGTATTGGGAGGTCTTGCGGCTTATACATTAAGCAAACCACTTATCGAACTGTTAACACCTGCTGTATCAGTGTTCGAACAAAACCTAATGAACGAATTTCTGATAGCATTTCTTATCACGGGTATGATTCAAATGCTTGTTGTGTTCATCACTGTGCGATACAGCATTTACTTCAGCGACGAATTCAATGAACCGGCCGATGGTGTTATTTACTCGATTGCAGCAGGTCTGGGTTTTGCTGCCGTTTATAACATTACCTACCTGAATAGTCTCGAGTCGATGAATATGGGAGTAGTTATTACTCGCATCATCAATTTTTATCTTGTAATGGCCATCTTCTCGGGCATTATGGGATACTTCATTGGATTTGCCAAATTCTCGAACAGAAGCAACATGGGGCGCGATTTATTCATGTGCGTCGGCCTGTTGCTGGCCGTATTGCTCCATGCCCTTTATTACACAGTGTTATCGAAAGTGCAGGGAATGGCATTCGATATTTGGAAAGAACTGATTATTTCGGCAGGTGTTGTAGTTTTTATTTATCTAATCATGTACTTCCTGCTACATCGTTCGGTAGAAGCCTCGCCTTTTAAAAATATCGAAAATAAACCTGAATAAGTAACGAATAGTAAACCTTAAAAATCAGAAAAAATGGAAAACCTGAAATTATCATATTTTTCGATAACGGTGGTAATAGCTGCCTTGTTGATAGCAGGCGGATGGTATATCACCCACGGTTCAAAATCGAACCTAAAAACATACCAGAACGAAGTGGTGAAAATTGAATTTGAGTATGCCACCGACTGGTCGAATATGGTTACTGACAAAGCTCTTGACAAGTTGGTAAAACTCAATAACCCAAAAGTTTTCATGCTTATCAATAACCTAAAGATAAGCCCTATGGGTCTTAAATCGGGTCAATCGGCCTTCAATCGACTCAGCTTCGAAGGCTACGAGGAATTGGGTTCCGAAGAGGTTAAAATTGGCGAGACAAATGGTGTTAAGATTGGCTTTACCTACGTTGAGAACGGTGAAAAAATGCAGGCTTGCGAAGTATTGGTTCCCGTTGGAGAAAAAGAAATGGTATTGCTTGGCTTATACGGCCCGGCCGCCGATTTTGAATCTTCCCATGTTGAGTTTGCCGAAATTGTTACAAGCATAAGCATCAAAAATTAAAATTAATAACTATGAAAAAGCACATCTTTAGCGGTCTGATTGCAGCTTTCATGCTGCTGATGCAATTGCAGACCATAGCGCAAATCAACCCGGTTGCCATTTCCGACAACTACTATAAGGGTATTGTTAAAATACTGCTCTTTGACCCCGTTTTAGCTCAGGTTGATGAAGAAAGCCTCGGTTATCTGGGACGCGGAACAGGTTTCTTCGTTACAACCGACGGTATTATATTCACCAACAGACATGTGATTGAGCAATGTGTATATGGTTATGTGATGTATGAAGATAAAAAAGGGGAATATGGTATTGAAACCTATTTTAAGGGTATCGAAAAAGACCCTGCAGTAAAATGCATAGCCTACAGTGGATATACCATTCCTATTGTTCAGGTATATCATGGCAGGGGACCCAACGATTATAAACTCTATCTGGCGGAGGTACTCACTATGAGTGATGCCTACGACGGTGCCGTTATGCGCATTGTTTCCGACATCGATGGCAATGCAGTTACCACTCCTTTCACCGCGCTACCCATTGGCAACTCCGACTTGTGCAAACAAGGAGAAGATTTGGTGGTAATGGGATATCCTGCCCAATACTCGGGCAACTACGACCTGGCTCTTAAAGACATGATTACCTTTACCAAAGGATACCATTCGGGTTGGGACTTTGTGTTTAACCCCGACTATGGCTTCATCAAAACTGATGCAGCTATAAACGCTGGAAACAGCGGTGGTCCTGTTTTCGGTAAAGACAACAAAGTAATTGGTATTGCCAGTGCCAAAGGCATTGCAACCAACATTGGCCTGGTGGGTGGCATCAATGGAATGTATTACGTGGTTGCTCCCAAGGCAAATGTTTTCAAAGCCTTAATCGCCAAAGGTCTTACGCCTCCCGAAAAAGCCGAAAATATTACGGTTACCACAGGAGAACAAAAGGCCATGCCCAAGTTTGCCCTATGCGGTGAATCGACATCGAGCGGTAAAAAAACAACAGTAACAGGTATTGTAAAAAGTGCCGACACCGGTAAACCAATTAAGAATGCAGTGGTTGGTTTATTGATTTACGATGCAAAAAAAGACGATTTCATTGTTGTGAGCGGCGGTTATTCCGGCCCCGATGGCAAGTTTAAAATGGAACCCGATGTTACCCTCGATACCGATTACGGAATTGCCTGTATGGCCGATGGATACAACGACTTGGTTGACGTAATAAAAATTACCTCAAACACAAACTATCTTACTGTTACCCTGGCAAAAGCCAGAAAGTAAAAAAATAATGTAATAAAAAAAAGGCTCCTTGCAGGAGTCTTTTTTTTATATTGCCCCGAATATAGAGCAGTAGCTTCGGGTTTTCGAAAATAAATCAGGCGGGTATTGCACATCGGTAAGGAACAATGCTTTTCCGGGAACCGACTGCCCTGAGTTCGAACGATTTCTCGATTCGATAATCGCACAAAAGCCTTCGACCGAGATTTTATTCTTTCCCACTTCGACCATGGTGCCAACTATTGCCCTTACCATATTTCGCAAAAATCTGTCGGCCGAAATGCTAAAAACCAGTACATCGTTGTGCCGGTGCCATGCAGCAGACTCTACTTTGCAAATATTGGTTTTGGCTCCGCTATGCAGTTTGCTGAAACTGGTAAAATCGTTGTAAGAAACCAATGCCTTGCATGCATGCTGCATGGCTTCGATATCGAAATCGTAAGGTTGATACCAAGAATATTGCGATAAAAATGGCTGCTTTTTCAAAGCAATATAATAACGATATTCCCTTTTTTCAGCTGAAAAACGAGCATGAAAACCGGAAGCCACCGGCTGAATCGAAAATACCCTGATATTATGTTTCAGATAACGGTTCAGTCGATCGGGTAAGCATAAGATATCGAACAGCACATCGGTATCGAAATGCGCAACAAAGTATGCTGCATGTACACCGGTGTCGGTTCTGCCACACCCTGTAAGCTCTATATCGGTTCGAAGCAAATTGGTTAAGGCCTCCTGCAAACATGCCTGCACCGTAATTTCGCCGGGTTGCATTTGCCAGCCCGAAAATCCTGAGCCATCGTATGCCAGTTCAATACAATATCGTGGCATACATTTACTCTTTTATAAATTTAAGTAGTGTAAGGCCGCTATTAGTTTCGACTTTCACAACATACACACCGCTGCTTAAGCTGCTTAAGCTATAGGCAACTTTATTGTTTACGGGGGATAATATCGCTATTACGCGACCAAATACGTTGTAAATTTGTATGGTATTTATCACATCAATGCTTTCGATATAGATAATTTCATTTGCAGGGTTAGGATAACAAATTACATTTTCGTTGCTAAAAACACTTTGAGAACCAACAAGTATTTCGGTTTCGCCTACCAATTCGCATCCTGCAGCATCGGTTACGGTAACCGAATACATTCCGGCCGGTAATCCTGTAATTATCGACGACGTTTCGCCATTGCTCCATGCATATAAGAAAGGCGGAGTGCCGCCCGACACTGTAGCTTCGGCCCATCCATTGTTTGTTCCACTACCCGACGAATGCGATTCGATGGAAAGGGTTCCCTGGTCGTGGAAACTAACTTCAACAACATCGCTTGCTGTGCAACCGAATTCATCGGTAACGCTTACCGAATATTCTCCGGCCACATTCACTGTTAACTGAGGTGTATCATCGCCTCCCGGCGACCACATATATGAATAATAACCCTCAGCGGCCGAAATAGTACACTCGTTACCAGTGCAACACCATAGAATAGCAGGCAATTGCGCATCGGGTTGCTGAATATTGGCGGTTACCGGAACGCGCCCACTGAAGCACACATCGGAGGCTCCACTAAACACTTCGATATCGTATAGAAAATAATAAAATGAATTTGAATAATTGTTACCGGTATATGATATCAGACCATTTACAGTGTAAGGGTAAGGAAACGAAGGCCCGTTGTAATCGCCGGTGTACTGCAAATTGTTTTGAGGAGAAACAGCTATTACATAGTCATTGCCCTGAGGCATATAAAAATCGAGCTGTATGCGCGATTCTCCGGCAGGAACAAAAATGATTTTCTGCGAAATCATCTCATCGGAACTGTTGTACAATGTAAAGGTACGATTGCCGCTACCCTGAGCATAAACCTTTGCCGAAACCATAGTTACATCGCTCAAAGCATCAAAAAATAAAGTACGGTTTATATTCCATCCGAAAAAGCCTCCCGGACCCGAATGTTGGTTCATGCCAAAATATTGATGCGGACTGCCGGCCATTTGCAATTCAACAAAATACTGGGTAGTTTCGGTGAGTATTGGTGTAGTGAAACTATTTCCGGCATGGAAACTCTCTACATCGCTCTGATTATAGAACCACAAAATATCTTCGCCGGGCTCCCCTGCCTGAAGAACCACAGAACCCGGGCCACAACTAAAATTATCGGTTACAGCCGGTGACTCGATAACATCGACACTGATGCAATCGGTGCAAGAGTAAGTAGCAGAACCATACATATTCTCAACGGTAAGGCTCACACTATAGGTACCACTATTGCCATATACATGCACGGGATTATCAGCACCCGAGCCGGCATCGTCGCCAAAATTCCAGCTGTAAGAAATTACAGGCATCTCGGTAAATACAACCGATTCAAAAACAAAATATCCGGAACAACCCATAAGTTGTGTAAACGAAAAGTCAATAACCGGAGGACCAAACGGATTGAATACAGCAAAGGTATGAGCGATTTCATAGGCAAACTGACAGCCCGAAGCAATGGTTTGTGATGTTGATAGATTGCTGACAATATAAGAGCCATCCTGCATACCCTGACACATACCATTACCATTGGCATCGAACATGGTAAATGTGTAGAATCCGGCTGGCAGGCAATAGTTGAAGACCAGATTGGCATTTTGCGAAAATGGTCCTTCGGCTGCAACAATTTGCCCCTGCTGATTGGTTATTTCGAAGCGATTCTGAGGCCCAAACTGGTCTGTATCGATGGTAACTGATATTTGGTTTCCTCTTGTGATGCTAATATCATGGAACAAGCTATTGTTCGAGGGGTCGTAATCCATACTTCCGTTTGGAAAATCGATATAAAAAGCCAGATTGTTTTGTCCGTTATCGAGCCATATCTCCGAAAAGCTAATAGGTAGCGATTGCCCGGGCGACAACACTCCGGTCCATTCGATAGTTTGGTGCAATTGTCCATTGATACTTAAGCTCAACTCAAATGATAATAAATCGATTTGACCGGCATTGTGTGCATATACAATAGGTGTGTGAGAATCGAAGCCACACAAATCGTCGGGCAAACCCGAAATACTTTGAATTGCCACATCGCCACCGGCCACAACAAAAACCGCCGACATCTGATTGTTTTCGGGGTTATCGTCGGTGTACTCCTCACCCAGCGATACCCATGCGGTAAAAGTATGTTCGCCTTCGGGAAGCACAATTTGCGGAAAAAGCACATTGCGGTTTTCTCCCTGATTCAGAATAATGGGTGCCACATGCCTTAACACCGCCTCACCATCATCGATGCGGTAGTACACATCGATTGAATTAATCACTTGCGTTCCCGCATTTTCTACAACCACATACGGGTATTGTGCTGCTTCTGCGGTAAGATAGTATCCGTTAGGACAGACAATTTCTTGTAATAACACATCGTAGCCTGTTTGTGCTCTGCTTATTGTTGTAATTGCAAAGATTAATGTAAGGCAGATTCCAAGTGTTTTCATCAGATTTAGGTTCATATAAATAAAAAATCAGATTCGAAATGTTAAAATGATATGGCGCAAGTTACAACATTTTTTGTTGCAAGCTCAGTTACACGGGTAAACTATTTCGAGTGCAGCCTGGCAGAACTACAATGTTTCAAATATTTCGAGTTCGTTGAAAAAGAAACAACTTTCGTGGTAAGCATTATCGATGCTATCGCTTCCGTGAACTGCGTTTTGTGTTATCGAAACACCAAACTGATGTCGGATAGTGCCGGGGTCGGCTTTAGCAGGGTCGGTATTGCCAATCAGTTTGCGATAATCTTCAACGGCATTCTCCTTCTTAATAATAGCAGCTCCTATTGGTCCCGACGACATAAATTCGGCAAGCGTGTCGAAGAAGGGTCGCTCTCGGTGTACATGATAAAATCTCTCGGCCTGTTGCTTGGTTATCACAGTAATTTTAAGAGCAACAATCCGAAATCCGGCATCGGTAATCATTTTTAATATTGAAGTAAGATGACCATTGCGAAGCGCATTGGGTTTAATCATTGTAAAAGAATAGTGTCCTTTTTCCATAGTATTAAGTATTAGTTAAACTCCGAACAATAATCCCAAACCGCCAACAAGCAGACCAACCACCATATTGATAGCCTTTGTAACAAAAAAACTCCGTTTCGACTCGGCAAACAGCGGTAATGCGCCGTGCCCATCCTGCACAATGCTATTGGCCAACAATATACTCAGTGGTATGCTACCACTCACAAACATCGACAAAAACACAAGATGCGGTCCCGATTCAGGTATCACACCCACCAGTACTGCCAACAATAGTACTAAAAACAGATTTGCCGATATCCACATGCTAAAATCGGTATATTGCAGCATCAGTTGAATTAACACCAACGCCAGCAGCGTCCATAAAAAAACTTTAAAAAGGTGCTTTTTAATTAGATGCTTCCATATATGATCTTCGAGAAAATGTGCTGAACTCAACAGCGAAATTAAAAACCCGAGTGCTGCGCAAAAAGCCAGCGAAATACCGAGCCAATCGATGTGATGATGATTGTGCGAATGCATATCATGATTATGGTCGCAGTCGGCATCATGATTGTGGGTTTCTATTTGTATGCCAGGCATTAATACCTCGTGGTTGTGTTCTACCCATCCGGCAAAAGGAGCCACAATAAAGAAGCCAAAAACAACCAGTGCAATCAATCGGTGCTTCGAAAAGCTGAAATTTTTCAGGCTTAAACTTTTCAGCGAAATATGCTGCTTGTCGTGGTGATGAATCTCGAATTTAAAATCATCTTTCAGCATAGTATGCGAACGCTTATAAAAGCGGTCAATCAATAAACCGGTTATTAAACCCACCACAGCGGTACCAACAATAATATAAATTGCTTGTTTCGGAATGAGTGCAATCATCATAAAAGCTTCGTCGCCGGCTGTGGCAATAAGTGCAGCCGTGAGTGCCCCAAAACTCAGGAGTTTATGGGTATAAAGCGAAACCACTGTATAGGTTCCGAGGCAGCCCGGTATCATACCCAACACGGTAGCAGTAAGCACCTGGCCAACAGGCGATTTTTTAAGTTTGGCCATCCACTTACCCTGCGACAACACATTGAGATATTCAATGAGCATCATCATAGTAAACACAAAGCCTGTGATTAATAATGCCTGTTGTAAAACCCTACCAATAAACTCCATCATACAGTAATCATTTAAGATCAATCGTCTTTGTTAACCGATACGGCAATTATACGTATTTTTCGTTCGACAGACGCCAGCGGACTAAACACCGAGTTACGGCGGTCGTTTGGGTCGTCGCTAACAGCAGTGTTTGCCAGCGTTTCGCCAAAGGCAACGCGCTGAATCAGGATTTTTCCTTCCTCTTCGAAAGGAACAAAAAATCCGTTATCGTAAGTTCTGAAAAAGTTAACAAGGCTCGAGATACGGCGTTTAGCCAGATTCTCGTTATATTCGGTGGTATTCAACGGACTGGTAAATCCTTTGATGGTAATCACAATTACCTGATCTTTGGTTACCAATTCTTTAAGTAAAGCTGCAAATTTCAACAGCTTCTGATATTCGCCGGTTACCTGATGGTCGAAAAAGTTTTCGATACTGTCTTCGAGTTGGGTTTTCACTTCGCCTCTGTATCCTTTCGAAAACTCGGCGGCAAATGTTTTTCGTTTCAGAAAATAGTCGTTGTATAAATCTACATAGTTGTGTTGGGTTAAGGTGTCCCAGCTATTGGGATTGGGATAATCGTTGTCAAAATAAAGCGTTATAGGAATAAGTTCGGTTGCTTCAAGAGTAAGTGTGGTGACTTGTTGCTCCACAATAAGCTCTATATCAATTTCTTTATCTATTTCGTGGAAGAAGAGATCGTTGCAACAACTTTGGTGTTTTAGTGCCCGGGCTTCTTTTCGGTTGCTGGTTAAAAAAGCGAGACCCTGCTTATGGTGCAACGAGTAGTACAAATCGTTCTGCCCCGAATTGGTTGGGTATCCAAGGTTTTGCGGAGCATCCCATTTTACAAGGTCGGTTTTGGAAGCGTAAATATCGAAAGCGCCCAGGCCTTCGAACCAATCGGAACTAAAATACAACACTGAATCTTTCAGATTGAAGAAAGGACATATCTCGTTTCCGGGGGAATTCACAATAGATTTAAGTCCAAAAAAGGCAACATACACATTATCTACTTCCGTTGGCACACCGGCGTTATACAGTTCGCCCGGACCTAAGTTCTCATCTAAAGAGCAATACCATATATCGTATCCGCCAAGCCCTCCTTCGCGATCGGATGCAAAGAACAGCAGTGTTTCGTTTCCAAATTGTACCAGCATGGGTTGTGTATTGTTGCAAGTGCTATCGTTCACGGGAAAAGGGAGGGCATGAACATTTAAGAACTGACCGTTGATGTAAGAAGCACTCATAATTTGCGCTTTTGCATCGGGGTTTGTAGCCTTACGAGTAAAAAACAGAGTTTGGGCCTCGGCACAATAGAAAGGGCCGGCGTTATGATAGCCCGGTGCATTTATTTCAGAACCCAAAGCATGAGGGATTCCCGTTTGTAAGTCAGTGAAAACACTAGAGTAAATAACAGAAGTAAACTCTTCATTGCCAGATTCTTCGGTAGGTTTCACCGAAGTAAACAAGAGCACAGAATCGGATATGAATGTGGCTCCGAACTCGCTATACAGTGAATTTACCAATGTATCGAACGGATATATTGCAATTCCTGTATGGTTGTATTTCAGCGAAATGGCTTTTTCGCAAAACACAATTTCTTGTCTGGCTTTGCGGGTGTAGTAATTCAATGAATCGGCCTGGTGAGCCCTGTAGTATTTATCGAAATAGAACTGCGCCGAGAAGTAATCTTCGTTCGACTTTAACATTGCGGCCAAAAAAAACACCGATCGTGGAAATTTTTTTGCTGCTTTTTCGCTCACCAGCTTGTAATGAGCAATAGCATTCATATAGTCGTTATCGGCCCTGAAAGCTTCGGCGGCTTTGTAATGCACATCGTACATGCGGTTATCGAACTTCAGCGCATCTTGATAGAGCCTTGCTGCACCGTAGTAATTCTGGTTTTCGAAGGCAATATCGGCTGTTTTAAGCACACTAACCAAACTTTGGCTAAAGGCAGTGGTTGCCGAAGCAACCCATAGTAACAATATGGCGAGAATTTGTTTGTGCATTACATAAACTCAGGACATTTGCGATAATAAGCCGGCTCGAACGGACGCGGTTTCTGATATATATATATTAACGATAACTCTACCCCTCCTCTTCCCAAACTAATATTTGAAAGTTTCGAAAGGTTTACATCGTAACTAAGACACACTCTCACATCCTGATAATTTGCGCCAATCATCACGATACCGCTATCGCGGGCTCGCATGGCGAGACCTCCGAAAATATACTTCAATCCCAAAGGGTTATATTCTATACGAATAATAGACCCGATGGTGGCTTCAATATAAGGCCCCTGATGTTTGAACAAAAAGAACGGATCGAGCCACAAATCTTCGTTGGCATTCCATTCTAAGCCCGCATGATACACATATTTGCGAGGAAGCACTATTCCCGAATTCCCCGTAAACGACTTAACCGGTTCGTTGATATGGTGCAGCGAAAAGCCTGCGTGATACATCATTTTTTGGTTGCTGATGTAGCGCAGATTGGTTCCTGCAGAATAATCGATATAGCGTATGCTTTCAGAAGCAAGCAATTCGTTGTGAGGAATGCTTGGGTCGAACTGCCCTCCGGTGTACTGTGAACCAAAGCGCAACAGCGATATATCTATTCCATGATACGTATATGCAACACTGCCTCCCAACGAAACAAACAAGCTGGTATCGGCATTAAGTGGCAACATATAGTTAAGAAAAACTTTCACCTGATTGGTACTAAAGTTGGCATCTCCTGCCTTATCAGAATTCAGCAACAAGCCTACGCCAATATCTGATTTTTTGTAAAAGGGCAATTGAGCATTAACATCGAAAGAGCCCGAGAATGTGGAATAGGCATTGGCAAAGCTTTGCCACTGACTTTTATGATTCAGGCACAAGCGCATATCGCCGTTGAAAGAACCGGTGAGCGCAGGGTTTAAATTCAAGGGGCTCCACAAAAATTGAGAAAAGTGTATATCTTGCGACATAACATGTGGCCTGAGTAAGCACATCAGAATCAACAGCAGCCATATTCCCCTAGTGAGCTTTAACATCGCAACATTTACAATCAAACTCAAATGTAATAAAATAAATTCTATAGTTCAAAAAATTAAAAAACTTAGTTTCTTTGCACTGATGAAAAAAAGCCTTCACATACTATTTGCTGCTCTTATTGCACTTATGTTTGTACCGATGATTCAGGAAGGTTTCGGTTTTTTCAGGGAAAGACCTCTGCAGGGGGCTTTTGAACCGGTGCTAAAACCCCGATTGGGAATAAACGAGTGGTTTAGCGGATCGTGCCAAGATAGCCTTAGTGATTACTACAACCATAATTTCGGGTTAAGGCCATGGTTTGTAAGAATTAACAACCAAATCGACTTCAGTCTTTTTTCGAAAACCAATGCCGCAAAAATCGTAATCGGGAAACAGGGCTACCTGTACGAAGACAATTACCTGCATGCTTACGAAGGCAGCGACTTTGTGGGAGAGCAGGCTATCGACAGTTTGATTAGCTCGGCAGTGCGCACCCGAGATTTACTAAAGGCACACAATACCGATTTACTGATTGTGCTGGCTCCGGGAAAAGCCACTTTTTTTCCGGAATACATACCTCATCGCTATTCAAATAACATAGCTGCACAAACCAACTACGAAATGATAGCAGCCAAATGCAACGAAGCCGGCTTACTGCATATCGACCTGAACAAATGGTTTGTTGAGATGAAAGACACAGCTAGTTTCCCCTTATATCCCAAATGTGGGATACATTGGAGTTACTACGGCATGTATTTATCGGCCGACACTATTGTAAAAACCATTGAAAAAATCCGTGCAACTGATATTCCCGACATGGTTCTTGAATCGATTGAAATGAGCGATGAGCAACGCGGAACCGATTACGACATAGGGCACACTCTCAACTTATTGTTCCCGATAAAAACCTATCCGATGGCCTATCCTACTATTGCATATAAGGGTCTTGAAAAACCCAAACCCGATGTGTTGGTAATTGGCGACAGCTATTATTGGAACATGTATTACAGTGGTATTCCGTCGGTGCTTTTCAAAAAACTAGATTTTTACTATTACAACAGCAGTATTTACAACGATGGCACTAATGTTTCGGCCGGTTCAACCGATAACATCGACTACATAAACAGCATTTTGCAGCGCGATGTTGTGATACTATTACAAACCGATGGTGGCTTAAACTATTTTGGTTTTGGTTTTTTCGATAAGATTAACAACGAATTATCGGAACAATATTTAGATGAACGCATAGAGTATTTTAAACAACTGATTCTAAGCGACCCAAAATGGACTGCACAAGTACAAGAGAAAGCATCGGCTCGGGGCATTAGCTTCGAAGAAATGTTGCTTATCGATGCCAAATATATGTGTCGTCAAAAGAATTGAACCGCACACTGCAAGGATTAGTTATCGGACAGTTTCTGAAATTGTTTAAAAACCGATACGGTTTGCATATTTACCAGATGTACTCCTTTATAGAAGAAACTTAGAATTTCGCGGTAGCTAAGGCCTTCTTCGGCCATGCGCATTGCCGATTCCTGCGACAGGCCCACACCATGCCCGTAACCGCGCCCCGAGAATGTTATCACATCGTCGTGGCGGCTCATACTAAAATATGCCGACGGCAGCCTGAAGAAATGCCTCACCTCAGTTAGGGGTATCGATTTTCCGGCGATTTCGACACGTGCCATGCGTTTGTTGCTTACAATAAGTGTTGAATCGACATCAAAAGATGGGTCAACCGATTTCGCTTTCAGAAACGATTGCCACTGACTTAGGTTAATGTTTTGTTGCCACACTGCATTTCGTCCATACACATAATACTTATCGGGTACCGACTTTAAATAGGGCAATGCGCTCACCCACACATCCTCCGAGTTCATTGTTTGCCCTCCACTGTTTGAGTGGTATGCGGCCATAATGAGTTCATATTCGTCGCTAACCAGAACCAGGCCTGCAGTAGCCTTTACTGCATTCACTATATCGGTGCTGGTAGCCATCGATTTATAAACCTGACAGTGGGTAGCATCGCACAATTCGAAACCTTCAGATTCGTGCCGTCCGAAATTTCGGAGCGCGTAGGTTCTGGTGATTACTGCCTGTGCTTTATAGAATTCGAAAGGTTTATTGTAGCCGCCTTCGGCTTCAACCACAGCAGCAACATACTGTTCAAGTGGCAGCTTATTGACGGCCAGCAACACAGCATCCTGTGTTTTAAACTGCAGTTTGCCATTGTATCGGCGTACACTTCCTTTTGCCGGTACAGTTTTAATTTCGAAGAATGCTGTATCGTCATGTAGTGGGGCTATAAAAACCGATTCTTTAAACTGCATCAGGCTATCGCCCGATTGCAATACCACCATATCGCCCAGCATTCCAACATGTATATCGGTAAGTTTTGGCAAAGCTTGAATCAACGAATCGTTGCGAAACACAGCGTATTCATGCTTTTGTGTATTTAACACATATTTCGATGCTTTTTCGGAATGAAACAATGCCACGTTGACGTTTTGGGATAAACCGGCAACATAACACAGCATTATTAAAACAAATAAACTATACGATTTCATGTTGAAGTCGTGTTACTATATCGAAGCCTACCCGCTGGCTGGCACCTGACTCTCCAAGTATTTTTGCAAGTGATTCATAATCTTGTTGCAAAACGCTTCGCCGGGTTGTGTCGGGTAAAATATTTTGTAATTCTATTGTCAGGTTCTGACTATTGAAGCGGAACTGCAAGAGTTCGGTAACCACTTGGCGTTGCAGAATAAGATTCACCAACGAAATAAACTTCACTTTCATTAACATTCGGGCTATTATGGCCGAAATTAAAGCAGCACGGTAGCCAACCACCTGAGGCATTTTAAACAAAGCAGCCTCGAGGGTAGCTGTTCCCGACACAACGATTCCGGCAGTGGCGCAAGATAACACATCGTAAGTTTTGTTCATTATCAATGCTACATGGCTACCTGAAATATACTTCTCGTAATACTGCCTCTCTATGGCAGGAGCCCCGGCAATTACGAACTGATATTCGCTGAATTCATCGACCAATTTGAGCATATGCGGCAACATCTTCGATATCTCCTGTTTGCGGCTGCCTGCCAACAACGCAATAATAGGCTTAGCGGACAAATTATGGGTTGAGCAAAACTCGTTGAACCCGGGCGGGTTATGGGCTTCAACCGCATCAACCAGAGGGTGCCCATGATACACCACATCTATTCCAAACTTATTGTAAAATTCTTTTTCGAAAGGTAAAATTACGAACAGCTTCTCGCAGTATTTTTTAAAATGGTGAACTCTGTTTGTTTTCCAGGCCCACACATTAGGCGATATGTAATAGAACACCCTGATTCCCATGCTGTGTGCCCACTTGGCAATACGCATATTGAAGCCGGGATAATCGACCAGTATAAGTGCATCGGGTTTGTGCTGCAAAATGTGTTGTTTCGCCAAGCTCAGGTTTCTGAAAATAGTGCCAATATTCATGAGTACCTCGGTAAATCCCATAAAGGCCAATTCCCTGATATGCTTAAGCACTTCGGCTCCTTGGTTATGCATTAAATCGCCACCCCATGCGGTAAACACAGCCTTTTGGTCGGCCTTACGTATGCCTTTCATAAGATTTGAGGCATGCAAGTCGCCTGAGGCTTCTCCTGCAATAACAAAGTATTTCATCAGGCAAATTTGAGCACAACCACCAAGATAGTATAGAAAAACACCGAGGCTACCACTCCTTTGATAGCATACCAAAAATCGAGTTTTTTAAAAGTAAAAAACAACAACAGATTGGGCAACACACAAAGGCTTAAAACGCTGATAAACGCTCCCTGAAGTTTCAGTCGGTTAATAAATAGCACAAGCGTGTCGCTATCGTATGATTTATATGCATATAAAACCAAAAATGCCAGCAAGGGGAGTAATAATCCCAAAAGCAGCCCTACCCAGGCTTTGTTAAGTTGTTGCAGTTTTTCGTGAGCCATAGTGTTAAAAATTCCAGGTTTTAATATCTTGAAGAGCTTGTGTGGCTGTTAAATCGGCATGAACCGGCACCACTGAAGCATAATTGCGACTTAATGCATATTCGTCGGTATCGTGAGCATCGGGCTCAAAGTTTTTGAAAGTGCCGGTAAGCCAGTAATATTTCATGCCATAAGGATCGGTGCGTTGGTCGAAGTCTTCTTGCCATACACCCCGTGTTTGGCGGCAGACTTTAAAACCGTTAAATTCAGATTTTGGAATATTGGGGAAATTCACATTCAGGGCAACAGCATTGGGCAAACCCTTATTTAATACGACATCAATGAGTTTATGACCCTGTTCGGCAACCAGATCGAAATTGGCATCGGGAGAATGATTCAGCACCGAGAAACCAATAGAAGGAATTCCATAGAGACATGCCTCGATAGCTGCACCCATGGTACCAGAGTATATGACACTAATTGCTGAATTGGAGCCGTGGTTTATACCCGACACCATGATATCGGGCTTACGGGGTAACAGCTTATTAATTGCCAGTTTCACACAATCGACAGGAGTGCCCGGCACCGAATATACCGTAAGGCCGGCTTCGTCGCGAACAAGGTTTGCGCGAATGGGCTTCAGGATGCTGATGGAATGTGACATTCCCGACTGATGATTTTCGGGAGCAACCACCACCACATCACCAAATGGCTTCATCATTTCGATTAAATAATGTAAACCACGTGCGTGAATGCCGTCGTCGTTCGAAACCAAAATCAGTCTTTTCGCAGTGTTTGCCATTCGCCGTTTTTCATTAAAACATGGCAAATATAGCTTTTTTTAACAAGAGTAAACAGACAGTGAGGCTATGTTATGAATAAAATGCTGTTGATTGTTCTTCTCTGCGAGTAAAGGGATGGGGAAGTAAAGACGCGATTCATCGCGTCTCTGTTCATCGCATCTCTCTTCATCGCGTCTCGTGTATCCTAAGGCAAAGGTACTAAGTCAGATACCAGATGTCAAAAGGCTGAAGGCAGAAGTCAAAAGTCAAAAGTCAAATGTGAATACTGCTATCGAAAGAATACATCGAAGAATACATCCGAGTTCTCTGCGAGTAACTCGGATGGGGCAGAAAATAAAAGCAAAATTATTGCTATGGTCTTCACTTTCATCAGATTTTACAGTGCAAGTTACAAAATTCTCTGTTCTGAAAAACATCGAAGTAGTTTTTCAAGTCAAAAGTCAAATGTGAATACACTGTCAAGAACACCCCCCTCCATCTAAACCGTTTCAAAACATCTGACATTTGCCATCTGACATCAGATATCAGACTTGTTTACCTACTCCACCTTCACAAACTTTGCCCTATACAACTTTCCGCCGCCCGACACCAGCATCGTGTAGTGCCCCGGGGGCAATTCGGCCACACTTACCGTAGTTTCGGCGCCGGCTTCCGTGTTTTCTTCCTGCAGCAACTGCCCGCCGGTTGAATATATCTTTATGTTGTATTCCCCGTCGGGCAGTTGTATCGTAATCCGGTCAACCGCAGGGTTCGGGTACACTTCTGCCTGTGGCATACGAATATACTGCGGCAGGTAGCTGTCGCCGCAGTGCGGGTTGCAGCCTTCGGCATCGAGGCAACCGCACGAGTCAAGCTTTATAGCCAGCGCACTGTAAATTCCATTGGGAAACATCGCCCCCGGGTCGCTGCGAAACTCGCCCGTGAGCATAAAGCCTCCGTCGGAGGTGCGGCTCATACCATATAAACTGGTTACACTGTAGGTAGGGTTGTTTTCGGGGAACACACGGTAGCTGCGCAACCACGCACCCCTGCCGTTAGGAAAGATTTTTACTAAACCGCTAATGTATTCGCATTGAATCAGCAAAAACATATTGCCAATCGAGTCCTGATACGAATCTCGAATTACATAAGGAAATCTGGCAAAATTTCCCAGGTCGTGCCATAAATCGACTTCATTGAGCAATTCACCGGAGGTGCCATTGTCAATAAGTTTGGCAATTCTTATAGTGCTGGTGCTGCTTAGCTGCATATTCCAGGTTGTAACATAATATGGGTCAGTCCATACAACATAGTAATTACCGTCAGGCGCATCGAATATACGTGGGCGAAAATTGCAAGTAGAATCGTCACCCACAATCAGCCGCCATTGTTCATTACCATTGACATCAATCTTAACAAGACATGCATTCACAATTTCAGGGTCTGTCCAGGTCATATCCTGCTCGGTGCTGATAATATAGCCTCCATCGTGCGTAGGGTGTAGTTGATAGGGAGTCATTTTGCAGTTATTCGGGCGGGTATAATCCTTGTACGAAAAAGAACCATCCGACGGGTCGTAAATGCCGAAGAAAGTGTTTGTAGTCCAATCTAGGTTTATTTGTACTGTGCCAAGCAAAAATATTGAGTTGTCGTTTTCTTTATGAAATTTTATTTGAGTTGATCTACCTGCAAAAAATTCTTTGAAATCAATAATTGAATCAAGGTAAAAAGTTGAATTATTAAAATACATCAGAATTGGATTCAAAATATAACTTTTAGTGTACTCGCGATACACCCCGCTGGCGATAAAATAATCATCATGAAAACTGTAACTCCTGGATGTATAGTTCGAGAAACCCACAATAGTATCGCTTACATATCGGTACGAATGTAGTAAATCACCCGTTTCATCTAAAACATTAAATATTGGAGTGTTTTCATACCCATAATTCAACGTATCTAAACCAAGTGTAGTGTATATATTCTCGGATTCAATTGCAACATTGATCGTCCACCCAGGATACAGCGAGTAAAACCGTTCTTGCGAAAATAATTGCAACACCACTACCAACGCAACAACAATAACTATTACTTTTTTCATACTTTCAATCTTATTAAAAACTTGAATATTACAACAATTGAAATCTGACTATGATTTGGCTTGTAAGAGTTTTATTGACGTATCGTAAAATTTCTGCTGATTATAACAGACTTACTGTTGGATATGCACAAGGTAAACGAACCACTGCCAAGTTTATCCGTAATAATAATGACAACATCTTGCTTAGCAGCAAGCTTCTGCTGAAATATTGCTTTACCCAGCACATCGAAAACCGTCAGGTACAGCGGTGTTTCTTCATTGGGTAATTTATATTCAACATGAAAATATTCATCTGCAGGATTCGGGTAAATATTTACATAATTATTGGTTGGTAAAAAGTTATTGCTACTTTTTACTCCCCGCGTGCTTATATCTTCTTCCGGCAAATACACCGGCTCCCTGTAATCGCTTGCCCCATTCAGCATAAGCAGGGCGGTGGCATGAGTGCCAGCAATACCTCCCTTCCTTTCGAAATCCCTAAGAAGTTCAAGAGTGGTGCTGTCTAACTGCTGCATATCTAATAAGGAATCTACCTGTAAACTGGTATAAAACGAATAGTATTCTCTTAAGTTCTTTACTTCATTGGTTTCAAATTCATCCATTACAAATTGGGCAAGAATATCGCTCAGTGTTTGATTGGCCAAATGGGTTTCGCCCAGCGAAAAATAGTGTTGGGCAAGCAGCATCAAGTAATGCGGTTCTATACGATGATTAAGCACCATAACTATGCTGTCGTTGTATGAGTTAGTGCTATCGGCCTTTTCCGAATAGTGGTTCAATAAGGCGAGCATGTTGTTTTCGTAAATTCGGCGTTGCTCGGCTTTCTGCATCTCGAGAAACTCTTTGGGTGACATTTGCATCATGCCCAGCTTGATTTGTTCGAGCATATAATCGGGGAGCTTATCAATGCGCTCGTCCAGTATTTTTTGAATGGCAGGGTCTTTCGCAGCCTGGGGGTTAGCTATCAGTACATCGCGCACCATGGGGGCGGTTAGGGCGTATTCTTTTCCGGCAATCACCTGAAGCACTTCGTCGCTCAGGTAAGGCGATTTGGCAATCAAACTCAGGTAGGTTTGCCATGCATTGTAGTCGCTGGCTAATGCAACTTCGGCCACCGTGAGCGGTGTGTTGCCACCATCGGTAAGCGTGGCAAGGGTTTGGTCAATATTGTTTTCAGCCTGCTCGGCGACATTCATTTCGCCCCACACTACATCAGGGTCGATAAGCGGCGTTGATGAGGTGTTGTCAGGGCAAGTATTATCTAAATCACCATAATATATTGGTTGCGGACTCACATTCCCATTAATTCGCTGCGGCACTTCGAGCGGATTATATCCTTGGCTGTTTGCATTTCGGAAGAAATAATTAATATGCGCTATATCGTTTTTAATGTTAAACAGGTTGTTGTCGTCCGAGAACAGGTTTCCGGCAGGGAAGGATGAAGAACCTTGGTTTCTGGCAATACCATAGTAGCTAACAGCATAATCGTCGGTTACAAAAATATCGGTTTTCGAGTTGTTGAATTTATTGCAGGTAATAATAATTCCGGAAAGTCCATATTCATGACAATTACGCCCAACAGGTTGTATAGAGTTTTGGAGAAAACTGAAATTATTTCGGTATAAATCATTTTTAATAGGTCCGTTATTTCTGGCCACTATCCCGAACTTATTTTCGGGATTACCGTTTACACCATGAAACACATTACCTTCAATTTTGTAATTGTTGCTCTGTTCATCAATATAAATGCCATAAGAACGGTAAATATCATCAACAATATAAGTATTTGGCGGTATATTGGGCTGCTGCCAACTCTTTCCTTCGTGGCTTTCGCATTCAATGGCATAGCTATAATCAAGAATTTCGAAATTGTTGTTGGTAATTGTTTTTTGCGAGAAGTTCATATAGGCATACATATAAATACCGCGAATGGTTTTAAAATCGGTGTTTTTCACCGTCAGCACCTCGGCCCCGCCGTCAGAAATGGCATATATCCCGTATTTCAGGTTATCGAACGAAGACTTTTTAGAACTCATAAATGGATCGGGCAATACTTCAAGTGTATTTACCTTGTATGCGTAAATGCCGGTTTTATTGGGCACATGAGCAGGATAATTTCTTTCGTCGGCAAAGTGGCAATTCACAAATTTTGCTTGAGTAGTGTTGTAAATTCTCACAAAGTTATCGCACGAATTACTTACAGAATATTGCGGCAAAGCATCGGCTGTTAATGTAAAATTACAATCGTTAAAGTTAATAGTTGCCCCTGAATTATTTCTTATCATCACATCCTGATAATTATTAATAAAATCTACTTTTTTCAAGTCAATCACAACATTGTTGTGCGCGCTAATTCCCTGAAATGCTTTTGCTATTATACAATTCCCTGTTGAGATAATTTGAGCTCGGTTCTCTGAAAAATCTCCCGACAATACTATGCCGAGCCAGGCATTGTGTATTGCTGTTAAAACAGCCCCATTGTTTAAAATAAGTTTTCCGCCGGGGAGTATTTTCAATTGTGAGTTTTCATCAAAAAACAGGGTGTCGTTTACAATCAGCGTTCCCCCGTTTTTAATGGTTATCTGCGATATGCGTTGAGTATAATCAATAATATAAGTTTGGTTGTTGTTTACCACGATAGTTGGATTATAGTTGCTTTTTGTCGGAAAACCACTTATACTATTAATTATTATATCGGAATTTTCCGATACCGTGCGATTTTCCTCATAATAGGTTGTATACCCAAACTTTGAGACAGAAATTCGTGCATGGTTGTTATCTCCTTCGGGTAAGGTAAGGCTATAATTGCCATCGGATTTGGTAAAAGTGTAAAAACCTTTTAAACTATTACCTGTAATGTTATCACCATCATTGCTATGACTGTGTTGTAACAGAATAATTGCGTCAGGAATTGGTGTTCCCATGCTATTAATCACCTTACCACTCCAAGTTCTGGTGTTGTTTTCACTTGACTGATACTGCAATATGTTATAATAATCATTTTCTGAAATAGTACAATCTGTAAAGCTTGGATCATTATAAAACACACTCGATTCGTTTGTTTGCACAATTTCTTTTCTGGCACCATAAATATTATAGGAATATGGCTCAATATTTATAGGAATATTTTGGGGGTAACAGGTAGATTTTAATAGCCCATTATTATTCCAATTTTGTTCATTCTGAAATTCCCACCAAGCATATCCTATTGCGCCATTACTAAAGCTAACATCGTAGGTTGATAGAGCAAACTGTTTTTGTTGTTCTTCGCTAACTTCAAAGCGTTCAACTTTTTCGCCAAAATGACTTCCAGAACTACTACAAGGGTTCTCTGTAAGTGGGGTTTCAATACCAATTTCGCCAATCATCCAAGGACATGTTAACGTTGAAAAGTGTATGCAGTTCTGTTTGATGTAAGCACCTAATTTTTCAGGTTTCAAATAGTAGAAAAAACCATTGTCATATGTGTGAAAATTCAAAAAATCGCAATAATAAAATGGTTTTATTCCTAATGCAAAGTACTGATTTAGACCAAATAGGCCGGCAGTAGTGTAATGATTCGGGTCGGTTTCTTTAACTTCTTGGTTAATTGTTTTCACAACTTCGGCAATGCCTATCTGTGGAATTAAGTCGTGGGCACCACTGTATTCAACGTTGTTGAAACTCAATAATTCATGAAACAAGTCGTACGCAAAAAGGGCAGGGTGTTCTTTAAACTCTGAAGCAATGTTATTTAAAAAAGCTATATAATTATTTGTAACATTGTTACCAAGCGGCATAAGAAGGCTATTATACTGTTTATTGCCTGTGTAATATTGACAATCGGAGCCTGTAACCCAAATTATTTTAAGATCGTAACTATGAGCTGCATCAAAAACCAATTTCATGGCATTCTTGTAGTCAATAAGATTTTGCCCGTCGGCGTTTTCATAGTAATACCATGCATCATATCCAATTGCATCTTTAAGAAAGATTCTGTTGCTTGCGGTAATAGGATAGGCAATTGTATCCTTTGCCCACACCTTGTAGGCCAATTCGCCATTTACCGAAGGATAGCGTGGTTCAACAGCGGTGTGCATCAGTCGAATGGAGTTGAACCCCATTTGCTTGATAAGACTAAAATGGGCATGTAAGTATTTAGTAAGGCCATCCTGTGTTGTAGGATAATTAGCATCCCAGTTATTAAAATAATTTCCCGATGGACCAACTAAAAGTTGGTTGTTTTCAGTTTTCCTGTGAAATCGTAACACGTAATTACATGTTTTAAGAAAAATTTCTTCTCCTTTATAAAAGACTTTACCGTTTTTCATGTAATAAAACTGGTAGTAAGGTATTGTTGTCTGGCTGAATGCCCAATTAGTTGTAATGGCTGCAATTACACTTGTTGCAGCAATAATAAAAAGAAATCTTTTCATTTTGTTTGGGAATTTGATTTATAATCCAAATGTATTAATTTAATTCGTTTGTACATAATTATTTTACATCTATTTATTTATAGAACCTTCAAAAATTGCATTTTTTATCAGACTTCGCGCCTCATTGAATTACCTCTTCAACACTATATTGTCACTATGACACGACTTGTTTAAAAATACTGATAGGAAGCATGAATGTTGGTGATTAAAAAAATGAAATTGATGTTTTCGTATTCGTGTTTCATCGGGATAAACTTCTCGTCCCTTACTTTTTGCATAAATGCAAAAACCTGATGCTCTCGCATCAGGCTGCGTCACTATCGTGACTCCGAAGGGACTTCCCTCTTCCATACTCTGTTCTCACTCTGACACTCACTCTGACTCAAAAAAACATTCGACTTCGTATGAAATCGGGATAAACTTCTCGTCCCTTATTTTTTGCATAAATGCAAAAACCTGATGCTATTGCATCAGGCTGCGTCACTATCGTGACTCCGAAGGGACTCGAACCCCCAACCTTCAGAACCGGAATCTGACATTCTATCCATTGAACTACGGAGCCAAAAGTTTTGCAAAAATAATATAAACTTGTAAAGATTTTCTGATGATTTTCGTATTTTTATCGGTCAATTTTTTTGTAATGTTTTTTTTGAAAATTGTAAATACTCTCGTTTTGCTTGCACTGGCAGGCATGTTGCACGCACAATTGACCCGTGCCGACACGCTTGCTGCCGACCCATACGATTTTTGGATTGCTGCCGACACCGGCAATCTCGATATGGTGAGGTTATGTGTTGAAAAGGGCTTTTTTGTCGATTTAAGTTACGAAGACAATGTTACCCCGTTGATGCTTGCCGGGCAGGCCGGGCATATCGACATAGTTGAATATCTGATATCGAAAGGTGCCAACCCCAATGCCGCCTCAGGCAGCACCGGGCTGCCGGTTCTGTCGAGTGTTGTCAGAAACAACGACTTGGCAATAGCTGAATATCTTATCAGAAACGGCGCCGAAATATACAAGGCGGACTATAACGGACGTCAACCCCTTCATCATGCGGTTATTGGCGGATATTACCAAATGGCTGACATGCTGTTGTATTACGATGCGCCTGTTAATGTTAGCGATTCTAACGGCAACACTCCGCTTAGTTATGCTGTGATGCTTGGCAATAGCGATATTGCCGGTTTATTGCTTAAAAACAATGCCGATGTACACACCCGAAACGAGAACTCGGAATCGCTCATTTACCTGGCCGCGCAGACCAATCAGTTTGGTATAGTACAGTACTTTTACGAAATGGGCATTGGTCTCGATGAAAAGGGCAGTTCGGGCATGAGCATTTTCGATGAGTTTACCATTCATGGAAATGCCGAAGCATTACAATGGCTCATAGAAAAAGGCGAGAAACCCAACGACAGCATCACCCCGTATTTCAACACACGTAATCTGGCAAAATTATCTCGTAACAAACAAGTGCGCAATATTGTAAAGGCATCGGGTATAAAAGCCCTGCACCGACCTTATTTCCATTATTTAGGAATTGGGTTTCATATTCCTTTCAACTTCGATGATGTTTTTCTGGGGATAAAAACCGATTTGTACGACAGTCGATATGGAATTGCCATTACCTCGAGTGCCATGATACGTCCGGGCAGCAAAGCAGTGTGGGTGATGCAGGAATCGGGTGTGTATTATCAGCTCTTCGAAAGTCGTTATTATGTTTCGTTAGGCCTGCAAAAACATGTACGCCTTCCAAAGCACCTGAACTTTCCGGTGCATTTGGTATTGGGGGTGGAACAAATACTTACCGGTGGAAGCTATAAATCGGTTGAAGAAAATATTCCGGCTGTTTTAACACTTAGCCCCAATGCGGGATTATATTTTAAACTAGGCCGAAGTTCGGGGTTGTCGATTGGTTACGCGTATCTGAACCTGGGTAATTACAACATTAGTCCCCATAGGGTAAACATTGGCATCAGAACCTCGTTGAAGCTACGAAGCCCCGAATCGGAATATAATAATTTTTATATTATTAAAGAATGAAATATTTAATTGTCATAGCTTCGTTCGTATTTCTTGCACTGGTAAGTTCATGCCGCGATGCCGTTTACTACACCGGCGACGACGTGAACTGTTATGAATGCTACACCCTTTTTCCGGAGACCAGCTGGCTGATTATCGATTTTACGCTTGATGGCGAAAACACAAGCATTCCCATAACGGTTTACAACGGGTTCCCCGATCGGTCGCCTGTTGTTTTTAGTGCTATGTGCGACACAACTCCTGTGTTTGTTGAAGTCCCCATGAACAACTACTATTCGGTGAAGGCAGGTTATAAACATGGCGACGACTCGGTGTATGCCATCGACAATGCACACCTTGAAGCAAAACTGGTAACCGGACTTTGCGACGAAGACTGCTGGATTATCACAGGAGGTGAGTATAATGTTCGCTTGATTTATTAAACAGCATTTCACACTTTATCTAAAATATTGCCCAAGCAATAAAAGCGGTGATGTTTCAATAAAATAATGTGTTAATTTTATAGAATCAAATGCAACCATTTGATGCATTTGTTAGTCATAGTATAATGAGATATTTAATTAAATTTAATTTATATGATACGTAAAATTACACTCTTCGCATCACTGGTTTTTGCTTTCACGGCAATCATGGCGCAAACAGCCACCTTGGTGAACCTGAACAGCCTCGAAACAAAAGTCGCATTGCAATCGGTAAATCAAGACAATATTCAACTGCAATCGACTTTGCAACAGCTTTTTGTGGAACCTGTGGCTACCGAGGCCGGCAATTTTGTGAATTTGAATTTTGAAGGCATGCAGCCATCGGTAAATACCGGAAAACCTTCGTTGCCTTTAATGACCCGTCTCATCGAAATACCGCACGGTGCTACACCGGTTGTAAATATTTTGAGCTACGACGAGCAAATTATTGATTTGGACAATTACAGTTTCCCCAAAATAGCTCCGGCTCAGCCTTCCTACAGCAAAAGCACCCAACCCGACGATATTGTATTTGAATACAATGCAGCTTTTTATACCATAAACCAGTTTAACAACGACCCTCTGGTTGAAGTTGAAATAGGCGGCATCATGCGCGGTGTACGTTTAGCTACCTTGAAGATATGCCCCTTTCACTACAACCCGGTTGAAAACACGCTGAAAGTGTATAATAACCTGCAATTCGAAGTAGTTTTCGAAAATGCCGACTATCTCACTACTGAGGCCATGAAGGAACAATACTTCTCGCCCAACTTTCAGCCCGCTTTGGCGCAGGTAATCAATTATCAGGCACCGGCTGCTAAAGACACTTACACACAATTCCCCATAAAATATGTAATTGTTGCAAACCGTGCATTCGAAACCACACTGCAACCCTTCATCACATGGAAACGCAAATCGGGATACAATGTAATTGAAGCCTATACCGATGTGGTGGGCAGCACCAACACTGCCATAAAAACCTATCTGCAGGGTCTTTACACAGCAGGCACACCAAGCGACCCCGCTCCTACCTATGTGCTTATAATTGGCGACCACAGCGGCACCTACAGCATACCGGCTTTTGCGTCAACAGCCTCTATTCCGTCGAGTTCTCATATCACCGATGTATATTTTGGTTGTTACGATGGGGCTTCCGACTTTATTCCTGATGTGTATTTGGGTCGTATTTCGGCTGAATCGACCACGGAATTGCAAAATGCCCTGAACAAAATTGTGCCTTACGAAATGTACACATTTGGCGATGGCAGCTATTTGAACAAGGCCATGCTTATAGCCGGGGTTGATGCCACCTATGCCAAATCGCACGGCGATGCCACCATTCTGTACGGAATAAACTATTACTACAACACCGACAACGACTACAGCAATATTTATGCTTACTACCACACCTACACCAGCGGGCCATACCATGTAATGGCGTCGAACAGTACTGCTGCCGATGCCGATGTGCGCTCGCGCTTTACCGAAGGGATTGGTTTTGCCAACTACACAGCGCATTGCAGTCACGACGGCTGGGCCGACCCGGAAGTAAAACGTTCACATATAGCCAATTTCAACAACCAGAACAAATACCCGTTTATGATAGGCAATTGCTGCTTGTCGTTTCAGTTTAATCAGTCGGATGCCTTTGGCGAAATGTTGCTATACACTGCCAACGAGGGTGCCGTGGGTTATATAGGTGCCAGCAACAGTTCGTACTGGAACGAAGACGTGTATTGGGGCATAGGACTAACCAGCATTGCCATTACTCAGGCCAACGTGCCCAATCACACCTATGCCAACACCGGCCAGGGTGTTTACGATGGCGTTTGGCACAACCACGGCGAAAGCTTCGACGAGTGGTTTTTCACCGCAGGGCAGATAAACTTGTGCGGCAACCTGCAGGTACAGGCCAGTTCATCGACCTATAAAAAGTACTACTGGGAAATTTACCATGTGGTAGGCGACCCCTCGCTAATGCCCTACAACACCGAGCCCGATGCACTCAGCATCAGCTACCCGGCACTGAACATAGGCAACAACAGTTTAACAGTTACCACCGAACCTTACACATATGTAGCCATTTCGCAAAACGGCGTGTTGTGGGATGCCAAATGGACGGGCAGCGGAACCACTGCAACGCTGAACTTTGCAACAATAACAGGAAGCACTCCGGTTGACATTGTTGCCACCAAGCAAGAAAAAATACCACACATTGCATCGCTTACTCCAATGGCAGCTGAACCACCCACTGCCAATTTCTCGGGTACTCCCACCACCATTCTCGAAGGGCAAAGCGTAAGTTTTACCGATTTATCGCAGTATGCAGCCTCGTGGTTGTGGAACTTTGGCGACGGGCAAACCAGCACAGAACAAAACCCCGTGCATGTTTACACTTCGGCAGGTCAGTATACAGTTAGCCTAACTGTAGCCAACCCCATTGATAGCGACACCGAAGTAAAAACGAACTACATTACAGTAAATGTAAATACCAATCCGCCTGTTGCCGATTTCACTTCCAACACCACCACTGTAAACATAGGTGGTTCTGTAAACTTTACCGACCTAACCGAGAACAACCCAATAGAATGGGCATGGTCTTTTGAAGGCGGAACACCCGACAACAGCGATGTGCAAAACCCAACAGGTATTGTTTACAATACACCGGGAAGCTATACAGTTACTTTAACTGCCACAAATCCATATGGACCCGACAGCGAAACAAAAATCGGCTACATTACTGTATCGCTGCCCGAATATTGTGATGCTTATGGTGAAAACATCACACAGTTGTATATTACCAATTTTGCGATGAATACTATCAACAATACTTCGGGAGCACAACAGTACTCCGACTTCACCGCTATTTCTACGGATGTGCTTCTGGGAGATACTTATGGTTTTTCGGTGGGTTTATCGGGTTCGTTCACACGCAATCAATGTTTGATATGGGCCGACTGGAACCGCGACGGCGACTTTGAAGATGCCGGTGAGGCTGTATATGTTTCGGCCATTGGAGCCGCTACCGGATATACAGGGAACATTACTATACCATCTACAGCAGGCACGGGGCCGGTTAGAATTAGAGTGCGACAACATTATAACGAAACCGGATACACGCCCAATACTACACCCTGTGGGGCCTCGGGTTTCGGCGAAGTAGAAGACTACAGCCTGAATCTGATTTCGCCCGACATACCGCCCACTGCCGATTTCACTTCGGATGTTACCTCTACCTGTACAGGTATAGTTCAGTTCAACGATCTTTCGCTACTTGCCGAAAGCTGGGAATGGGAATTTGGCGATGGCACTTCATCAACAGAACAACACCCACAGCATACCTACACAAGTAATGGCGTTTTCACGGTTAGTTTAACGGCCTTTAACAGCAATGGCAGCGACACCCACAGCATGAGCAACTACATCACGGTGAACATGCCCGAAGCACCCACAACCACTTCGGCCGAAGCCTGCGGGCCGGCAAGCTTAAGTCTGAGCGCATCGGGAAACAGTCCGCTGGTTTGGTACAACACGGCAACAGGTGGCAGCAGCATACACACCGGCAGCTCTTATACCGCTACTTTTAACGAATCTACCACTTTGTATGTTCAGTCGGGTGAAACACCGGCCTATTACTCGGGAGGCAACACCAATATTACCACCAATGGAGGCAATCACACTTCGAATGCCTACTACATGGTATTCACAGCCCATCGCGACTTTACTCTGCAATCGGTTGAGGTAAACGCAAGCACAGCCGGCAGCAGAACCTTTGTGTTGGTCAACAGCAGTAACGTACAAATAGCCATCCACACACAATACCTTGATGTAGGCATTAATGTGGTGAACTTCAATTTCGAAGTACCACAGGGCGCCGATTACGAATTACGTTGCAACACCGGAACACCCAACCTATGGAGGAACAATGCAGGGGTAAGCTATCCGTACAATATTAGCGATGTGGTTTCGATAACAGGCTCCACTGCAGGAGACGAGTATTATTACTACTACTACAATTGGCAAATTATGACAGGCGACGAATGCATAAGTGCCCGTACACCTGTTGAAGCCGTTATCAACGATTTACCGGCAGCAGTAAGTGTTGCCGGTGGCGGAGTAACATGTGGTGGCAGTGCCACACTTACAGCAAGTGGCGGTACCGGAGGCACTATTTACTGGCAGGGGACCACCAGTGGTGGAACCAGCACAGCTACCGCTTCAAGCTCACAAACCGTTACAAGCAGCGGCACATATTACTTCAGATCACGCTCGGCCAATGGATGCTGGGGCACTGAAGGAAGTGCCACGGTAACGATAAATGCCGTACCCGGAGCGGTAGCCGTTGCGGGTGGAGGAACCCAGTGCGGAGGAAGTATTACACTGTCGGCTACAGGAGGCACGGGAGGAACCATTTACTGGCAAGGAACTACCAGCGGTGGAACCAGCACTGCCACACCATCGATAACACAAACGGTGAACACATCGGGCACATACTACTTCAGAGCCCGTTCAGCCGAAGCTTGCTGGGGCCCCGAAGGAAGCGCAACAGTAACAATAAATCCTGTTCCCGACGCTGTGGTTGTGAACGGCGGTGGCACACAATGCGGTGGCACAAGCACACTAACAGCAAGCGGAGGAACCGGAGGCACCATATACTGGCAGGGAACCACCAGCGGTGGCACAAGCACAGCAACGGCTTCGAGTTCACAAACTGTTAGCACATCGGGTACTTACTATTTCAGAGCCCGTTCGGCCGAAGGTTGCTGGGGACCAGAAGGAAGCGCCACAGTAGCCATTAATCCTGTACCAACAGCAGTGGTTGTTAGTGGAGGCGGCACACAGTGCGGTGGCATAGTTGACCTCAACGCGAGCGGTGGTTCTGGTGGAACAATTTACTGGCAGGGAACTACCAGCGGTGGCACCAGTACAGTAACTCCAACAACAGCACAATCAGTTACCGAATCGGGCACATACTACTTCAGAGCCCGTTCAGCCGAAGGTTGCTGGGGACCCGAAGGAAGCGCAACGGTTGTAATCAATACTGTTCCGGGAACCGTTACGGTATCGGGCGGTGGTTTATATTGCGGAAACGCTGCAACTCTTACTGCCTCGGGAGGCACAAACGGAACTATTTACTGGCAGGGCACCACCGGTGGTGGCACAAGTACAGCTACGGCTTCGAGTTCACAAACTGTTACAAGCAGTGGCACATATTACTTCAGGGCACGTTCGGCCGAAGGATGCTGGGGACCCGAGGGAAGTGCTACAGTTACAATAAGCCCTGCTGTATTGCTTAGCATGTCGATGACACAAGAAAGCACCCCGGGCGCCGCCGACGGTAGCATTACAGCTAGTGTAACAGGAGGCCTAGCGCCATATAGCTACACATGGATACCTTCGCTCACCGGCAATCCGGTGTCGGGAATTAGTGCAGGCTATTACTGTGTTACCGTTGTTGACCAGGCAGGCTGCTCGGCAATGGGATGCATCACTGTTACAGTAGCCAACCAGCCCAATCCACCCATTGCTCAGTTTACTGCCGATGTACAAAGCGGTTGTGAAAGTATTAGCGTTCAATTCACCGACCTAAGTACCAACAACCCCACCGAATGGCTATGGGATTTTGGCGATGGTAACACATCTACCGAACAAAGCCCATTGCATACCTACAATGCACCGGGTCAGTACACAGTAAGCCTCACGGTTAGCAACGCCGATGGCGAAGATGTTGCTGAAACTGAAGGATACATTACCGTTTGGCAAAACCCGACTGTTGAACTGAGTATGACACCAACAAGCAATGAATCAGCTTCCGACGGAAGCGTTACTGCTAATGCCGGTGGAGGAAGCTCACCTTATCTCTACGAATGGTCTAACGGAGCCTTAGGCGCCAACCTGATAGACGTAACACCCGGAGATTATTGTGTTACTGTGTACGATGCAAACGGTTGTTCGGTAACAGCTTGCATCGCAGTAACTGTAAATACCGGAGACCCCTTACCCGTAGCATCATTTTCGATGTCGGTGGCATCGGGTTGTGCACCTCTAAGCGTACTGTTTACCGATGAAAGCACTAATGAGCCTACTTCGTGGTCGTGGGAATTTGGCGATGGCAACTCTTCATCGGAACAAAACCCGACACATACCTATGCAACACCGGGTATTTATACAGTAGAACTAACAGTTGAAAACACGGCAGGCAGCGATAGCTATGTTTGGGAAAGCGCGGTTGAAGTTTATGAAATACCCGAAATTACTGTAGATGTTACCAACGCCAGTGGTGAAACCGTTGCCGACGGCAGTGCCAGCATCATTATAACAGGAGGTTCGGCTCCCTATAGCATTGTGTGGTCGAACAATGCTACTGACAATTCCATTGAAAACATGTTGCCCGGTAACTATTCGGTACTGGTAGTTGATGCCAATGGATGCATTGCTACCAGCCCCGTGTATATCGGGTGGAATGTAAGCGTAGCTCCGGTTGTTGTTGCAGGCATTAAGGTTCACCCAAATCCCAGCGACACCTATATCATGGTAGAGAGCACCGGCTTTGTTGCATCAAATATAGAAATTACCGATGTATTGGGTAAAACAATATTCAGAACCAAAGCCACTGCAAATATCACTCGCATTGATGTTTCGGATCTGAACGCAGGTATTTACTTTGTTTCGACTACGAGCAACAATAAGAAGTTTGTTCAGAAAATAATAGTGAAATAAATTTCGATAATTATAAAAAAAGGCGGCTCGAATCGAGCCGCCTTTTTTTACCTATAATTGCATAAGCTTTGTTTTGCAAGAAATTTGGATTGATTCAGGCTTGGGAGGCTCACGAAACAGGCCAAACACAGCACTACCACTTCCACTCCTGACTTGTCCCCTATAATAGAAATCAAATCGTAAACAGCTTATTATCAGCCAAATTAATTTTGTTAAGCACTATTTTGCCGCTCTAAGCGTGTAGGTATCATTTTACGATTAGCATTAATGCCATGCTTTCTGTCACTTTTTTGTTCGCCCAAAAAAAACAGATTGCTTCGTCGCATAAAAATGCTCCTCGCAAAGACGAGCCCAAAAAAGGGCGCAACGAGCAAAAAATCAGCATTCGCTATCCCACAACCCGCCTTATGGGCTGCTCAGCTGATTTCGGCGCGCTCGTTGACTCCCCACGCAGAGAACGTTCACTCTATTATTATTCGGCTTTTTGATAGATTATTCTATAACCACCGAAAAAACCATAAGCCAACGCACTGCGGGTGGCACCGACAAAAAGTAAAAGAAAGAACAAATTCTGATTTATTAATTGCAACATCGCAATCGTAAAGTCAGCCAATAGGCTGTAGCGTAAAATGACCGCACTAAATGGGACAAGTCAGGAAATAAATTTCGATAATTATGATGAAAAAGGCGGCTCGAATCGAGCCGCCTTTTTTTACCTATAATTGCATAAGCTTTGTTTTGCAAGAAATTTGGATTGATTCAGGCTTGGGAGGCTCACGAAACAGGCCAAACACAGCACTACCACTTC
>Ga0334884_1000911_pt1 | contig 49523 bp, 28 predicted proteins | sample GraSluR1_MG_7_FD_207215 | JGI IMG/M metagenome (GOLD analysis project Ga0334884, IMG submission 207215) | Sludge microbial communities from methane-producing bioreactor in Wageningen University, Netherlands - Granular Sludge_12_05 R1 | ecosystem: Engineered > Bioreactor > Anaerobic >... | reverse complement strand
AGCACCTCCCCTTGCTGCGCTTCACCGCCCCGCGCTCACCGCCGACCCCGCCGGCTACCAGACCGCGCCGGTCCGCATCCACCGCCCACCGGCCCCACCCGCCTCACCGCCTCACCGCCTCACCGCCTCACCGCCTCACCGCCTCACCGCCTCACCGCCTCACCGCCGAACGGATCAGCCCCGCCTCACGCCGCCCTCCTACCGCCTGTCGCGCTGCCGTCCGCCAAAGGCATCACCTCACACGGCGCCTTCCGGCCAGCCACCTGACTCCAACCCCCGGCCTCGGCGCCCTTATCGCGGCACACATTGGGGGGCTCGCCGCATGACCTCCCACCACCGTCGCCCCTCTGTATCCGGATTCTACCCACTTGGCGGGGGCTCAAGCGCACAGCAGCGTAACGGTGGTGGCACAGGGATCGTCACACGGCGACATGCTCTTCCCTGTCCGGCGGCTCCGGGAAGGTACGAAGGACCAAGAGCCCCACAAGGGCGAAGGCCGCCGCTACCGGACCGGTGAGATGCAGCCCCAGAGGGTGTGTGGCGGTGCCGCCCAGGTTGTCCATCAGCAGGCCGCCAACCAGCGGCGCCAGCCCCCATCCGGCCTTGAGGACCATCCCCTGTACGCCGAAGAACATGGCCTCACGCCGCTCGCCGCAGGCGCGTTCGTCGGCATCGGTGATGGAGGCCAGGAGGGCGTAGGGCAGGGCGAAGAGGCCCGCCACGCCGGGGCCGGCCAGGACACAGAGTACCGCCATCTGACAAAGAGCCGTGCGCTCGTCGCCAAACATCCCCACCGTGACCATGAGCAGCATCACCACGGAGAAGGCGCCCATGGACAGGACCATGGCCCATTTGGTTCCCCGGGCGGTGGCGAGCTTCGCCGCCAGCGGCAGGCACGCCATCCCCGTGAGCAGCGGCAGCGCCACGAGGTACAGGCCCTCGCCCTCCTCCAGGCCCAGCAGCGACTGGCCGATGTCGTCGAGGTTCGCCACTAGGGTCAGAAGGCCGGTCCAGAAACCCAGAAAGCCGATGACGTACACCAAGAAGGGCTTGTTGCGCAGGGTGAGGAGCAGCGCCTCACGGAACCCGAACGCCGAAGCCGTGGCCTGCCTCCGGCCCTCACCCGGTCCGAGCACCGGCAGCCAGAAGCTGACGAAGGCGATGCCGGCGAGGGCGATTCCGGTGCCCGGGTATCCGATCATCGGGATCAGTACCGCGCCTCCGGCGGCGCCCACCAGGATACCCAGCACGTTGAACAGGCCCTGGAGGGAGGCGAGACTCACGCGCTCCTGCTCCGTGCCGGCGATCTCAGGCAGGAGTGCCAGGTAGGGGCCGCAGTAGGCGGTGTACGCGATGTACAGCAGGACCAGAACACTCACCAGATAGGCGAAATTGAGCCCCGAATCCGTGCCGAAGGGAGGAAACCAGACCAACAAGTACAGCACAATGAAGGGGATGATACTCCCCACAATGAAGGGCTTCCGTCGGCCAAAGCGGCTGCGCAGGCGATCGCTGAAGTAGCCGATGAGCGGGTCATTGATGGCGTCGGTCAGCCGTCCCAGGCTCAGGGCCAACCCCACCAGGGATCGAGAGGCGATCAGGATCGCCGCGCCGCCCGCCAGAGCCTTCTCTCCCGGGAAGTAGAAGGTCCTCACTGAGGCCACCAGGCCGAAACCGAGGACGCTGAACCCGAAGTGCCCCGAGGCGTAGAGCAGCTTCTGTAGCAGGGTCAGGGGCGGTCTGCGCGATAGGGCATCGTCGTCGGGCAAGTTCGTCATCGACACTGTCTCCGTGGTGAGGCGTCTTGGTTCCCGGGCGTCGCTACTGTGGGCGTTACCACCCGGCCTCGGGCCCGAGGATCTTGAGGATGCTCGGGAGGTCGCGCATCTGGGCCAGGGGGACTCCGCGCTCGCGCCACTCGGAGGCCCGCATCCTCGCCGCCGCCCTGCCCAGGGCGCCCAGCCGTTCCTGCCCCGAGAGCGCGAAGGCATAGGCCAGGGCCTCCGGGTCGGCGGCGGAGGCTCGGGCACACAGGGGTGTCTGCTTGTAGAAGGACAGCGGCCCGGCCGCGGTCTCCTCGACGATGGCCTCCTCGGCCACCCACCAGGCGGCGCGGACGATGGCTCGGGCCGCCGCCCTGTCTCCCGTGGACATCACATAGCGCATCAGGCCGCGGCACAGGATGTGTGTCATGAAGGTCGTCCCCCCCTCGTAGGCGGGCTGTTCGTAGATCGGGGATGACCAGACCCCACGGACGGGGTCCTGCAGCCGCACGGCATCGCGCACGATCTGCGCGGCCGCGCGCAGGTACTCGTCCTCCCCGGTCCCGCTCCAGATACCGAGCAGCGCGATCAGGGGCCAGCCTGCGCTGCGCTCCGAGCCCCCGCCCCAGCCCTTTCGGGCCACCCCCATCAGATACCGCCCCATTTCCCGCGCCACCTGCAGACTCCGGCGGTCTCCGGTGAGCAGATAGTGCTCGACCATGCCCTCGCTCCACAGGTGCCCCGTGTTGGGGCGCTGGTCGGTGTGGCCGATCCAGTGGCCATGTGGGCCGCCGACATCCTCGGGGTGGACGGTGTCGTGGTGGATAACATCCACATCGCGATTGTGCAGGACACATTGCTCGCCCCGGTCCAGGAAGCGCAGGTCGCCCGAGCGCGCGAACTGGACGATCAACGCGTGACCCAGGTCGTACTCGCAGTTGGCCCACATGCAGTATTTGGTCTGGTAGCCCCAGATCAGCGGGTTATCGCCGAAGTGCTCCATGCCGTAGAGCATGTAGCTTTCCGGGTCTTCCTGACCGTCCTCGACCATCCGCTCCCACCAGTCGCCGCCTCCATGGCCCAGCCTCTCCACGGGCTTGACTCCGAGCGCCGCCTCGTAAGATGGGAAGTCGGCCGGGCTCGCCGCGGCGATCTGGCCGAAGACCCCGGAGGCGCAGTACCAGTCCGCTGTGGCGGCGGCAAACAGCGGTCGGTTGGCCCCGACCGAGAGCCGACCCGCCTGCACGAGCACCTCATCCAGATCCGTCGCCGCAGACAGATGCAGGAGCAGCTCGTGGGTCTTGGCCTCGCCCTGCTGGCAGTCGAAGGGCGGGTCACTGCCCAGCAAGTGGGGCACGCGTTCGCAGGTGTACAGGTCGATCTGCAGCCCGTCGGGTCGCAGCCGCAAGGCCTTGGGGTACTGCTCCCGGAAGTTGTGGTTCGCCACCTGCAAGGAGAATCTCTCACCGGTGAGAGCCGCCCGGCCATCGGACCTCTCGCCCCTGGCCACGAGCCCTACGTCTTCCGCAGAGAGCGGTGCGGGGCCTTCGCCACGGAGGTGGTACACCCGGTGCCGGTCGTGATGGTCCTGAATCAGGCGCACCTCACGCAGACCCTGCAGGCCTCCGTGATAGCCCTCGGCTTCGCCAAGGCTAAAGGCCGAGGCCTGTGCCGGGAGGTGCACGGAGATCGTGCGCAATCGTGTGCGGGGGGTCTCCGCGGTGTTGATGAGGGTGTGTGTGAGCTTGATCTGTGCCGAGTCCCGGAAGAAGCGGAGCCGCAGCTCATACGAGAAGCCCTCCTCGCTGAGCGCTTCGTAGCGCCCACTTGCCAGCACGCAGGCGCACAGCGGGCCGTTTCGTTCCAGCTCCAGTGTCTCCGGCGGTAAGGAGCGGTACAAGCGGGGCGGGAATCCCTCGTAGTTCTCCAGGGAGAGCAGAGCCTCGGTGAACACCAGGGGGTCTCGGCCGGGGAGGGCGAGGCTGTCGATGACGGCTCCCGAAGCGGCGCTGAGACGGGCCCACAGGGCGCCGGTGTCCACGGCTATCGAGCCGTCCTCGCCCTGGACGGCAATGGCGTCCGTCGCGGCGGCCGGCGGCACATCGGTTCCGTACTCCAGGGAGAAGCAGGCCCGTTCCCGCGCGGGCACCTCACCGGAGGCGAAGGCGACCAGCAGCGACTTCACGCTGCCATCGGGCCACTGCGCCAGCGGGGCGAACTGGCACGGCACCTGTGCGCCCGCGACATCTCGCAGCAGTGCCCGGGAGGGGTCCAGAAGCTCGCCCTGCGGCAGTGGTACGCCGCTGACCACGGCCTCCCGGGTGCGGGGCAGATCTGTGGTGTTCTCGACCACCAGAGGTACCCGCCGGATGGCCACGGGCTCTGCCGCGGCGGCGCCGGGGGTATGCAGGGGGGGCGTGATGACCTCGTCCGCCCCCCACGGACCGGGCTCCTCACCTACCGTGAGCAGCTCGATGCGCGGCAGGGCCCAGAAGACCTCGGTGGCGAAAGGCTGCGGCACGTCGGCCCGGTCCTCCACGCGGAACTCCACCTCGAACGTGGAGCCTCCCGGCGCGGAGAACGGCACCTCGTAGAACCGCTGTTCCGGGGTGGGATTGGGGCCGTGTACGTCCCGGCACCAGACTTCGGCGCCGTTGACCAGGACGCGGGCGAAGCGGCGGCCCGGGAAGTCCTCGGCCGGGTAGCCGATCTCAGGGTTCTCGCGGTCACTCCCGGCGTAGTCGTCGCTGTGGTAGAAGCGCAGCAGGACTCGGATAGGGGCGGTGAAGATGGGCACGGTCAGCCGCGCGGAAGCAAAGCCTCCCTGGCTTGAAGGCTCATAGGGATGGCGCATGCGTAGGACGCCCCGGCGGTCACGGATCACGGTCCACGGACCGGTGGCCTCGAACCGCCACTCGGGGGATGTGATGTCAATGATGACAGTCGGCAAGGCAATCACCGCCACAGTGAGATTGGGAGGCGCCGGTCAAGGAGGGGTTCGTCGCGCAGGACACCGGAACCTACCGGGAGGGCGAGGTGGCGCGGGCGCCGAACAACTGTAGGTATGCGCGTCGGTGTGTGCCGGGTGCCGGGCGATCCGTCGCACCACCTTGCAGACCGCAGTCGTCTCCGAGTTACGGCGCAGCCACCCGTGTCCGCCACGGGAGAAGTGACGACGCCATCCCAGGGAGCCGCGTACCATGCAGGGCATCGGTTTTGGGGACTTGGGCCTGGAGCAGGCCGGCGCGGTGGCGAGGGCCGCCCTGATCTGCATCTCCATGCTGGGATGGGTGGCCACGGCGGCGCACGGCGACCGGGGCCGCGATGCGCCGGCGGAGGCCGTCGCCGCGGGTGGCGTGCCACACCCGTGGACACCGCTCGTGGTGGGTGAGCGCTCGGTGTCCTGCTGGAACCGGGTCTACGAGTTCGCCGATGGCCTGTTTCCGGCCCGGGTGGAGAGCGGCGGGGCAGATCTGCTTGCCGGCCCGATGCGCCTGGCCGTCAAGGTCGACCCGCGGCCGCAGCCCACCTGGTCCGGCACCGATCAGGCGTGGTCAGCGGCGAGCTTCACCGTCGAGCGAAGCGCGCCGGACGTGGTCGAGTTCACCACCCGGTCCACCTCCGAAGCGCTCACCGCCGCATGTCGCTGGCGCTTCGAATTCGACGGCTTCTCGCTGTGCGAGCTCACCGTGAATCCGAAAGCGCCCTCGGAGATCGTGCGCCGCATCGACCTGGTGCTGCCCATGCAGCCGCGGTTCGCCCGCCTGTACCACCACAACCCGATCAAGCCCATCGCCCAGTGGGACCTGGAAAACGACCCCTTCAACAGCGGAGGGGTGCCGGCCGAGGGGCTCTTTTTGCCCTTCGTCAACACGCTGTGGCTCGGCGACGAGCAGCGCGGATTGCAGTGGTTCGCCGAGTCAGATGAGGGCCTTGCGCCTCTGGGCCACTTCGTCTCGCTGGACAGGGAGCGACGACTGACACTGAACCTGACCGGCACGCGCCGGATCACCGGCACCAGGCCCTTCAGGTTCGTCTTCGGTCTGATGGCCGGGCCCGTGAAGCCGATGCTTCCCACCGACGCCGTGCGGTGGGCGTGGCAGATCATCGGCGACGAGAGCCTGAAGCCGGATTGTCCCGACCCGCGCCCGCGACTGGAGGCCTCGGCCGCCGCGGGTATCAACTCGAGCTTCGCGGTGAACATCACCGAACTGGTGCAGCGTGGACGCAGGGACCGCGAGTTCGGGCGGGCATGGAAGCGGCTGAACCGCGCCGCGAAGGCCGCGGGGATCACGCTGCAGGCATGCATCAGTTGGTCCACGATGGACCCGGAGCATCGGGGCACACCCGAGGGGATCACCCGAGACTGGCTCATGCAGCCCGAGCTGGGGATGGACCTGGAGGAGGGGCTGCTCTACTACCCGTGCGTCGGCGGAGACTTCCGCGAGTGGTTCCTGCGCAGCGCCGAGGAGGCGTTCAGGGACTTCGATCTGCGCGGCGTCTATCTCGATGGCCCGGGCATCGCCGTCCTGTGCTCCAACCGCGCCCACGGCTGCGGGTACGAGGACGGCCGCGGCATCCATCAGACGCTGCCGATCCTGGCCGCCCGCGACCTGATGAAGCGGCTCTATCTGATCTCTCGCGCAGGTCCGGAGCCCGGCCTGATCGTGGCCCACATGTCGGGCTTCGTGCAGTTGCCCTCGCTGTCCTTCGCCGACGCCACCCTGGGCACCGAGCACATCGCCGGCTGGTACCCCGATCAGCACCCGCGCTACACGCTGGCCGGCTTCCGGGCCGAAGTGAGGGGCCACCAGCACGGCATCCCATCGCTGTGGCTGTACAAGAACAAGGACCGTCCCACGCTCTACGCCGCCCTCAGTCTCCTGCACGACCTGGTGCCCACCACCTTCGATGGTACCACGGCGGCCTTCACCGAGGCCTACCGGAGCTTCGGCGCCTCGGACGCGCGGTGGATGGGATACTGGGAGCCCATGTGGCCGGTGGGTACCTCCGACCCACGCCTTAAGGCCGGCAGCTACCTGAAGCCGGGCGTGGGAGCTCTGACGACTGTGGCCAACCTGACCCAGGAGGAAGTCCGGGCGGAGTTGACCTTCGACAGGGCGCTTCTGAATCTCAAGGCACCGCGGGTGCTGGAGGTGGTCGACAGCCGCGAGACGCACATCGAGGGCAGCGCCCTGCGGCTAGGCCCCGGCGGGTGGGTGTTGGTGCGGGTGGGCGAAGGTCCGGAGTAGTGTCCGTGGCTGCCCCTGCGGTGTGGTGGCAGCACCGACGGACGCATGTCGTTGCGACCAGGGGGGGCGCAGCAGAGCCCCGAGATGTCCAGGCCGTTCCCGGGAGGGCCGAAATGTCCGAGCAGATCACCGTTGGCGCCCATCCGTGGGTATTCGCCTCACGGCAGGAGAAGTACGACATCTTCCCGATCATGGAGCAGGTCTTCTCGGACATCGCCTACGCGGGTTTCGAGGGCATCGAGCTCATGCACATCCCACTTCTGCGGCCTGAGGCGGCCAAGCTCGTGCGACGGCTGAGCGAGCGGCATGGACTCCCCGTCATCGGCTCATCCTTCGGGGGGGCAATGTGGGACAGGAGCCGGGAGATGGAGGTCCTCGGCCAGGCGGCCACCGTGGTGGAGGCCCTGGAGGAGCTGGGTGGGCGGACGCTGGGCGTGTCCACCGGGGCGGCACCCGGGAAGAAGACTGCCGAGCAACTGGATCAGCAGGCCGGTGTGCTCAGGGACATCGCCGCCGTCTGTCGCGCAAGCGGTGTGGTGATGAACCTGCACAACCACACCTACGAGGTGGAGGACGGCGAGTATGAGCTGAGCGAGACGCTCAAGCGCTTCCCTCAGGCCGAGCTGGGGCCCGATCTGGACTGGCTCACGAGAGCCGGCATCGACCCCATCGACTTCATCCGGCGTCGGGGCGAGCGGATTGTGTTCCTGCACCTGAGAGACAACAAGGACGGCCGCTGGGTGGAGAGCGTTGGGGAAGGCACCATGGACTTCGGCGCAATCCGCCGGGCCCTGGATGAGGTGGGCTTCGCCGGCCAGGCGGTGGTCGAGTTGGCCTGGGAGGCCGACTTCGAGCCCACGCGCCCCCTGAGAGAGACGCTGAGGATGAGTCGGGAGCACATCAGGGCGACGATGGGGTGGTAGGAGAGCGGCGGGTTGCGAGCCTACCGCGACGGTGGCCTCTGGGCACATCCTGCCCTGAGGGCTCGGCCCGCCTCGGGCAGGCCCGCCACCTCGTCCCCTTGGCCCGGCGCAACCGTCACCGCTGATCCGCGGTTCCTGATCCTCCGTACCCGGGGTACCCGACTGATGAAGCACCAGGCCGCGCTTTGGACACTATCGCTGCTCACCGGGAGCATCTGCGCCATGGCACAAGGGTTTCTGCCTCAGCTCGTGTCTTTCGAGCTCTCGTCGGATCAGGTGACGCCGGGCTCGGCGCTGTCGGCGTCCTTCGAGTTCGCCAATCGAGGCGATGCTCCGGCGGCCACGGAGTACACGGTCTTCGTGCACATCCGCAATGCCGCCGGGCCGGGCCTGGACGCGGCCCCGGCGGCCGGCGCCGACTTCTGGCCGGCGACGCCCACCTTCGTCTGGATGCCCGGGGGCCTGGTGGCCGAGACAGAGCGGCCGATACGGCTCCCCGACGACTTCGCTCCCGGACAGTACAACCTGCTTCTGGGGCTGTACGAACCGGGCACGGGGCGACGCATCGCGCTGGACAACAGGGAGCTGTCCACACCCGACGGTCGCTATCTGCTGGGGCAGTTCACCGTGCTCCCCGCGGGACAGCAGCCGGAGGGCAAGGCGCCAAAGATGCGTCTGCGCGATGCCACCGGGTTGCGCCCCAATGACGAGCTGCTGGGCCCGGAGGAACCCGGCGACGCCATCCTCCTGGACAGCGCCGAGGCCCGGGTGGTGTTGTCCGCCAGACGGCCGGTGGTGCTCGGCTACCGGCTCCCCGACGGCTCCGAGTTGGCGGGCGACCTGTCGGGCTATCCGGTGAGAGTTGCCTTCGGCCGCACGGATGAGGATGGGGAGCGGGTGCTGTGCCTCCGACGCGGGGCGGATTTCGTGGTGGCCCGCGGCGCCAACGCCGCGCGCTACAGCGTGTCGGTGGTCGACGAGTCTCGGGTCGCGGTATCGTTTGATGTGGTCTTCCGTCTCACGGGCACCACCTTGCGTGTGGGCATCGAGAACGTCGCCGAACAACCCGGGTACCTGCTGTACGATGTGTGGCTGCCCCAGGTGGTTGCGGCCCGAGGGCCGCAGGGGCAGCTCGCCCTGCCCACCCAGGCAGGACGACTGGTGCCGCTGGACAGGGCCAGGCCGGGGCAGCACTCCATCGCGATGAACTGGTTCGAGGGCGATCTGTGCGGGGCGGTGGCCGGTGATAGCTGCGCGGCGGCGGTCCGAACTTCCGACTGGGACAACCTGCTGGACGCGTCGGTGGCGCCGCGCTCCGGGCAGATGACGGCGGGCTTCGCGCCGAGGTTCGTTCTCCGAGCCCGAGCGAGCAAGACGGCCGCGCGCATCCTCCTCGCACGGGCGCCCTCCATGGAGGTGTTGCTCGTCGGCACCGGCCACAGCCGGGCCTCCTGGATCGATGCGGCCAAGCGTCTGCGCCGCGACGTGGTCGGCAGCCCCAATCCCGTCTACCGGGACTGCGTCATCTACAAGATATTCTGCGACTCCCCGGGCGCCGAGGACTTCACCACCTTCGATGAGGCCCTCGAGCTGATCCGCCGCGTCCATCGACTCGCCCCCTGGCTGCGGCAGGTCGTGTACCTCGTGGGCTGGCAGTACGAGGGCCACGACACCGGCTATCCGGCCACAGACAGGACCAACGAGCGCCTCGGCGGCATGGAGGGCCTGCGCAGGCTGTCGGCCGAGGCCCGCAAGCTCAACGCCATCGTCAGCTACCACGACAACTTCGACGACGCCTATCCAAGCAGCCCACAATGGAATGAGAGTCTCATCGCCCGCGGTACCCGCGGCGGGCTGCAGAAGGGCGGCATCTGGGCCGGTGGGCAGTCGTACATCCTGGCGCTGGGCAAGTACGCCGAGCAGGCGGCGCCCCAGCGGGTGAAGCGCACGCTCCAGCAGATGCCGGTGAGCGACAGCTACCATATCGACGTGCTCTCGGCCGTACCGGTGCGCCGCGACCACAACCCCGAGGCGCCTGAGAGCACCCGGGATAGTCTGGAGGCCAAGTGCGCCATCATCCGCCTGTTCAATGAGGCCGGAGTGGATGTCACCTCGGAGGGCTTCTCAGCGCCCTTCGTCGGCGTCATCGGGCACTCGTGGCACTTCTGGCAGCGGCCCGACACGGTGATTCCGGGGGATGAGCCAATCCCGTTCCTGCCCATGATCTACCACGGCGGCCCCACCACCTACGGTCACGGTGGCGGCGGGGCCACGTACCCGCAGGAGACGGCGCTGCTGGGCGCCACCTACTCCGCGGACTGGACGAAGACCACAGACCCGCACCTCATGGCCGAGATGATCTACCTCGTCGCGGTGCCCTGGACGTACCTGAGGGAGCAAAGGATCGAGAGCTACGGCTGCGTAGGAGCCGTCAAGAGACTTACCTACGATGACGGCGGCTTCGTGGAGGTCGACCAGGAGAGCGGCAAGTGGCGGGTGGTCGTTGGCGACGAGACCATCGTGCGAGATGACGTGGCCACGGTCCGGCGTCCCGGGCTGCTGGCGCTGCTGTCCAAGGCCGGGGGCCGGGTGTCGGCAGATCTCCCCGCTGACCTGCGGGGCAAACCACTGCAGGCGCAGAACGCCGTGACCGGCGAGAGCATGGCCTGTGAGGTGACCGCCGAGGGTGAAGTGACCGTGGAGCTTGCAGCCCGGGAACCGTGCCTGATCGTGGCGGCCGAGGAGTAGGGCGGTGACCGACGGCAGGGCCTTTCGCGAGCGAAGCAGGGGCGGGTGCGACCGGGAGACAGTGGGGCGATACGGCTCCTCGCGGAAGGCAAGGCACCGCGGCCGGCGATCCCCCGCAAGCTTCTGGGCCTGATTGCAGCGGCCAGACCGGACTTCAAGTGGGCGGACAACGTCCCGGACCAGGGAGACATCATGGCCTACATCGACCGCGGCGATGTGGCGCCCAACGGGCGGTTCCGTTATCGGTATGAGCAGTGAATGCGGAAGCGCGGCGATGCCGATTGCCGTGGCCCTCAGCGGCGGGGTGGACTCGGCCGTGGCTGCGGCGCGTCTCCAGGCCGAGGGGCATCGTGTCATCGGGCTGACGGCCCGCCTCCTGCCGACTGGTGGCGAGGAAGACGCGCACAGCGCCCGGCGGTTGTGTGTCGGGCTGGGCATCGCGCATCACACAGTCGACCTATCGGCGCAGTTCGCCGCCGAGGTCATCACTCCGTTCCTGCAGGCCTACGGCGCGGGCCTGACACCGAACCCCTGCCTGCTATGCAATCCGCGGATCAAGTTCGCTGCCCTGCTGGACGCCACCCGCGAGATGGGGTGCGGTGCTCTGGCCACCGGTCACTACGTGCAACCCGCCCGCAGGGGCGAGCGCTATGCTCTCCGCCGGGCCCGGGACGCCGGGAAGGACCAGTCCTACGTGCTACTTGGGCTCTCCCAGCAGCAGCTCGCGGCGGCGCGGTTCCCTCTGGGGAGCTCACTGAAGGCCGACGTAGTCGCCGAGGCAAAGCGGCTCGGACTGCCCGTCTCGCCTCGCGAGAGCCAGGACGTGTGCTTCATCACAGGCAGCGTGCGAGACTACCTCAGTGGTCATGTGGAGGTGACCCCGGGCGCGATCCGAGACGTCCTCGGCACCGAGATCGGGAGGCATCGCGGCCTGCCGCTGTACACCATCGGTCAGAGGCATGGCCTCGGGATCGGGGGCACGCCGAGGCTGTTTGTCATCGCCAAGGACCCGGCGGCCAATGCACTGGTGGTCGGCACCCGTGAGTATCTCAAGCGCCGCAGGCTGAGGGTGCCGCAGTGCAACTGGGTGAGCATCGCCGCTCCGCCGCCGGGAAGCACGCTGCAGTGCCTTGCGATGGTCCGCTACCGGGGGAGGCCGATCGAGGCTGAGGTGACCCCGGAGACAGGTGGCGGGTGTGAGGTGCGGCTCGGCCCCCACGATCAGGCGATCGCTCCCGGGCAGGGCCTTGCGCTGTACGACGGCGACGGTTGGCTCCTGGGCGGGGGGGGCATCGGGGCCGACTGACGCCGACCAACCGCCGGCTGCCGGCACGGTTCCGGCTCTTCCTGGGCCCGCATCGGGGTGTGCGGCCGCGCCTCCGCCGCCCCCGGCCGGGCGCATGGCGCCATCGGGCCTCCGCACGCTATTGCCCCCTCACCTCACTCAGTGCCTCGCTCGCCGCATTGACCATGAACCCCGCATCCGTCTGCAGGGCGATGAAGCGGAAGCCCTGCGCCATGCGTTGTCTGACTGCGTCGGCGCCGAAGACATGGATGCCCGGCGCCACCCCCACCTCGGTGGCCGCCTTGCAGACCTCGAGGATGGCCTCCTCCAGGCGCGGGTCGTCGCTGCCCGGCGGCAGGCCCATGGAAGCCCCCAGGTCCGCCGGACCGACGAAGGCCGCGTCCACCCCCGGCACGCTGAGAATCTCGCGGCAGCGCGAGACCGCGTCGATGTGCTCGATCTGCACGACGACGAGGATCTCCTCATTGGCACGGGCGAAGTACTCCATTCCTTCCGCCCCGAAGGACATGGCGGCCATACTGCCGCCCATTCCCCGGCAGCCCGCGGGCGGATAGCGGCACCAGGCTACCGCCTGTGCCGCCTCCTCGGGGGTGCTTTGCATGGGGAAAACGACGCCCCAGGCCCCGGCGTCCAGGACGCGTTTGACGTTCTCCCCCGTCGCCCACGGCACCCGCGCCAGCGGCACGCCGCCCTCGGCGGCGATGGCCGCGAACATCAGCGCCGCGGTCTCGAGGCTCGTGGGGCTGTGCTCTAGCTCGACATTGAGCCAGTCGAAACCAACCCGGGCCATGTAGCGGGCGCAGAAGGGGTCTGGCAGGGAGAGCCAGGTGCCCACGGTCACCTTGCCGTCTCGCAGTGCCTGTCTGGCGGTGTTGGTGCGCATGGTGGTGTTCTCAGTCCTCCTGGTACTGCACGATGTGCGCCGCCTCGGCAACACTCGCGAACACTCCGGCTCCCACGCCGGCGATGAGGGCGGCGCCGAAGGCGGCTTCCTCCCGATGGACGGGGACCCGAAGCGGGAGACCGAAAGCCTGGGCCACGATCTGGGAGAGTACCGCGTTCTGACGCAGGCCGTTACCCGCCCCGACCAGCCCTGACCGCGGTTGTCCGGTGGCGGTCCGGATCTTCTGATAGCCATCGAGGAAGACGCGCGCCATGCCCTCCAGCACGGACCGGATCACATTGCCCGGTGTCAGGTTGATGTCGGACATCCCGGCGATGGAGGCTCTACGCTCGGGCTCCCAGCGGGCACCGGCGAAGTACGGGTCGCATAGCAGGCCTCCGGCGCCCGCGGGCGCCTCGGCAGCCAGGCTGTTCATGCGCTCGTACAGGTCGGCCGGAATGGCCGAGCCCAAGAGCTGGCTGGCTATCTGGCGCAGCAGATTGTGCAGGATGGCGTAGGCCTGGCCCCCGGAGAGGCCGGCGTGTACCAGCAGGTAGCCTTCCCGGGCGAAGGGGCGCGTCTCCAGCGGCGGAGCGTGGCAGACGCTGTCAACGAAACATCCCACCTGGGCACCGGTGCCGACGTTGACCAGGACCGTCTCCGTCAGGCTAGCGACGCTGCCCAGGAAGCTGGCCTGGTTGTCGCCCAGGGCCACGAACACCGGCAGGCCGACGGGCAGGCCGGTGGCGACGGCGGCCGCGGCGCTGAGTCCGCCAAGGGCATCCCCGGCCTCCCGCACCTGAGGGAAGAGCGACCGCGACAGGCCGAGGCGCGCGATGAGGCCCTCATCCCACGTGCGGGTGTGCAGGTCAAAGAGCCCGCTACCGGCTCCGTTGGTAGGGTCGGTGACGGGGGGCCGTCCGGTGAGCGTCGCGGCCACGAAGTCGGCGACGAAGGCGGCGGTTGCGCCTTCGGGCAGCGCGCCGGTCTGCCTCAGCCAGTAGAGCGTGACGCCCATGAATCCGGCCGAGAGCACGCAGCCCGAGGTCCGCGGTGCTTCGGGACCGGCCAGCTCCGCGGCCTTTTCCACATACGACAGGCCTTCACCCGGCATGATCTCCTCGCCACGTCGGTCCTGCCAGTTGATCAGGGGCGACACCGCCCGGTTCTCGACATCCAGCAGCACCACTCCATGTTGCTGGCCGGTGATGCCGATGCCGGCCACCTCGGAGATACGTTGCCCCAACTCGCCGGCGCACTGGCCAACGGCGGCGGTGGCGATGCGCGCGATCCCTTCCGCGTTCCATTCCGAGCGTCCGCGGGCCCTGTCCCCTGCGGAGCTGATGTTGGCGCTGTTGGCGAGTGTGGTGAATGCCAGTTCCTCGCCGCAGTCCGTGTCGACGGCGACGCAGGAGACTGTGGTGGTGCCGATGTCCAGTCCGATGGTGACGGGCATGGGATGGCCTCCGCGGATGGTGGTACGGCGCAGGGTGGGTTCGGCGTGGGGAGGAGAGGGTCCTTCCCGTGGTGCCGTCTCCGCCCGTGGTCGTGGAGCCTCTGCGCGGTCGGGCAGGTCGCCGGCGTCCTGCGGGGAAACTCCTCTGGTCCGCAACCCCTCGGCCGGAGATGCCTGCCATGAGACTTGTCTGCCTCGCCTACACCTGCCTGTTGCTGCTCTCCTCTCACACTCGGGCCGCCGAGGTGCTCACCTGCGACTTCTCCGCCGAACTCTCCTCGCCCTGGCTGCGCCTGACCGGGGACGCTCGGATCGAGGACGAAGTGCTTCGCAGTAGGGCCCAGGACGGCTGGCGCCGCAGCGGTCTTCTCGTTGGGCCGCTGCCGATGAGCCGGGTCACCTGGACGATCCAGTACGATGTGCGCCCCGTGGCCTTCGGCCGTCAGTGCCAGGAGTTCGTCTCCGAGAGCCCCGGTACGCACCGGTACATGGTGTATGTCCGCCCCGACGGCCGCCCGGCGATCCATACGCACTCCGACGGCAAGTGGGAGCAGCGGGCGGCCTCCGAGGTGGCGCTCAGCGTGGGCAGGTGGTACCGGGTCACCGTCGAGCTGTCCGCCCACAGCATCCGCTACCGCATCCGGAGCAGGGAAGATGCCGCGGACCTCTGGGACAGCGGACCGCAGCCCGTCGACGACCTCGGGGCAGAGACCGTCTTCGGCCTCGTGGACGAGGCCGAAGAGGCCACAGGGGAGTCGGAGTGGGACAACCTGCGGGTCTCCACCGACTCATCTGATGTGATCGAGAGGATGGAGCGCCTGGCCCGGCAGATGGAGGCGCGGCGGCGGGAGGCCGAGAGCCGGCAGGCCGTGGGGAGGCGGCTGAGGGGGGCCGGCATTGCCGTCATCCCCACACCTCAGGAGTGCTGGCTGGGGCCGGGGAGCTTCGCCATGGGCCCGGAGACGGTCATCATCCCTGACCCCAACAGCCCTACGAACCGGACGGATGCCGCGGCGGTGCAGATGGTCCTGCAGGAGCGCCTCGGCGTGGCCTACGGCATCGGTACCGACGGCCCGGCGGGCGCGATCATCCTCTCAAACTGGCCGGAGGGCGAGGCGACCCCCTGGCGGGGCGAGCAGGGGTATCGCATTGAGGTTGGCGACAACTGGGTGGAGATCAAGGCTCAGAGCCCCTGCGGCTTATTCTACGGCGCCCAGACGCTGGCCCAACTGGCGACCCCGGAACTGCAGGTGCGCCGCTGCCATATCAACGACTGGCCCGACATCGGGAACCGTCTGGCCATGATCGCCGTGAGCCAGGGCGCCTTCCAGGTGATCGATGTGGAGTACTGGAAGCGCATCATCCGCGAGCTGGCGGCGGTGAAGCTCAACCTCATCATGCCGTACTTCGAGGGCGGCACCTTCTACTACGAGAAGTACCCCTTCCTGGGCCTCAAGGGCCGAGACGGCTTCACCATCGACAAGGGGAAGGCTCTCAGTCAGTACGCCGGGGAGCACTTCGTGCAGATCGTCCCGCAGCAAGAGGCACTGGGGCACTCGGGCAATGTGCTGACACATGAGGAGCTCAAGGACCTCCGCGAGTCCGGTGGGGTGTTTTGCTCCTCCAACCCGCGGACTTTCGAGTTCCTCGGCGACCTGTTCGACGAGCTTGTCCGGGCCTTCCCCGATGCGCGCTGGATCCATGTGGGCGGCGATGAGTTCGCCCACGGCTTCGCCCAGTGCCCGCAATGCGCGCAGCGCGCCGAGGAGATTGGCAGGCCGGGGCTATACGCCGAGCACATCACAAAGCTCCGGCAGATGCTGAAGGACCGCGGTCGCGACACGATGATCTGGTGGCACGAGGAGGGCTACACGGAGCAGGCCGCCGACCGCCTGGCCAAGGACATCGTCGTGTTCGACTGGCACTACGGCAATCAGGCCGCCTATCCGTCCCTCGCCAGGCTCCAGAGTGCCGGGTTCTCGCAGACCTGGGCCACACCGGCCGTGACTCGCTACTACGGTAGGACCAATGATTGGGACAACACCTTCGGCAACATCGGCGGGTTCCTGGCGGAGGCGGCCCGGAGGAGGATCCCCGGGGAGTGTACCTGCACCTGGGTCCACGGCATCTGGGGCGGCCGGAACCTGTTCGAACTCAACCTCTACGGATTGGTGTACAGCGCCCAGTGTGCCTGGAACTCGCTGTGTAGCCGGTCCGACGAGTTCCGCCGGTGTTTCGGCAGGCACTGGTTTGGCCTCCAGGACGACACGGTCGAGCAGGACGTGATGGAGGCCATTCACGCCCCTTACGGGGAGGCCGCGGAGCAGGGGTTCTGGCGAGACAACCGCGCCATGGACCGCATCGCGGCCCAGAGTCTGGCCGCCACCGCCGAGGAGATCGGCAAGAGCCCCGACCTCCCGGAGCAGGCCCGGAAGCTGCTGGAATACTGCCGCCGTGCAGACGCCATCCTCGACCGCTGGGCGACGACGGCGCCCAGGAACCGGGTGAGCGCGGAGTTCTACGCTTTCGACGTTCTCATCCATGCCACCACGGCCCGCCGCCTCCTCGCGGTCGACGCCCTGGCCCGTGACTGGGGGCGTCTGCGCGGACTCTCCGCCGAGCAGCGCGCCGAAGCGCTCGAGCCGCACCTGGCCGCTTTCGAGGCTCTGTCCGCCGACTACGACCGGGTAGTGAGGCTCTTTGGCCGCTCAGTCCTCGAGGCCGGAGGCGGGCGCTGCGGCGCCGGTGGCTGGTATCCCTTCGTGGCCGGTGGCGGCGTGCAGTTCGCGGCCCCGCAGGCGATCGAGGAGATCGGCAAGCAGATCGAGTATCTCAAGCAGGCGGGGGCCGCGGAGGCGGCACCGGAGAAGGCGTTCGCGGGGTAGGGAAGAGGGGCGGGGACGACGCTGACGAGCCGTTGACGCCGGCCGCGCTCCATCAGAGAGGTGAAGTGGCGACTGCCCACGGTCACCACGTCCAATCAGGAAAGGACGCATCCCATGCAGACCATGACGCGCCACACGCCAATCGGGAGCGGCAGGGTTCTTCTCTTGTCCTCCGTGCTGCTCGGCCTAACCACGCTTTGCCACGCGATCACGCTGCGCGAAGCAACGGACGGTCTGGTCCGACAGCTCTGGGAGGGCAACCCGCCGGGGGAGGTACTCTTCTCGGAGGACTTCGAGGCGGGCGACCTGGACGCATGGCGCGCCGACCCCAACTGGAGCATCGTCGAGCGCGGCGACCCGCCGGGCAAGTCGGCCCAGGTAGTCTCCTCGCAGACCGTCGACGACATCCAGGATCTGATCCTGCTCGAGAAGGTCCCCGTCACTCCGGGGCATCCCATCGCCGTCTGCTGGCGGGCGAGAAGTCTCGAGGGCACAAGTCCCCTGTACCTGCGGGTGGACTTCTTCGACGCCGATGGCAAGACGGGCGAGCCCTATGCCCGGCAGGAGATCGGGGCCCAGGGCCCCAACTGGACGGAGAACACCGTCGTCGTCTCCGACTGGTTCCCGCCCTACACCCGGGCCGTTACCATCTGGTTCCACCAGTCGGCGCAGAGCCAGACCACTTCGCTGCTGGACGATATCCGCGTGGTGGACCTGCAGTCCGCGGCGCAGGAGATCGTCGCCCGCGAGCTGCCCCGCTACCGGGAGCTGGCGCGGAGACTTCCGGCCGAGGCCGACGCCCTTGCGGCCTCGCCTATCAATGACGCCTGGAAGGCCACGGTGCGCCGGACCTGCGAGACCATCGGGATGGAACTGGACGCTGCCGCCGCCCTCGAGCCGGGCAGCCAGGCGGCGAGCGAAGCGCTCGGGCGCCCGGCGCGCTACCTCAAGGCGCTCTCCGACGCCGTGGCCGGTCTGGAAGCGGGCGTCGTGACCGGCGATCGCCTCCTGACCTATCGCACACGGCCGGTAACCTCGACGATGATCCTCCCCGAGACCGGCGATCTGCCCGGCGACCCGGCACGTGAACTCTCGCTCACCGCCTGTCCCGGAGAAGCCGAGTCGGCAAGCCTCGTCCTGTGGGGGCCGGAGGCGGTGGAGGACCTGCTGATCTCCGCCACAGACCTCGGCGGCCCCACGGGGACGCTGCCGGCCTCGTGCGTGGACATCAAGTGGGTCAAGTGCTGGTACCAGGCGGGAAGTGCCTGGTGGGGTGTGTCGCAGCAGAAAGACCGTAAGGTGCTCGTCCCCGAGCTGCTGCTCAATGACGACGACCTCGTGCGTGTGGACCGCGAGGGGCAGTGCAATGAGCTGAAGCTGTCCTTCGCCGAGGGGCCGCGATACGTGCCGATCGATGACCCGACGCCGGTGCCGTGGGGCACCAAGTTCTCACTGGATGAGTTCCCGGTCAAGGACGCCCCGGAGCTGCTGCCCACGGACCTGGCCGCGGGCGAGAACAAGCAGGTCTGGGTCACGGTGACCGTGCCGCCGGACACCGCCGCCGGCGACTACTCGGGTGTCCTGCGTCTTGTCGCCGGCGGGCAGCCCGTGGGTGAGGTCGCCCTCTGCCTGCGGGTGCTGCCCTTCAGTCTCCCCGAGCCCCGCGCCTACTGGGACCCCTCCGAGCCCTTCACCTACAGCCTCTACTACTGGGGTGAGCTGGACCCCACCGGCGCGGGCTCCATCGGCTACGAAGTCAAGAACGACGAGCAGTTCGCCGCCGAGCTCAAGGCCATGTACGACCACGGCATCGTGGCCCCGTGCATGATCTGGTCGCCGGAGATCGTCTACCGCGATGAACCCTTGTTCCGCAAGCACCTGCAGGCGGCGACGGACGCCGGAATGTCCGGCAGACCCCTGTACTTTGGCGATTCGGGGATGATCGGCAATCCCACCGACCCCGCGGACCTGGCGGCGCTGAGGGCAAACGTGGAGCGCACGATCCAGATCGCCGCCGAGTACGGGTTCACGGAGGTGTACTTCTACGGGCTCGACGAGGCCACCGGGGACCGGCTGGTCTCGCAACGTGGGGCATGGAGGGTGGTGCATGAGGCAGGGGGCAAGGTGATTGTGTCCGGGTTCCACGGGCAGTTCGATGCCATGGGTGACCTGCTGGACCTGTTCAACCGCGCCGGCAACCCGGAGGCCGAGGATCCCGCGAGGTGGCATGCGGCGGGCCACAAGGTGTGGAACTACGCCAACCCGCAGACCCCGCCCGAGAATCCGGAGCTGTACCGGCGCAACTATGGGCTCTACCTGTGGAAGCTGGACTACGACGGCGCCAACACCTACTGCTTCATGGACTCCTCGGGCTTCCAGTGGAATGACTTCGACGACGACACCTACCGCGACCACTGCCTGGCGTATCCCACGGTGGACGGAGTGGTACTGACACTGGCACTGCAGGGGTTCCGGGAGGGCGCCGATGACGTCAAGTACGCCACGGAGCTGCGGCAGAGAGCCACGGCGGTGCTGGAGGCCGGGCCGGGGGGCCTTCGGGCAGAGGCGCAGGCGGCGCTGGAGTGGCTGGAAGCGTTGCAGCCCAAGACCGCCGACCTCGATGCGACGAGAGAGGAGATGGTCAGGAGGATCGTCGAGCTGGGTGATTGAATGGCCCGCCGTGCGGCCGGCGGTACGCGACCTTCCCACCTCTCTGCCCCCGGGGACAGAGAGGTGGAAAGGTCCACGGCCCTACGCCTCGGCCTCGGAGCGGGCGATCATGTCGTCCTGGAAGGCCGGGTCGAGACTCACAAAGTAGGCGCTGAAGCCGCCGACGCGGACCATCAGGTCGCGGTGGGCCTCAGGGTCGCGGCGAGCGGCCTTCATCTCCTCGGTCCCGGCGATGGAGATCTGCAGGTCCTGGCCGCCCCGGCGGAAGTAGGTCTCGATGACGGCTCTGAGCTTGGCCACACCGCTGCGACCGGCCACAACCGACGCGGGGAATCTCAGGCTCAGCACCAGCGGGCCGTGGGTGGTGGCGTGCGGTAGCTTGGCCACGGAGTTGAGGGTGGCCGTGAGGCCCCGGACATTGCGCCCCTGGGCCGGGCCGGCACAGTCGGCCAGACTCTCGCCCCGCCGACGGCCGTCGGGAGTGGCCCCCGTCTGACGCCCCAGCTCCATAGCGCCCGACCAGCCGATGATGTCCACTCCCCACGGGCCGCCGAACACCGTGCGGTGTGAGCGCACGTGTCGGTTGATGCGCTCCAGCTCCTCCACCGCCATGGCATCGGCCTGCGAGTCCTCGTTGCCGAACTTGGGCAGCTTGTGCAGGAAGTACACCCGCAGGTCCTCGTGCCCCTCCCAGCTTGCGGCCAGCACATCGCGCAGCTCCGCCAAAGTCAGCCTGCCCTCGTCGTACACGGCCATCCGGATGGCAACCAGGGAGTCGGTGGTGGTGGTGAGGCCGACCATGTCCACCATGCCTTCGGAGTAATCCGCCCCTCCAGCGTGCCAGTCCAGGCCCTTCTCCACGCAGGAGTAGGTGACCATGGAGCGCAAGAAGTCATTCCAGGTGCGCTGATGGGTGGCGCGGTGGTCGTTGACCCCGCGGATCGCGCGGCCGATGTGGTGGTCCATCTGGATCCTGTACGCGTGCAGGAACTGCTCCCAGGTGGTGAGGTTCTCCGCACCGCCCGTCCGCGGCCCCTCGCGCTTGCCGGTCATGGGGTCGATGCCGTCATTGAGCGCCAGCTCCAGGGGCTTGGCGGAGTTGATGATGAGGTCCTCGTAGCTGCCGTGGCCGCGACCGTGGGGGTAGGTCTGGCCGCAGCCCACGAAGCTGTAGTTGCGGGCGTGAGCCAGGGCGATGCCGCGGTCCACCATGCCCGCGATCAGGGCCTCATCGTTGATGACCGCCGGGTAGCTGGCGCCGGTAGCGATCACCTCGCAGGCCCGGGTGAAGGACCTCTCGCAAACCCGCGGGTGCCAGCGGAACGCCGTGCGCGGCGACAGGATCCGCAGCCGCTCGATGGCGTCCAGGCACAGGCCGGTCAGCTCGTTGCAGGCGTCGGAGCCGTCCTCCAGTTGCCCGCCGATGGTGGCGCCGTAGGCCGTCTTCTCCTCGAGCTTGAGAAACAGACACTCCAGCAGATCGCCGGCCTGCTTCAGCGTGATCGTCTCGGCCTCCAGCTCCTTTTTCAGGCACGGGTACAGGTACCGGTCCAGCGGGCCCGGCGAGTCGTGGCCGCAGAGCCAGAAGATGAAGTAGAAGAGCTGCAGGGCCTCGTGGAAGGTTTGCGGAGGGTCATTGGCGATGCGACCGCAGACCTCGGAGATGCGGAGCAGCTCCTCGCGGCGCTCGTCCGTCTCAGCCCCGGCCGCCGCCTCGGCTGCCGCTTCGGAGTGGGCCATGATGAATCCCGAGACGCCCTCCAGTACGGTGAGCAGCGCCTCGTACCACGGGCCGCATTCGGGATTGCCGGGGAGGTTCACCTGCGCCCAGTGCAGCACCCGCTCCCGCATCCCACTGACCCCGCGCTCGAGGAACAGCTCGTAGCCCAAGGAGGCGTGCATCTGCATGGGGTGGGTGTAATCCGTATCGCCAAACCAGGCCGGCCAGTAGGCGGCGATCTCGTCCAACAGCTCGGAGGCCTCGGGGTGTTGCTCTCGCACCTGCGCGAGACGCTCCTCGTCGTAGCGGATGCCGTAGGCGAAGGCGCCGTACCTGCCGGTGACCACCGGGCACAGCGCATCGTTGCCGATGATGAGCTCCCCGGGCTTGATGAAGGGCACGGCCGCCGCCATCTCGGCGGCCTGCGCAGTGGCAAGGCGCACGCGGGCCTCCTTGCCCTCCGCCGCCATCCAGGCCTCGTGGAAGGGCTCGGCCCAGCTCCGCGGCGCCGGGTCGAACAGGTGCTCTTTCAGAAGCGCGAGGCGGTCGGCGTGAACCATGGGTGTCCCTCAGTCGGCAGAGCCGCGGAGAATGGGTGTGGAAACATCCAGACAGGTTATACGACGACGGCGCGGCGGCGTCAAGACGGTGCAGCGGCCCCATCCCACTCAGAACTCGCATGCTCCCCAGAACGTCTTCCCCCATTCGGTCTGCCGGTCGTCCCACTCATCCCGGTACCTGAGCATCTCGGCCCGTAGCTGTGAGACCTTGTCCGCATGGGCCGGCTCCTGCGCCAGGTTGTGCAGCTCCCACGGGTCATCGTGCAGATCGAAGAGCTGGGTCATGCTCCGCTCGCCGTCCACCACGTACTCGATGAGCTTGTGCCTCCCGTCCGTGACGGCGCGGTGCTTCCCAACATACGCCAAGTACAGCGTGTCACGGACCTTCTCGGCAGGATCGCCCATGGCCTTGACCAGGCTTTGGCCCTCCACGCTGTCGGGTCTGGGAGCGTCCACCAGTTCGCACAGGGTGGCGAAGATGTCCAGCAGGTACGCACGGGCATCGGTACTTACTCCGGCGGGCACGCCGGGGCCGGCGAATACCAGCGGCACCCGGACGCTGTGGTCATAGCAGTTCTGCTTGCCCATCAGGCCGTGCTGGCCCAGAGCCAGGCCGTTGTCGCCGGCGAACACGATGATGGTGTCCTGCAGCATGCCCCCTGTCTCCAGTGCCTGCAAGACGCGCCCGATCTGGGCGTCCACGTGGGAGATCATGGCGTAGTACTCGGCGATGTGTCGCCTGACCTCGTCGGGGGTGCGCGGGAAGGCCGCCAGCAGCTCATCGCGGACCCACAGCTCGCCGTTGTCGAAGGGGTGGGCCTCCATGTAGTTGGGCGGTAGCTCGATGTCCGCCGGGTCGTACATCCCCAGGTATTCCCGGGGCATGGTGCGGGGATCGTGCGGGGCCAGGAAGGACACATACGCGAAAACCGGCGCGGTATCCTGATAGCCCTCGATGAACCGCACCGCGGCGTCGGCGAGGAGCTCGCTGGAGTGCTTGCCGGCCTCAATGTGGTCGCAACGGCGCAGGCGCACCTCATTGCTTGCCATGGGATTGTCCACGATGGGGCAGGTGGCGTCATACTTGCCGGATGGATCGAAGCGGTAGACGGGCACGTTCCAGTGGTCCGCCATTCCACCGAAGAAGATCTCATCCCCATCGGTGAAGCTGCGATGATAGGAGGCGGGTCCGTTGTGCCACTTGCCGGTGCCGAAGGTGCGGTAACCGGCGGCCCGGAGGCACTCGCCGAGTGTGGTATGCTTCGGTGGGATAGTCTCGCCCGCCCCCTGCAGGTGGAACAGCGTGCGGCCGGTATGGAGCATGGCCCGGCTGGGCATGCACACCGCGCCGCTGGTGCCGCAGGGGATGTGGGCATGGGTGAAGGCGGTTCCCCGGGCCACGAGGCGGTCCATGTTGGGCGTTGAGATGCGCCCATTGCCCAGAGCATGGACTGTATCGAAGCGCTGATCGTCGGTGAACAGAAGCAGGATGTTGGGCCTGTCGGGCATGTGCTCTGCACCTCACCGATTCTGGGTGGGTGGCGGCAACGGCGCCTCACCCCCTGCCCCTTGTGTGGTTGCGGGACGTCGGGGACGGCAATGGCGACGGCGTCTGTCCTTGGTGGAGCCGGCTTTCCGGCCCGCCGCCGTTGACCGCTGCTAACGCCCCACAGGCACACAAGGCAATACGGAGACGACCAAGGGCAAAGGATCCATCTCGCCGCGTACCCGGCACCCCGTCACCCACCGCCTCGGCCAAGCGCCTCGTTGAGGAACCGGTTCTCGGCCAGGAAGTCGTCACACCTCTTGCAGATCGCCGGGCGCCTCTGGCGGAACTGTCGGCGGAGCTGCTCGTAGGCCTCGCCCATGTAGATCTCAGCCAGCGGTGTCTGCCGGACGTTGCCCACAGGCGCTACCTTGTTGCGGCTCATGCAGCAGAGCAGCACATCGCCGGTCCAGGTGACCAGCGTCGTCAGCCAGGGCGCGAAGCAAAGATGTCTGCCGTAGTAACCCAGGCCGTAGTGCTGCTGTGCCGAGAGGGCCAACTCGTCGTCGGTGACGCCGAAGGGGTACACCAGGTGGCGATCGGTGGAGAAGCCGTGCTCGGCGCGCAGAGCCTCCGCAGCCGGGGCAATGCAGTCATTGAACTCCCGCAGTTGCCAGGGCAAGAGTCGGTTCTCATTGGTGGCGCGCTCGTCCACGGGGATAGGCTTGACGTCCGTGGCGCCCAGCTCCGCGGCGAGCTGCAGCACCTCGGGATAGGCGTGATAGTTGTGGCGGGTGAGTACCATGTTGATGCGGAGCGCGAGTTTGGCCTTCAGACGCTTGCGGGCCCTGGTCAGGTGCCTGATTCCGGCGCCGGTGAGTTTGAACGCCCCCTTGACCCCACGGAGCCCGTCGTGCACGGAGGGCTCCGGGCCGTCGAGAGAGACCGAGACGCTCCGCAGCCCCGCGGATACCAGTGCCTCGGCACTCTCTCCGGTGAGCAGGGTGGCGTTGGTGGTAAGCGAGACGCGCATCCCCAGACCTGCGGCCTGCCTGACGAGGTCCGGCAGTTCCGGCAGGAGTGTGGCCTCGCCGCCGGAGAAGTGCACCTTCCGGCAGTCCATGGCGGCGAGCTGGGTGAGGAGGTCGCCGACCTCGGTTGGAGTGATCTCCTCCACCGGCTCCATGCGGCCGAAACTGCAGAAGCGGCAGCGCAGGTTACAGCGGCAGGTGAGTTTGATCTTGGCTTCACGGATCCGCGCCACCGGCTCTCCGCGTTCCACGCAGCCCAGCAGTTCCGCGACGAGCCCTTCGTCCTGGATCAATGCCGGCAGGTCATACATAGGGCGCGGTCTACTGCCTCCTACTGCGGCGCCGGCTGCGCGTCGCCGGCGCCCTGTGCGGCGGTACCGCGGCAGTGCTGTATCTGGTCGTAGAGGTAGACAAACAGCCGCGCCAGTGTGTCGGCGGTGGTCAGGGGCCCTTCGCTGAGAACCTGACTGCCGTAGCGGCCGGTGCGTACCACCCGGACCGGCGTCTGGGCCTGGATGCGCACGGTGCCCTGCTCATCCACCTGGGTCTGCAGCACCTGGCAGCCCTCCAGCGTCGCCGGCTGCAGGGACTGTCGCAGTTGCTGCCAGCCCGGATAGGTCTCCGGAGAGACGCGCACCATCAGGCCGACGCGCTCCGAGAGTTGCTCGTTGGCCTTGACGTACTTGGGCTTCCGCTTCTCCTTGCGCTTGGCGAGCTGGGTCACCTCGACCCGAAACCGGTTCCCATCGGCCAGTCGGCCGCTGGCCTGGAACCAGGTGTCCTTGTACCGACTCTCCACGATAGGGTAGATGTTGCGGGACTTCTGCTGATCCACCAGTTGCCCGTGCTTCTGATAGGGCTCAAAGCTCATCTCGATGCTCATCGCCGACTTCGGCGCCACGTCCTCGCCCACCGTCTGAAGCAGCCCCTCGGCCACCTCGAGGCGCCGGTCCTCGAGGTCCTGGACCCGATAGCGGTACGCCTTGACCACGGAGACGATCCCCATCACCACCCCGGCCAGCAGGAGCAGGGCGAAGAGCGCCACCAGAGCGAGCAGCTCCGCGATCCCCGTCACGATGATCGCGATGAAGGACAAGCCTGCGGTCAGCCAGGATCCGAGCGACCACTTCGTCCACCGGGCCTTCTGCCGGGCCATCTCGCGGTCGTGCTCGCGCAGGACCTGCAGGGCATCCTTCATCTGAGGTACCGTCCCCGATTCCGTGAAAGCCTTCGACACCGTCATCACCTCCAGGTTCTGCCCGGCGGCCGACCACCCGCTGCGCCTGTCTCGCTACGCGGACTGCAGCGCATGGACAGCGACGCTCCGGCCGGCGGAGTAGACATCCTGCATCCCCACGCCGGCGCTACCTTCCACGATCGCCCGCTCCGTCCTCTCGCTCTTCGCCACCCATACCCCTGTGCCCTGCATGCCCCTGTCGGCGGGAGAGCCGATCGCGTCGCCTACTGGGCCCGGCCACCGGTCGCCCACGGTCGCAGCCGGCAGGGCCACCGCCAGAGGAGAGGGAAAGCAGGGCGGCCGGCCTGCCCCCGGGCGTCGCGGCGGCCCGGTCTGGGGCAGGCATTCGAGCTGGGGACCGGGAATAGGGACAGGGGGCCGGGGAGCTCCGTGTCCTGGCCCCCACGCCTGGCCGGCCGCCGGGAGGCGCCGCGGGCGCCACGGAGCCGGCCACCGTCGCGGACAGCTACCACTACCACAGAAAGGGACGGCTTCCCCATGCGCTCCCCCGGCATGCTTCCCGTCTGTCTCTCGTGCCTGCTCACGGCCTGCGGCTTCGCCCAGGAGGACCGCCCTCTCATCGGGGTCATCCGCTGGGATGCCTGGCACACGCCGTGGTCGCGGGTGCAGCCCGGAGCTGATGACGGCCCGGTGGCCGCCATGGTGCGCTCCCTATCGCCGGGACGCTATCACCACAGGCTCCCCTTCTTCGCGCAGGTCGTCGCCGAGGACGAGGTGCGCATCGACGGCTACACTCAGGATATCGTCGATCGCGAGATCGCCTTTGCCAGAGCAGGCGGTATCGACTGTTTCGCCTTCTTGCTCTACGAGCAAGGCAGCGCCATGAGCCAGGGGCTGTCTTTGTACCTCTCCAGCGCCCACAAGGAGGACATGGGTTTCTGCGCCATCGCCGGGCCGAATACCTTCGGCAACGCGGCTCAGTTCCCCGAGCGCATGCGGCGCCTCATGGACCTCATGGCGGAGCCTTCGTATGTGAAGGTGGCCGGTGGCAGGCCGCTTCTGTACGTGTTCCGGGTGGAGGACAAGTGGATCGAGGCCTGGGGAGGACGGGAAAACACCCGGCGCCTGTTCGACGGCCTGCGGGCGGCCGCTCGCGAGGCGGGCCATGGCGATCCGTACATCGTGGCGATGAACGACACCGCCGCCGACGGCCGCAGGGTGATGGATGTCATCGGCGCGGAGGCCATCACGGCGTATGCGCGTACGGGCGCGGACGACCAGCTCGGCACGCCCTACTCCGAGCTGGCCGCGGCGGCCCGGGGCTTCTGGGAGGAGTGCGCCGCCACGGGCGCCGCGGTGGTGCCGCTGTGCATGTCCGGCTGGGACCGCCGCCCTCGGGTGGAGCGTCCGGTGCCGTGGGAGACCTGGCAGCAGCCCAATGCCGGCATCGAGCGCCACTATCTGCCGCCCACCCCGCAGGAGCTGGCCGGCCACATCGGAGACGCCCTGGACTGGGCCGAGGCGGACGGCACCCGCTGCCCGGCGCAGGCCGTCATTGTGTACGCGTGGAACGAGCATGATGAAGGCGGCTGGCTGTGCCCGACCCTCAACCCCGACGGCACGGCCAACACAGAACGCCTGGACGCCCTTGCCGAGATGCTTGGGGGCCGGTGAAGGCCGGCCACGGTCGGCGGCTACTCGCGCGGCGGCACCTTCGCCCATTCCCCCTGCACGGAGGCCCCGCGACGCCACCACCTGGCCCAGAGGTCCTTGTCGTACAGCAGCTTGATGAACAGGCCGCCCACCACCGGCCGGGCCTGCATGTTCACCATCGTGGCATCACCCACGCGGTACCAGTCCGTCATCGGCACCCGGTTGGGCGTGGCGCTGAGGAAGTCGTAGACCGGCGAGAACAGGGCGTCGAAGTCCTCGCGCCTGCCGGACAGCGTCGCCGACCACACATTCCAGTCGGTCTTCGTATAGTCCTGGCGACTGTCCAGGGGCAGACCGTAGCGGCCCTGCACGCGTAGGTAGTGGGCCGTCTCCTTCTCCCGCACCTCGGGAGGGAAGATGCCCAGGCCCAGGATCTCATCCCACACGAGGTTGTACTTCTGGCTCCACGTGTCCGGATGGTCGAAGGCCAGACGATAGTGGTCGCCATCGGCGGCCATCTGCTCCCAGCGGACCGCGAAGTCTCGGGCCAGCTCCGTGGTGCGCCTCGCCTCCTCGTCCTTACCCGCCAGCTCACAAAGCCGCCCATAGCACGCCAGGGCCATGATGGCCTTGGCCGACAGGTTCACATTGTGCGCCAGGTGCCCGGCGAAGTCATCGGTGCAGAGTTGGTGCTCGGGGTCCAGACCCCTGGCCTCCAGATACTGGGCCCACGCCGTCACCGTGTCCCAGTAGCTCAGGGCGAACCCCGCATCGCCCTCGGCGTGGGCGATGGCGGCCAGGAGGATGAGCATGTTGCCACACTCCTCCACCGGCATCTGGTTCTCCTCGGTCTGCTCGCCCCCGCCGTACACCTGGCCGTTGGCCAGCGGGTAGGTGCCCAGATCGTGGGGGGCAAAGGGGAACTTCCAGCGTTGGGAGGCGGCGTACTGTAGCACCGGGGCCAGCGCAGCTTTCGCCAGCGCAGGTGAGAGGAGCAAGAACTGCGGCAGCATGGGGTAGATCACGTCCACCGTTCCCACGCAGCCGTTGCTGAAGTTCTCCTTGGGCCACAGCAGAGGCATACCGTTTGGGTCTGCGGTGAGCTTGCAGCCCGCCACGGCCTGGCGATAGGCCAGGGCGCACATGGCGGCGTACTTCTCCCCGCCGGCTGCCGTCAGGTCCGCCATCAGCTCTCCGTCGAACCGCTCGCAGCGCTCCCTCAGCTCCGCGAAGTCCCTGTGCGCGTCGGCGATCAGCGCCCGGGCGTCGGCGCCATCGCGCCGCCAGTAGGGCCGCAGGTTCTGGCCGAAATACTGGAGCGAGTAGATGTCGTCATAGGCCAGAATGACCGTCCATTCCGCCGGCGCTGGACCCACCTGAAGCGGCTCGCTCTGCGCTGCCAGGAGCGGGGAGTCGTCATCGGCCCGCCGCGGCATGAGCACCTCGTCACTGCCGGGGATGTCCTCTGAGGCGAGGAAGGCATCGCAGGTCGATTCCGGGCACGCCACGGCGGCACGACAGGCTCCTGCGGGGATGGCGAGGTACAAATGGCCCCAGTCGATGCGCAGGTCGTCGCCGCTCTTGGCCAGCACCGCCTGTTCGTGGGAGCCCAGGCGCAGCACCTGCAGGCCGGGCACCTCTTCGCGCCCCCAGCAGACCTCCTGCTCCGGCTCGTTGACGGCGATCAGGCCGCTGGCATCGAAGTACAGCGAGATCTCATGCTCTCGCCCGTCGGTGGCCTCGACGCGCCAGGTGATGTACGTTACGGGCCGGGAGTACACGTCCAGATCATCGGGCAGGGCGGGGGTCATGAAGGTCAGGCTCACTTGCACCCCGGCCCCGGCGAAGGTGTAGAGGGTGCGAGTGGGCAGCACCTGCAGGTCTGTCTGGGGCAGAGGATCGGCCTGCTTCGGACCGGCGCCCATGAGGCGGAAGACCTCACTATCGACGCGGATCAGGCTGCACAGGCTGTGGGGCCGACCCGTCCAGTGGCGCGGCCAGTCGTCGCTGAGCCGGTCCGAGCAGGACCAGATGCTGAAGTAGGGATCACAGGCGACAAGAGGTACGGCCGGTGGACGCAGAGTATCGGGCAAAGGAACATCTCCTTGTGATGAATGGGACCGGTAGGGTGGGGCGGCACTGCTACCACGGCAACCGCCGAACACCGCCCGCGGCCTTGAGGCGAGGCCAAGCACCGGTCCGGCCAGGTGGCTGCCGGGCATGCAGGGCGGCGACCGACCAACAGCCCGCACATTGGCCGGACGGAGTTACCTCTCGAACACCACCTCACCCACGTGGGCGCCGATCTCCAGCCTCGCCTTTCCGGCGTCCGTGAGCTGCTCGCCGTTGAGTCGGAGGTTCTCGATTCGCACTCCCTCCACCGTATGCTGCTCGTCGGCGCCGCGGAAGAACGAGGTCGGCATCACCGGCCCGAGCACCTGGATGTCCTTGAACAACACGTTCCGGGCCGTGCCGCGCTGGGTATCCGCCGACCACATGGTGCCCTGGATGTGGATCACCATCAGGTGTGGGCAGAATGTGTCCTGAGGGTCCTCGGTGTAGGTGTCCTCCGGGCTCTGCTGCAGGCGGGGAGCGGGGGCATGGGCGTCGGTCTCGACGCGGATGTCGCTGAAGACGATGTTTCGCACCGCGGCCCGGTCACCGTGCTGGATATCCAGAGCGATGTGGACGGTGTGGATGGCGTCGCTGTCCTCAAACAGCACGTTGGAGATCTCCGGTGCGCAGGTCTCGGCGCCGATCTCAAAGGCCCTCCCCCAGTCGTTCCAGATCACGCAGCCCCGGGCGTGGATGTTTTTCACCGGCAGATCGCCCCGGAACTTGAGCCCCTTGACCACGATGCTGTCATCGAAGGAGCGGATGAAACTGTCCTCTATGGTGACGTTCTGGCTATTACACACATCGATCCCGTCGGCGTTGTAGCGCCACAGGCCGATGAGCTTGACATTGCTGATGGTGGCATTGCGGCAGCCGAACAAAGAGCAGCACCACACATCCGGGTCGCGCATGACCACACCGTCGATGGTGATGTTGTCACAGTCGGTCAGGCGGATGTTCCCGCCGCCCTGGTCGCGCTCGAAGGGGCTCAGGTCGATGATCCCGCGGCCCAGGATCTTGATGTTCGAAGCCCCGGTGGCATGGATCCCACCGTAGACCACGGCCCCGGGAGCGATGTACACCGTCTGGTTGCTCTCCAATGTCACGCGGCCGGGCCGGTGCACTCCGGGGCCGAAGTAGATCAGGCCGGGGCCCTCGGCCTGCGGGGCATCTGTCTCGAGGGGGCTGGGGAACAGGTGCAGGGCTCCGTGTGGCCCGTTGACCTCGACGACCACGCCCCGCGGTGGGGCGAGATCGAAGCGGATGCGGTTGCCCTCGACCTGCGGCGTGATCGAGAAGGACCGCGGCCGCACCTCCACCGACTCGATGGGGCGGTGGCAGACGACCTCCACCGGCGCTGAGCCGTCGGCGTCCCAGTAGGCGAAGCCGGCGAGCTCTGTCTGGTCCACGGGGCGCTGGTAGCCGGGCCAGACCTGGTTGAAGGGCATTGCCGACACGCGGCAGGAGTAGACAGGCACCGGGTTGCCGCCGACGGTGACCTCGAAGTCCTCGCAGAGGGCCTCGCCATCGGGCGCTAGAGCGACGTTGATCGTGTGAGCGGGCGTTGCCATCTGGGCACTCCTGGTGGTGGTGATGGGTAGCAGGCAGGACAGCAGGGCGAGCAGCAGGAACCTCGGCCGGCGGGCCATAGGCGGCCTCCGTTCTGAGCGGACAAAGCACGACCGGGTCACCTTCGGCCTCCGGGCGGGTGATTCCTCCCGGCGGCCCTGCGCGGACGAGGAGGCCCCGGCATCGGTGGGAGAGAAGCGACCCGGAGGACGGGGTCTGCAGTTGTCCGGAAACTTCGCCGCAACACCGCGGGGTGAGTTCTGCCATGCACCGTGTTTGCTCTGTCGCGTTCCTGGCCGTGCTTGGCCTGGCTCCGGCCCGGGCTCTGGACTGGACGGATGACTTCTCTGAGCGTCGGGACGGCTGGGAGACGCCGTCCGGCGACTGGGCCTGGGAGGAGGGCACGTTGCGACAGCGCAATGGCTCGGATGCGTACTACATGGCGCTGCGCGAGCAAAGGCTCACCGAAGGCTCCATCACCGTGGAGGGCGCCGCCACGGCGGCCAACTCCAGCGGTGACGGCTGCATCGGCATCGTCTGCAAGTACCTGGACGCGGACAACTGGGTGCTGGTGCGCTGCGGGGCGTACAAGTCGGCTTTCGTGATGCAGACGGTGGGCGGGAAGCGGCAGATCCATCCGCTGCGCCCCTTCATCGCAGAGGTCGGGCGTCCCTATCGGTGCTCCGTCACGCTCAGCCAGGGACTGATCCTCCTCGAGGTAGACGGCAAGTCCGTCGGGGTCTGGCGTGACCCCTTCGCCGGGCAGGCCGGGCGGCCGGGCCTCTACGCTCAGTCACCCGCGGAGTTCTCGTCCTTTGGAATCGGGCAAGCACCGCCCTTGCCGGACCTGAGTGGCGCCGCGGTGGAGGCACTATCCGCGGGGCCCCGGGTCATCGAGCAGAGCGCTGAGTGGCGGTTGGAGGCCGTGGAGTACGCCGCGGCGCCGCTTTCGCCGACCATCAGCGGTCCCGACCGCTACACCCTCGCCCTGTACGTCCGGAACATTGGCGCCGGGCCGGCCCGGGTCACGGACCTGGCACTGGACGGCGAGGCCGCGCAGGCCCTCATCGAGGCGGGGCGCCTGAGCTGGTGGCGTGCGTGGCCGGAGGAGGTGCCGCCGGGGGCGGTGGCACAGGTCCTCATCAAGTCCGCCGGCGTCAGTCTCACCCAGGCGGCTCAGGCGATGCTCGGCGCCCCCATGGGGCCACACCGAGTGCGGCTCGCGGGCTCCGGGGAGGGGGCGCTGGAGGTCGAGTTCGCTCTGGACCCCGGACCGCCTCCGCTGCTGGTCAACTTCATCGCCTTCGATGAGAGCCTCCGCACGTTGCATGTCTACGTCGCCGCCGAAGGCGAGCCGGTGGGCCGGCGGATCGAGCGTGTGGAGGTCAACGGTGAGGACGTGACGGACCGGGTCGAGCCGGACGCGGAGGCCGTCCGTCTCCGGGCCGACACTGTGCCACTGCGCATCGCCCTGGAGCACCCTCTGGAGCCGGCGGCGCCGGTGGTGGTCACCGTGCGGGCTCAGGGCGGCGGATTCGCCGGACACTCCGTGCGCGCCTTCTCCTCGCACTTCCCCATACAGGTGGTGATCCTGGGCAAGCAGCCCGGGGCCGCCGAAGTGGCGGAGATCGCCAACCTGTGCTTCGCCGAGGTGGGCTTCTGCGGGGCGCGGTTTGACAACATGGCCGAGCTTGCCCGCAATGGGCTCTATTACTTCCCCTACGCCTATCCAAGCGAGAAGAGCATCGAGGCCTACCTTGCCCAACCCCAGCGGCCCCCGCTGACGGCATGGTGGATCGACGAGATCGACGGCTGGCGCAAGACCCCGGGCGATGCGCAGGAGATGCTGGTCCAGGCCGATGCCCTCATGCGCGACAGGGGCCTGCCCGTCGCGCCCCACTGCATGAACATCATGGCGCCATGGACGGATGTGGGCTACATCGAGCTTTGCGACGCGCTGTCCCACGAGTACGGGATCGACTTCGGCATCGCCGACAGCGAAGGCTACCGGCGGACGCTGGATTTCAAGACCCCGGGCGACATCGGGCGGCGCGAGCTGAGAATCGCCAGACGGCCGTGGTGGCCTTACTTCCGCAACATCGAGGCCGTCGTACTCCTGGAGGCCGGAACCACGAAAGTGGTGGGCCACTATCGCCCCATCGACCCCCGCGAGCATCGCCTCATCGTCTACTCCTGCCTGGCCAACGGAGCCAAAGGGGCGCTGAACTGGAACTACGGGGTCAACCACGTCACACCGCAGCAGAGCACGTGGCTCTCCAATGAGCACGACGCCATCCGCCTGAACATGACCGCGCTCAAGGAGAAACAGGCCTTTGGTGTTGACATCCCGCAGCACCTGCTGGACGGCCTGCGGGAGGCGACCCACGAGTGCGGGCGGGTCAATGCGGAGCTGCAATTGCTGGGGCCGCTGCTGGCGAGGGGCGACGTGTCGGACCTGGCGAGGCTCGTTGGCTGCGAGCCCGAGAAGAGCCCTCGCGGTGGCCCCGCCGCCCACGCCCGGGCGATCGTCTGCGGCCTGGACACCGTGGTGCTCATCGCGGTCAACCTCAACATCGACTCGGACTTTAACGCCCGCGACCCCAAGCCCGTGGCCAGCTACGACAGCGTCGCTTTGGATGTGGAGTTCGACCTGCCGCCGTGGCTGGGCCCGACGGACGTGTTCGAGGTCTCCTGCCGGGGCGTGACGCCGGTGGCCACCGAGCGACAGGAGGGCCGGCTCCGGCTCAACCTGCCGGCTCTGGATGTTGCCACCGCGGTGGTGATCACCTCGGATCGGCAGATGCGGGAGCAGATGGCAACGAAGCTGGAGGGCCTGCAGAAGCGTCTGAGCGCGGCGGGGGTGGCTCTGGACTAGCAGACCGCCGGCCGCGCCGGGCGGCGCAGGATGATCTGCCGTGCCCGCGGGTCTCCATCTTGCGGTGACCCGCGGGCAGCGCTGAGTTCGGCTCAACGGCCAGCGGCGGGCATAGATCGTCGCCGGCGCCTTTACTCCGCCACGCAGAAGGCGAAGATCACCAGGTCCTCGTCGCCGGCGTTGGCCAGTCCGTGGGTGCCGCCGGGGACGTTGTACAGCACGTCTCCCTTCTTCACCGGTTGCTTCTTGCCGTCCAGCTCGGCAATGCCCCGGCCCTCCATCACGAAGTAGATCTCCTCCTCATTGCCGTGAGGGTGGTCGCCGATGCTGGCGCCGGGAGGAATGATGGTCACCCCTACTCCGGTGATCTTGCTCTTGAAGGCATCTCCGGTGAAGGCCGTGGCGCCGAAACACTCGCCCTCTCCGTCGCGGATTCGGGCTTTCACACGGTCGACTTCGTACACGTTGACGATGGGCATTGGTAGACCTCTGTGGCTGCGTGATGTGGTTGTGACGGACCTGCACTACAGCAGGGCCTGCGGCGCCCTGCGGCATGTTCGGAGGCGGGGGGCCAGCGGTGATTTGCCGTCGCCGCCCCTCACTGCTCGTTGACCGCCTCGATCATCGCCATGATGTTCTCCGGCTTGGCGTCGCCGGGGATGGAGTGGGCGGGGGCCAGGATGTAGCCGCCGTCTTTGCCGACCTGTGCCATCAGCCGTTTCACCTCGCGGCGCACGTCGTCGGTGGTGCCGTAGGGCAGGAGCTTTTGGGTACTCACTCCGCCCCAGAAGCTCAACTCGTGCCCGTGGCGGGCCTTCATCTCGTACGGGTCCATGACCTCGGGCTGGAAGGGGTTGAAGCAGTCCAGGCCGATCTCGATGAGCTGCGGGAACAGCTCCTGCACCATTCCGCACGAGTGAATGGTGACGAACTTGCCCGCCTCCTTGGCCGCCCCGTACATGCGGGCCAGACGTGGCTTGATGAACCGCTCCCACAGCCTGGGGCCCATGAGCAGGCCTCGCTGCGATCCCCAGTCATCGCCGAAGTGCACCGCATCGATCTCGTACTCCACCGCCCTCTTCACCAACGCGACATTGTAGTCGCAGATGGAGTCCAGCAGAGCGTCCACGAACTGCGGCGCCTCGATCATGTCGGTGAACAGATTCTCCATGCCCCGCAGGGTCCATGCCCGCTCGAACAGCGAGAAGCCGATACCGAACTGGACGAACTTGCCGCTGCCGGCGGCCACCTGCTCCTGCATGCCCGCGAACTTGTCCGCGCTCGTCGGGTCGGGCAGCTCGAGGTTTGCGAAGCTGCGGTCGGGAAGCACGCAGTTGCATACATTACCGATATCACGATCGATGGAGCGGTCCCAGCGAACGCCAAACTCGTCTTGCCAGGTGTTGTCGTCGAGCCACAGGTCCCTGGCCCCCGGATTGGCGGCGACGCCGTGGATGGCGTTGTCCATCATGCCCACGAACCCATCGCCGCCGTAGAACTGCACCATGGCCGCGAAGGCCTTCTGGGTGAACCCGATCTGGTATGGCGTGCGGTCGGGCTGCTCGTGGCGAAGGGCGGCACACACGCGCTCCTTGTTTGTCATCGGCTCCTCCTATCGCGCCTCCGGACGCGCCGTCAGTTGCCTTCTTGTTGCTCTCGTCGCCAGGGGGCGTTCCCCGTGTGCCGGGTCTCGCTGTCGCGGCGGCCTAAGCGTACTTCTCCGCCAGCTCAATGGCGGTCCGCGCCCACTCCCGCAGCCTGTCGGGGTGACCCTGGAGGGTCTCCAGTTCGCGCAGGACGATCTGATAGTGGTACCCCTGCAGCTTCCGCAGCCCCTCCTCCAGATGCTCCCGTATCGGCTCCAGGCCGTCGGGGAACACCACGGCCGCCGCCGCCTGCCGCCACATGATCGTGTATTCCGTCCCGCAGGCCTCGATGACGCGATCCAGGTCCGTCCAGGCGGAGCTTACGAAGATGCGCAGGTTCGGGATCGAGAGCACGATGTCGATCTTCTGGCTGAGGTCCTCGCAGCACCCGTACTGCACCGCGCCGAACTGCTGGAAGATCACTTTCTGGTAGCTGAGCAGGAACTCCTCCTGCATCCTGGGGGAGACCACCTCGAACTCCTGGCTGTTGGCCGAGGTCCACAGGTTGTGCAGCCCCACGTTGCCATCGCCGGGGTCGCCGTTGACCGGGCCGGAGCAGTACATGGGTTCGTGGTGGTTGGTGGTCAGCAGCCCCGTGGCCTCCGCCGCGCGCATCGAGGCCAGCACGCCCTCGGTGAGTTTGGCCATGGCTCGATGCACCCGCTCGGGAGCGAAGGCCAGGTCATTGAGCATGGGCTCCATGCCTCGGAGCCGGTCCAGGTACGTCCCCAGTTGCGGCCCCAGAGGCGGCGCGCAGACCGGGCGCACCGGCAGCGCCTCGCCCAGTAGCTCCGCCATCTGACCGATAGCGCGCTCCGTGCGCTCTTGATTGTAGGCAAACTGCGGCACGGTGAGCCGGTCATAGTCATCGAGGCTCTTGATGGGTGGGTCGTAGCGGAACCCTCCCAGCTCCGTGCCCGCCACCTGCGGCGGGATGCGTACGCCCCAGGTATGCTCCGTGCTGCAGTCGAAGGCCGCGCCCACACCCCACCAGGGCTCGAGGATGTGATCGTCACCGACGGTGTCCTTGTACAGGTGCTGGCGGAGGCTGTACTCGACGGCCCGGCATGTGGGGTCGGTGCATTGCAGGCTGCTCTGGGGGAGAATGTCCTTCCAGACGGCCGCCGGTCGGCACCAGACAGGGGCGCGCTCTCCGCTTCGGCGATCATTGTGGGCGCGCCAGCGGCGACGGCGCGCCTCGTACTCCTCGCTCTGGGCAAGCTCGCGACACTGTGCAGCCAGACGGCGCACGACCTGCACATCGGCGGAGGGCAAAGCACTCATCATGGGCCTCGAGGGTGTGGGATGCGGCATCGACATAGTTCGCCGCAAAGCGGATAGTGGCCTCCAGGGGAGGGCAAAGGGCCCCTACCTCGTCACCACTAGCCCGCTTCCTGGACGCGGCCCGAAGGTCGCCCCCCTCTGTGTGCCGAAAGGTCCTCTGACACCACGCCACCGACCCGAGGCGCCCATGAGCCGGTACGCCGATGCGATCCCGATCGTCCCCTACAACCCCGCCTTCGCGCGGTGGTTTTCGCAGGTGCGCGAGTTCATCATCGCGGCTCTGCCCTTCGACGTGCGTGTGGAGCATATCGGGAGCACCTCGGTGCCCGGTCTGGCCGGGAAGGGCATCATCGACTGCATGGTCATCACGCACCGGGAATGGTGTCCCGAAGCCCGGGCCCGCATCGCCGCCGCCGGCCTCCATCAGCATAGCCACTCCCATCCTGCCGAGGACTGGTGGTATGCCGGCGGAGAGCTGACCGGCGAGGAGGGCGAGGTCATCCCGGTTCACGTGCACATTACCTGGGCCGGAAGCGAGCGCGAGCGCAGCCACCTGGCCTTCTGCCGCTACCTCCAGGCTCACCCCGAAGAGGCCGCCGAGTATTTGCGGCTCAAGTACGAGTGGCGCGAGCTTGCCAGAGGCGATCGCGTCGCCTTCACCGACATGAAGGCCCCCTACGTGGCTTCGGTGGTGGAGAAGGCCCTTGCGGAGATGTGGGGCGGCTAGCCACGAGCGCTCCGGGAGGCGACGCGCTGGGCGTGGCTGTCTACTGCACAGCCGGTCTCTGCTGACCGTGGTGCTCGGCCGCGGGCTGCGGCGAACGGTTGCGCAGGGAGAGCGACGCGCCAATCCAGCGCCGGGTGAGACGGAGGTGACCAGATGGGCCTGGATGTCGTCGAGCTATTGATGACCGTCGAGGACGAGTTCGATGTGGAGATACCGGTAGAAGCGGCCGAGAAGATGCGCACCGTGGGCGATCTGCGCGACTTCCTGGTGCAAGAGGTCCAGCGGAGGGCCTCGCTTCCGCAGCGCCGGGGTTGGTGCCGTACGCAGCAGGCGTTCTACCTGATACGCCGGGCGGTGGAGCGCGGGCACGGGCTTGTCTCGCACCGCCAACGGATCCGCCCGAGCGACCGGGTGAGTCTTGGTCTCACGCCCCTGCACTGGGTTGGTGTGCGCCGGTTCCTGCTGGCGCAGGCCGCCGGCGTGAACCTACCCGACGCCAGGCGCGGGTTACTGCGCTGGCCTGTGGGGCACACCGACGGGACTATCACCTTCGGCGATCTGGCCCGACGCATCGCCGCCGTCACGGAGCCCGTGTGGGGTTGCCGCCCGCCCCTGGGGCCTGAGTGGGCTTCCATTGCCCGCGACCCGGCGGCCATCGGGGAGAGGCTCAGGCGGATCATCCACAACGGGTTCGGCATCCCGCTGGACAGGATCCGCTACGACAGCCGCATCTACGAGGACTTGCGTCTGGGCTAGCCCGGGGGGCACGCCAGACCACATGCCGTTGCCGTCCGTACTGCGGGACGTTGAGCATTGGCCGCGAGCTGGACCCGTGGAGAGCACGTCGCCCTTCTCGACCCCGGGGTTCGCCGTCCCGGCCCTCGCACGGAGTACGCCACCCGCACCGTGCTACGGCGCGATCCGCTGCACAAGAGTTGGGGTCCAGGGGACGGGTCCCCTGGCGGGGTGCAGGGGCGGAGCCCCGCGCCGTTTGCCGTTTCCCGCGCCGTTGGTCGTTTGCCGTGCCCTCTGGCGTGCCCGGTGGCCGGGTGTCGGCCGCCCCCGGGGCTCGAGCCGGGCCTGGGCGAGCGCGATCCCGATGCAATCGGCGAGAAGCTCCGCGAGACCGTCTCCCGCAGGCCGGGCGTCCCACTGCACAGGGCGCACCACGGAAGCAGGCTCAACGAAGACCTCCACGCCGGGCAGCCCCTGAGCTCAATTGCCACCATCCCCACCGGGTGCCGGTCCGCGTGTCGCCCTTCCGGCCGTCGCCTCCCCCGTTGTTGCCCGCCGTGATCATCGCGCCGCCGCTGCTCATAAGTTGCTCCTCATCAAATCCAGCCGATCAGTCTAAAGAGAAACAGGGACCATAAGTCCATTATATGGAACATGGACAGGGGCTGCGGCAGTCTAACCGTCCTCCGGGGACGTCACCTGCAGACTGCGGTAGCCATCGCGCGGCAGTACCATCGAGACGTCTCGCATCCCGGTACAGGCCCTTCTGAGGCTGTGCGGCGTTCCTGCTGCGGCCTCCCGGTGGGATGGGCGTTACGAGACGAAGCGCACCACGCAACCCATAGCCGTTGGTAAGGAGGACGCGACATGCGCTGGGCCATCGTTGCGCTGCTGATGTTGGGTGTCTGCCTCATGCTTGGCTGCGACAGCAATGATCCATCGACGGTGGCGGAAGATCCGCCTGTGGCGGAGCCCGTGACGTCGGGCCCCCCTTCGGAGGACTACAGCCTCGTGTGGTCCGATGAGTTCACAGGCACGCTGCTGGATCTGACCAAGTGGCGCCACCGTCTCCAGGGGCCGCGCTTCTGTGCCATCAACACGAAAGAAGCTGTTACCCTGGATGGGAAAGGCCATCTGGTGATCACGGCCAAACGGGTGGGGGACGAGATCTGGACGGGGATGATCGGGACTCAGGACACGTTCCTGGCGACCCACGGGTACTTCGAGTGTCGGGTGCTGATGCAGCCGGCCCGTGGCTGCCGGTCGGCCTTCTGGCTGACCTCGCCACTGATGGGCAACACCGACAACAACCCGGCGGTCAATGGCGCGGAACTCGGCATCTACACCTGCAGCCGACCCGACGCCGACTGGGTGAACCAGTATGTGCACTGGAACGGGTGGGGTGCCGATTCACATCAGGTATCTTTCGGTCCCTGCTCCGTGAGCTCTGTGGCCGGCGAGTACCACACTTACGGACTGGAGTGGACGGACGGAGGGTACGTCTACTACATCGATGGCCAGGTGTCGGGCCGCACTTCCCAGGGCCTGTCACGGACCGACCAGTACATCGTGCTGAACGTGGATGTGTCCGAGGAGGACGCGCCTATCGCCATGTCCAGTCATCTGTTCCGCGATAGCGTGACCTTCGACTACGTGCGGGTCTATCAGAAGACCTGATTGGCCGACACTTCGCCTAGCCGGGAGGGTCTCGCTCTTCCACAGCGAGACCGTCCCGGCTGCCGGGCCTCTCGGCCTCGCTTCAGCCCCAGCCGCTCTGTGGTCTGGCACTACCGTGCCGCTCCTCCCTGAGCGGCCCCTTCAGGGCTTGGGGCAGGGAGGAGGCCGTCGCGCTGCCGCCTCTGTCCCGACACCCCTGCTCCCCGCGGTCTGGCCTCGAAACCGCCTCGCAAGGTCGCCGACTGCCCCAGACGGGCCCGGCGCCATCCGGACTGGACAAGGGGGCTCGCCGGCTCGCGTGACGGCGAGATGGCGCGAATTGGCGGAGGTGTCTGACCTTTCCGGGTGGAATACGTAACCGATGCGACGCCCCGTGGGTAGCTGGGTATCATCTTTCCTGGACTCGGAGCGATGCCATGCCAAAGGCGGCCGGACGGCCCACTCTTCGGAGCGTGCCCCTGCTGGCGGTCGCCTGTACTGCCCCGCTGTCCGAGGACCGATCCCCGGAGAAAGCCTCCGCCATCTGCGGCCGCTCCTGCATGCGCTCGTGGTGCTCCACAGCCCGATCCCGCACGGTGGCCTCCACCCGGAAGAGTACCTCGGTCCCCTCGAAGCTGAGGGTATCGCTGCGTGGGTACCCTCCGAGGGCGGCGAGCTGGCCGCGGATCGCCGAACCTCATCGCCGGGGCGACCGCCCACCGAGGCCGGCCGCCCGGCTCCATCCCCGCTGCGGCATCTCCAGGGGCCTAAGCACGATCTCGGCCAACACCGCACGGAGGTGACCCCGCCATCGAGGGGAAACGTTCCCGCTCACGCGTGTGGCGGAGGCGATACCGGTCGCATGCGATGGGTGCGCGCACCTGGAGTAGGTGGAGCGTTTCGACATGCGCGGCTTCCTCCTGGCGGAGCCGGGCCGAAGCAGCGTAGGGCACTGCGGGGTGCCTGCGGCCGTCGCGGCGCCCAATGTGGGCCGCGGCCAGGACGATTGCGTGAGGGTTGCCTTCGGGGGCTACAGGCCCGGCGGAGAAGCTCAGGTTCGCCGGAGAGTGTCATTCCTGGAGCGTGCGCTCCCGGAGGAGCCGCTCGAGGGATGCCCCGGCACGCAATGAGATTGCTCGCTAGCTCGCTTCACGAGACTGGCGCCGACAGTGACATAGTGCAGGCCGGCCGGGCTTTTCGACCACGCCTTTGGCATAGGGGGACCACGTCCGGTGGACTTTGTGCTCGAGCTTGACGCCAGCATCGACCTGATCCTGAACCTCTCATTCCTCGTGGCCCTGACGATTGTCTCGGGCTTTGTGGAGAAGAGGTGGCCGCGCACAGGGGCTCGGGGGGCGCTCCTGCAGGGACTGCTCTTCGGTGGCGCCGCGGTCCTGGGCATGATGCGGCCGCTGGACATGGGGGAGGGGCTGATCTTTGACGGCCGATCGGTAATGGTGAGTCTGTGCGCTCTGTTCTTCGGCCCCTGGTCGGGCGCGATCGCCGCCGCGCTGGCCGCCGCCTACCGCATTTCCCTGGGCGGGGGCGGGGCGACGATGGGCGTCTGCGTCACCCTGGCTTCGATGCTCATCGGCCTGTTCGGATATCGGCGCTTCCGCCGGAGTGCCGATGTCCCTTCCGCTCTGTACCTGTACGTCTTCGGCCTCATCGTTCATGCCGCCATGGTCGCCTTGATGCTCACGCTGCCCGCGGGCACCAGGCTTCAGACCATGATGCGTCTCGGCCCGCCGGTGATGATCCTCTACCCGCTGGCCACGATCCTGGCGGGGAAGATCCTGGCCGATCAGGTGGCGGCCCTCAGGGCCGAAGCGACTCTGAGACGCAACCAGGAGCTACTGGACAGGACGCAGCGCCTCAGCAGGATCGGTGGCTGGGAATGGGACGTCGCCTCCCAGTCCATGACCTGGACCGACGAGGTCTATCGCATCCACGACCTGGACGCCGCGCAGTTCGATGGCGACCCCGCCCGGCTCGTGGACAGGAGCCTGGAGTGCTACGCCCCGGAAGACAGAGAGCGCGTGAAGGTGGCTTTTGAGACCTGTGTGGAGCGGGGCGAGCCCTACGAGATCGAGGCCCGTTTCACCAGCGCGGCCGGGCGCCAACTGTGGGTCCGCACCGCCGGACAAGCGGTAGTGGAAGACGACCGCGTCGTCAAGGTCATCGGCAACATCAGAGACGTCACCGGGCGCAAGCAGGCGGAAGCGAGGCTCACCCACTCCCACGACCTGATGCGCTACATCATCGAACACGCCAAGAGTGCCACAGCCGTTCTGGATAGGGACCTGCGCTACGTCTATGTCAGTCAGCGGTACATCGACGACTACGGGCTCGCAGGCATCGATCTCATTGGCAAGGACCACTATGACGTCTTCAATGACTTGCCTCAGAGATGGATCGACGCCCATCACCGAGCCCTGGCAGGCGAGACAGTCGGTGCCGAGGACGACCCCTACGAGCGGGCCGATGGCACAGTGACGTGGACCCGGTGGGAATGCTGCCCCTGGTACGAGGCGGACGGCACCGTGGGCGGCATCATCCTGTCCACCGAGGTCGTCACCGACAGGGTGCAGGCCGAGCTTGCCCTCAAGCACTCCCACGACCTGATGCGGTACATCATCGAGCATAACCGCAGCGCCGTCGCGGTCCACGACAGGGACCTGCGGTACATCTATGTGAGTCAGCGGTACATCGAGGACTACCACGTCGAGGAGCAGGACCTGATCGGCCGGCACCACTATGATGTCTTCCCCGACCTGCCGCAGCAGTGGCGCGAGGTTCACCGGCGCGCTTTGGCGGGCGAGGTCCTCAGCGCCGAGGATGACCCGTACCCACGGGCCGACGGAACCGTGGACTGGACCCGCTGGGAGTGCCGCCCCTGGTACGAGAACGACGGAACCGTGGGCGGCATCATTGTCTACACGGAAGTCATCACCGAGCGCAAGCTCATGGAGAATGCGTTGCGGGAGAGCGAGGAGACCTATCGGGCCCTGGTCAACGGGCTTCCCGATATCGTGATGCGCTTCGACCGCGAGGGACGCCACCTATTCGTGTCCGGCAATGTCCGAGAGCTGGTGGCGCTTGATGCGGCGCAGTTCATTGGCAAGACCCACCAGGAGCTGGGATTCCCGATGGAGCAGTGTCGCTTCTGGGAGGAGGCGATCCAGAGGGTGTTCGATGGCGGTGCTCCGTACGAGACCGAGTTCGCTATCGAGGGTGTCGAAGGACACACCGTGCTGAACTGGCGCCTGGTGCCGGAGTACGATGCCGATGGCGCCGTTTTCTCGGTGCTGTCCATCACCCGTGATGTCACCGCGCACCGGCAGGCAGAGGAAGACTACCAAACCCTGTTCCGGGAGATGCTGGACGGCTTCGCCCTCCACGAGATCATCTGCGACGATAACGGCACCCCGGTGGATTACCGTTTCCTGCGCATCAACCCGGCTTTCGAGCGCATGACGGGGCTCGCGGCGGCCCAGGTCGTGGGCAAGCGGGTGCTCGAGATCCTGCCCGGCACCGAACCGCAATGGATCGAGGCCTACGGTAAGGTGGCCCTCACCGGCGAGCCCCTCTTCTTCCAGCAGTACGCCGCCGATCTGGACAAGCACTTCGAGGTCACCGCCTTTCGCCCCGCCTCCGGGCAGTTTGCCTGTATCTTCGCCGATGTCACACCGCGCATACGCGCCGAAGAGGAGCGCCAGCGCCTGGAAAACCAGTTTCTGCAGGCGCAGAAGATGGAGGCCGTCGGACGGCTCGCGGGCGGCGTGGCACACGACTTCAACAACATGCTGGCCATCATCACCGGCCATGCCGACATCGCCATGATGCAGCTTGCGCCCGATGATCCGCTGAGTGCGAACCTCGAGGCAATACTCACCGCCGCCGGGCGCTCCTCGGACCTGACCCGACAACTGCTGGCCTTCGCCCGCAGGCAGAACATCGCCCCCAAAGTGCTGGACCTCAACCGTGCCGTGGAGAGCATGCTGGGCATGCTCATGCGGCTCATCGGCGAAGACATCGACATCGCCTGGCGCCCCGCCGCGGATCTATGGCCCGTGAAGCTCGATCCCACTCAGGTGGACCAGGTACTGGCCAATCTGTGCGTCAACGCCCGGGACGCCATCGGGGGTGTGGGGAAGATCACCATCGAGACCTGCAACGCCGTATTCGACGAGGAATACATCCAGCAGCACACCGGCTTCCGGACCGGAGAGTACGTCTGTCTGGCGGTCAGTGACGACGGCTGCGGGATGGACAGCGCCACCCTGGCCAGCGTCTTCGAGCCGTTCTTCACCACCAAGGCGCCCGGCGCCGGGACAGGCCTCGGCCTGGCCACGATCTACGGCATCGTCAAGCAAAACGACGGGTTCATCAACGTCTACAGCGAGCCGGAGAAGGGCACCACATTCAGGATCTACCTGCCCCGCCACGTGGGCGAGGTCTTTGAGGCGGCTCCGGCCACGGTCAGCGAGGTCCCCGTTGGCCACGGGGAGACCATACTCCTGGTCGAGGACGAGCCGGCGCTCCTGGATGTGGCCGCGAAAGCCCTCGAGCGCCACGGGTACCACGTACTGGCCTCCTCGGGGCCGATCGAGGCTATTCGCCTGGCTTCCGAGCATACGGGGGAGATCGAGCTGCTCGTCACCGATGTGGTGATGCCGGACCTCAGCGGCCGCGATCTGGCGCGCAACCTCCTCCTCAGCCGACCCGCAATGAAGTGCCTCTTCATGTCCGGCTACACGGCCAACGTCATCGCCCATCGCGGTGTGCTGGACGAAGGCGTCGAGTTCATCCAGAAGCCCTTCCCCATGCGCGACCTGGTCACCAAAGCCAGAGAAGTGCTGGACCGCGGCAACGGTGGCGGCGTGTAGATCCCGCCGCCGGCCGCCCCCCATACCTTCCATTCGTCCCCCATCGGCGCCCCGCCGCTCCTATCCCGCTCCTATCCTGGCTCTTGACGGTTCTGGCGCCGGCATTGTATTATATCGTAAGGGAGATTATTCTATTATGATAATTGGCGCTATCGCCCGGGCCTGCAGAATCCTCAGCCTCCTCGGCGACCAGCCGGATGGTGCGCCGCTGGGGGTGGTGGCGATCGCCAACCGGCTGGACCTGCATCCGGCCACATGCTCCAACATCCTGCGCACCCTGGTGGCCTGTGGTTTCGTGGCGCAGGAGGCGCCGCGGTCGGGGTACGTGCTGGGGCCAGCGGCGTACCGTGTGGTGCGCCATGGCCCGTGGCGCAAGGACCTGGCGCTGCTTGCAGGCCCCCTGGTGACGGAGTTGGCCCACCGTCTGCGCGAACCGACGGTATTGGTAGCTCTGCACCGGCGGCACAAGGTGATCCTCCATGTAGCCGACGGGAACCCGGACTTCCACTGGAGCCGGCAGCGACTGGACCAGGACGATGTCTACGAGACGGCTACCGGGCGGGTCTTGCTGGCCCATCTGGCCCCGGAGGAGCTCGCGGCGGTAGTCTCGGAGCGGGGGTTGCCGGGCAGTCTGTGGCCGGAGGTGCAGACCACGGAGGACCTGAACGGAGAGCTTGCCGGAGTTCGCGAGGCGGGCCATGCCGCGGCGCTCTCCGGAGGGCGCTATATGCAGCTCGCCGTCCCCGTGTATGAGGAAGGGCGCGCGGTGGCATCTCTGGGGCTTGCCGCGATCGGCAAGGGAGCGGACCGCAGCGGAGATGGCGAGATGCTTCGGCAGATGGTGGAGTGTGCCGGTGCGATCGCCGCCCGCCTGGAAGCCGCGGACAGTGACACGTGAGCCCCGCCGTCCACCGTCTGTCGCCCGCCTCTCGGCGGCGCCGTCGACTACTCGCCAGAGATAGGAGATGACCTGTCCCGATGAACCCGCTGACCGCGCAGATCAAGGACAAGTGCCGTGAGCTCGGGGCCGATCTGGTAGGGATCGCCGGGGTCGATCGCTGGGCGAACGCCCCTGTAGAGCACAGCCCTCAGGGGGTGATGCCCGGCGCCAGGACGGTGGTCGTCTGCGGCATCCATTTCCTGGACGCGCCCACAGAGCTGGGGCAGGAGGCCGACGTTCGTGTCCCGGGCCCGGCGCTGTCGGAGATGGACGCCTCCAGCAGTCTTGAGTACCTGGCTTACCGATTGGCCAAGTACCTGCAGGGCCGCGGCATTGCGGCCATACCCATTCGCCAATCCGGGATCTGGTCGTACCGGCCGCGCCCCGGGGCGGATCGCGGCTGGATCGGCGACATCTGCAGCTACTACGCCGCCGCCTGTGCCGGACTGGGCGAGATCGGCTGGAACAACCTGTGCATCACCCCGGAGTTCGGCCCGCGGGTGCGCCTCGTGTCGATCCTCACCGACGCCGACCTGGACCCCGACCCGCTGTACGACGGCGAGCCCCTGTGCGACCGCTGCATGCTCTGCGCCCAGAACTGCCCCACCGAGTGCTTCGACCGCGAGGTCAAGGGCATGCTGCAGGTGAGGATCGAGGACAAGACCTTCGAGTTCCCGAACCGCAACCTGTGGCGCTGCGCCATCGGCGAGAACTTCCAGCTCGACGTCTGCCGCCACTGGCCCGAGCCGGTGACCGAGGAATCCATCACACAGCAGGTGCGGCTGGCGGCCAACGAGCACCCGGAGTGGATCTACGGCTGGAAGATGGGGATGTGCCTGAAATACTGCGTGCCGCCGCAGAGACGGTACTTCGACAGCGACTACAGCAAGTCCCCGCGCCGCCGCCGCGACGAGCGGCCCGACGAGACCCCTCAGGGCGGGCAGCGGGCCCTGGACGCTCTGGTCGATGAAGCTCGGAAGCTGGAGATTCAGTACCTGGCCGGGGCCCCGGCCGAGGTCTTCTCCCGGGCCGGCATCGACCTGCAGGCCGAGCTGCCCGATGCCAGGAGCGCCATCGTGTTCGGGATCACCTTCCCGCAGGGCTGCTCCCTGTCCAGCTCTCGCGAGGGTCGGGTGGATCAACTGCGCCTGGGCCGGATGATCCAGCGCCACGGATACTCGGTGATCCCCCACTCGACGATCGATGCCGCACAGGCCGCCGCCCTCTGCGGCCTCCCGAGCTTCCCCGACGAGAGGGGAAGCGGGGTCGAATGGCGGCTGCTGCTCACGGCGATGCCGTGGCCACAGGAGGCGGCCTCGGTCGCCCTCACCCCCGAGCCCGCCATCCCGCCCGTCGGTGACCTGACCGGGACGGTGAAGACCCTGGCCCGCGAGGCCGGTGCGGACCTGGTGGGCATCGCCTCGGCCGAGCGCGTCAAGAAGCTGCGGGAGGCCCTGGATGCGGTGTACTCGGGACAGGACCACTACGAGGTGGTGGACAAGGGCTGGCCGCTCAAGGGTCTGAGGAACATCTGGGGTGGGCAGGCCATGCCGTACAACCCTGAGGCCCGGCAGCGCGACCTGACTCCCAAGTCGCTGGATGACTACCTACCCGGCGCGCGCTCGGTGATCGTGGTGGGAGTGGAGCACATCCACGCCAGTGTGGACGATGTAGGGGTCGAACCGGGCCTCAAGGCCGGCCACTATGGCGCCGGCGTGCACGGTGAGGCGCTGGCCACCCTCGATCACATCATGCTGCGCGTCGCCCGCAAGCTGGCGGAGGCCGGCTACCGGGCCGTGCCCACCAAGGACCTCTTCGGACTGGCGTCTCGCAGCTATATCGGCGCCCCAGCGCTGACCGCCGGCCGCTTCGAGGCCGTCGCCGCCGGACTGGGCGAGATCGGAGAGAGCGGCCTGCTGCTCACCCCCAAGTACGGCGCCCGCCAGCGCGTGAGTGCGCTCATCACCGACGCCCCGCTTGCTCAGGACGCCCTGTATGCAGATGAGGACATCTGCCGCCACTGCGGCAATTGCGCGCGGACCTGCATGGTCGGGGCTCTATCGGGTGACGGCACGGTCTCGGTGGAGCTGGAGGGCAAGACGCTCACCTGGCGGGCCATCGACCAGGTGCGTTGCGACTGCGGCTGCCGCTACGGGCTGGCGCCTGACTGCGGCGTCCAGCTCACCGGCAACACGAATGCCTTCGAGCTGCCGGAGCAGATCACCCCGGAGTTCATCTGCGAGGCGATGAGGCAGGCCGACTGCATCCAGCGCCCGGGGTATGCCACAGCGGTGGAGCGCTGCATGACGAGCTGCCCGGCCCACCTCCCGCGCGGGGGCTAGCCGTGGGTCGTGCGCCGATGCGGTCCGTGGGGCGGGCTTTGCACTCACGCTATGCATGAACGCACTGGGGCCACATTTCGCCATTCCCGCGTTCGGAACGGTCGAAGTACTGCCGTTCTCCCCCCTCCTCCCGTCTCCGCCAGCCGTTTGGCGGAGTACAAGCGGCTCGAAGAGACGCCGAGAGGCGGGGTTGGGGGGGTGAGGCGACGTGAGTCGGCGCCTGTCCGGAAGCTGCATAATCTGAGTTTCCAGCCCGCCGCCGTGAGCGCTCTGGGCTGCATGGGCGCACAGCCGCTCCGTGCGACCGTCCGGTCTTGCCGTTGGCCGTCCGCAGTCTGGCCCGCAGGGCCATCCAGCGGCGGCCGTGAGCCCGCCGCGTCGTCCGGGTGGTGCGGACCGCGCTGGTCAGAAACCCGCAGGCACGGGCGGGTGCTACCTCGGTGGCGATCGCCACAGCCCATGAAGGAACTCCCCGTCCCCCCGTCGCAATTCTCCGGTGCCCGCAGCTCACGCACCGGAGGTACCCATGGACGAGTTGATCCGCAGCGCCCGGCGGCTTCGCGACAAGCTCCTGGCCGATCCCCACCGCCCCACCTACCACTTCGTCTCCCCCGAGGGCGTCTGCATGCCCTTCGACCCCAATGGCTGCCTGTACTGGCAGGGGCGCTACCACCTGTTCTACATCTACCAGGACACCGCTCTGCCCCACGGCGGCCACTGCTGGGGCCATGTGTCCAGCGCCGACCTGCTCCACTGGCGCCAGCACCCGCCGGCTCTGGTCCCCGGTCCCGAGGATCCGGACATCGGCATCTTCAGCGGCAATGGGTTCGTCAACAAGGACGGCATTCCCACGCTGATGTACTTCGGCATCAATGCCGGCATCTGCATGGCCACAGCCTGCGACGACAACCTCGACCGCTGGGAGAAGCACCCGCGCAACCCCGTCATCCCCATCCCTCAAGATGGCGAGGCCGGCCACGGGGTGTACAACGTCTTCGACCCCCACGGCTGGGTTGAGGGTGACACGTACTACACCATCCTCGGCGGTAAGGTGCTGCCCGGCGGGGAGCGCGATACTGTGTTCCTCTTCAAGTCCGCCGACCTGCTGAGCTGGGAGTACGTGCGGCCCTTCTACGAGGCGAAGCCCGAGTGGACCGGGCCCGAGGAGGACTGCGCCTGCCCGGACTTCTTCTCCCTCGGCGACCGCCACG
>Ga0334884_1000906_pt1 | contig 49836 bp, 38 predicted proteins | sample GraSluR1_MG_7_FD_207215 | JGI IMG/M metagenome (GOLD analysis project Ga0334884, IMG submission 207215) | Sludge microbial communities from methane-producing bioreactor in Wageningen University, Netherlands - Granular Sludge_12_05 R1 | ecosystem: Engineered > Bioreactor > Anaerobic >... | reverse complement strand
GACCGTAGCAAACCATGGGTGCCAGCATGTCGTCGGCAGCGGCGGCTTGCAACGCCGCAATCCGCGCGTCGGGGGGCAAGTGCTCGAAGCCCGCGAGGCTCGCCTCGGCCGCCTCCCAACGCGGGACCTGCGCCTGGGCCGGCGTCACCAGCAGCAGCGCCGCCGTGATCCCCCATAGGGGCACCCACCAAAGCCCAGACATCACCTGACGATGCTCGCTCATGGCCACCAAAACTCAGGAATGACCGGATGGAAGGTCGCACCAGGGCCCCACTCGGTCGCGCGGGCGCTGATGCCGTGCAGGTCGAAACCGACCAGGGGGGCATAGAGGCTCAACATGACCACGTTGCGGGCCAAAGCGCGGGTCGCACCTTCGGGAAAGAAGGCACGCTGCCGGAGATCATCGTCCTGCCCTGTGACGGTATAAGTCAGCCCCAACGCCGGCCAGGCGCCAAAGCGGAAATGCCACCCCGTGCTGAAGCCACCGCGCAGGACATTGCGATCGCCAGCGACGAAGCGACGCTGGACGTAATCGATGAAGAGGCGGTTGCCCGACTGAAACTGGAAGTCCTGAAAGCGGAAACCCACCCCGAAGTAGAGCTGCCCCCGGTTGAGGATGGCCACATCGCTGACGTCAGGCGCGTCAAAGGGGCGGCGCACGAAGGAAGCGCCGACCCACCCATGCGCTTCACCTTCGTCGATACTCCCCTGGGCCAAGGCGCTCCCCGTCAACAGCCAGGTGGGAGCCACGCTGGGACTGGGATAGGAGAGCCACGTCGCGCCCAAAGTCACCATGGCCATCCCACCGCCATCGCGCACGTAGAAGCCGGGCTCAGCCAGCGCGTGGAGGGGCACGCCACGCCGCGCCGTCACTTGCGCCGGCCCCGTCGGCAAGCCGTGGGGGTAGAAGTGCCCCCACAGGGCGCTCTCGATGATGGCAGCGAATCCCGTCTCGAGGGGATAGGCGACGCGCAAATGGCCGCGTGTCACGACACGCTCGCCCTGCGCCAGCGAGGTCGGCAGGGGATCCACCAGGTCATCCTGCGCATCGAGCGCGTCCGTGCCCCGCTTCGGCCCTTCTGCCGGGGAGAAATAGCGCTGCCAGTGCACCCCCACGGCAGCGCTCACCACGGGGAAGGCGTCGGCGTCGCGCAAAACCCCGCCGAAGAGCCCGCGCAGCGAGAGATGCGGCAGCAACAGCGCGTAGGGCCAAGGGCGGTCCATGAAAGCGCGGTCGAAGCCACCCTCGACGCGCCCAAAGACCGAGCCGTAGCCCGGCACGGCCAGGTGACCGTCCAGATCTAGCGCGCCCGTCGGACCGCTGAGCTGCTCGGCCCCCCAATAGAGGTCGGCTGCCAGCTCGCCGCGGTAGCGAAAAAACGAAACCTCACCCGCCTCCCCCGGCCCATCGTCACCGCCTCCCCGCCACTGGCCGCTCCCATGAGCCACGAGGCGTTGGAGCCACTGGGAGCTCAGGGCCAACGGCGCGACGTCCTGCCGATAAGACAAGAAGTGATCGTCGTAGGCCGTCTCCAAGCCCACATGTAACAGCAGCGCCTCGCGCACGGCGGCACTGGGAGGCGTGCCACGGTCCTCTTGGCATCGCGCCACCCGACCCCAAGCCGTCTCAGCTTCAATGACCTGCGCCTCGAAGCGCTCGTAGGCGCTCTGGGCGACCTGCTCCAACGACTGGGGCGCCACCCCCTCTGCACCCACCGCGGGTGTAGCGCCCTCATCGACCAACCACTGTAGCAGCGCAGCGCGCAGCGCGCGGTACTGGCCCGGCAGATCGTCCAGTTCAGCGTGCGTCACGTAACAATGGCGGGCCCGCGCGCCGCGCTCCGCCCCCAGCGCCCGCATCTGTTCATCGAGCGCCAGCACCCGCGCCAGCAGGCGGCGGCGCGCCAGGTGAAGCTGTGGGGCGCGGTGGTAGGCGGCGAAGCGGGCGGCGCCAGCGGTGATGGCGGCCCCTTCGGCGCCGCCCCCGAGGCCATGATGGGCCAGCGCTGCAGCGAAGCCATCCGTGATGAGGGCGTAAGGCGCCGTCACGACCTCACGCTCGTAGCGCAAGCGCAGCGCTTGGCCCATGGCGTCACTCGGCGCGAGCGCCAAGAGTTGCCGCAGCGCCACCAGCCGCACCCCTGCGTCAGGATCATCGAGGGCAGCCAGCATCATGGCGTGGGCGGCCTCACCGTGCGCCGGCAGCAGGTTCAGGGCCGCGACCCGCACAGGCAACGCAGGATCGGCCATGGCCACGGCGAGATGCTCCAGAGGTACGCCATGGGACGAGAGAGCCCGCCATGCACGCCAGCGCACGGCTGGGCTGAGATCCTGCGTCGCCCCGAGCAGGGCATCACCGGCCTCGGCACCGCCCAAGCGCCGCAGCGCCTCGACTGCGTCGAGCCGCGCCGTCACATCGCCCGAGGAAAGTTGGCGCAGCGCGCTGCCCAGCCCATCGTCCTGAGCCAGCGTTGTCGATGGGGTCAGGCTCAGCGCGAGGACAATCCCCAAGAGCGCCCCCCCCCAAGGGAAGTGCGCACGGCGCCCCTCTCGATAGCACTCGCCTCCCAGGGCCATCCGACCTCCACATCGCGGCGTGCTGCCACCAGGCTAAGCAGGCAACACCGTCGCCAGCAGATCCTCGCCCTTGGCCATGCTCTCTTCACACACCGTGATCAGCGCGACCAAGTCCTCCTTGAAGAGGTTCTTCAGGCTATCCCAGCGCACCACATAACGGCCGCCCTCGATCTCCCACTGGGGGACATCGAGCAAGCTCAGATCCTGCGCCAAGACCCCAGCGCGCAGCAGCGAAGCGCGCAGACCAAACGCCTCGATGGCGAAGTCGCCCTGGGCATCGACGCCACTCATGACGCCTTGCCACGGGGAGGGCGCCCCCAACACAGGCTCGAAACGCACCCCAGTATAGAAACGCCGCTGGGCGTGCTCCAGAGAGACCCTGCGCAACAGGCGCATCAGGCGAGCAAAGAGCGCCGTCGGCTCATAGCGGGCCGGCTTACCCTCCCGCCGCAACAAGCGAATCGGTCCCTCACTTGCCTTGCTCCCACTCTCTTCAAAGTAGCGGTTGAGCACATGGGCGTCCTTGATCAGGCACGCATACTTCTCGGCAAACTCGCCATAGAGCCCATTGATGGTCAACTTGATCTGATAAGATTCCATTGGCCTCTCCAACCTGACGTTGTGCTACGCGGCGACCTGGTGCAGCGCTGATGCGCCCCTCAGCGCAGGCACACTCGCACCCCCAGATCGTTGCCAGGATCACTGTCACCTTGATCGTAGAGGGTCAAGGTTCCCGTAGAACACGTCATGGTCCCAGGGCAGTCGTTGTTGTTGACACAGGGGGCAGAGCAGAAGAATGAAGCGCCACCATCGGCGGTGATGCAGAACTCGGACTTGCAGGCGACACCACCATCGCAGCTCTGCCCCAGGCCCACCCCCGTCGGAGAGAGGGGCTGGGCACAGAGGGTCTGCACCGTGCCGACGAAGAACGACGGGTTCTCACTCTGCGGATAGCCAACGAGAAAGACCCGGCAAACCTCACCGCCCGTACACACCGTGTCCCCAGTACAGAACTGCTTGGAGCCAGCCGCGGGCAAACACATCGGCACGGGAAAGGTCTGGTCCTGACTGTCACGCAAAATCTCGGCGGCGCACTTCTGGTTGGTGGCACAAGCCGAATCCAGCCGACACAAGGCGCTGCACTGTGCCGCCGTGTCGGTATAATCCAGGCACCAGTTGGAGGCGCAGTCCTCATCCTGGCCACAGGCATCACCCAGCGCCGCCGCATCGTCGGCAAGGGAGCCGAGCATGCAATAGCTCGCCACATAGGGGTTGGCCGTGGTGCCCATCAACAAGGGCGGCGCACAGTAGTACCCCTCAGCCGTACAAGAGGCCGTACTGCTACACTCAATCCCGAGGCAAAGATTACGCGTAAAGCCGCTGGTCAACTCCACGTCACCGCGGCAGGTGAACATGGCATGGCCACAGTTGCCACCTAGCTCGCAAAAAGACGTGCAGCGCGTCCCCAAACACATGTTGTTGGAGCACGGCGTCACCAGGCCGCGTCGCGGATCATCGTTGCACTGTCCCCCCGGGCCGGCCCCCCCCCGATAGGAGGTCTGGCAAGTGCTGCTAAGCTCCAAACCCACGGCCGTCGCCGCATAGCCGATCTTGCACGACTCCCCAAGGGGGCAAGCGCTATCGGCGCTGCAGGCTTGGTTGGAACCGGGCATGCAACGGGAGGAAGACCCACCCCGCACACAGACGAAGTTGCGCCCGACCACCGGATCGTCATCGACCACGGCACACTCGGCAGTGCTCGTGCAACTGTGGGTACAAAAACCCGTGTAATCGAAGAGGAGCAGGCAGGGCTGGCCATCGCACTGCAAGTTGGCACAGCTCGGCCACGACGGGAGCCCCGGGTGACATTCACTGGTCGCACCACACTGGCGTCCCAGGCTCGAAGTCGGCAGGACCTCGGGGACATCCACCACATCGGCGCTGTCCGGTCCTTCATCGGGGAGCACATCGACCTCGACCACCTCGGCCACCTCACCCTCATCCGGCGCATCGCTCTGATCGGGCGCCACATCAGGCTGAGGCAAGTCCTGGAGGTCGATCTCCTCCCCGGTATCGGCCACCTCTTCCACCGGCACGTCAGGGGGTGGCGTCTGGTCGAGGAGATCCTTGGCGCCGTGCTCGACCTCGCCCGTGGCGCAGGCACAGCAGAAAACCGCCAAAACGAATGGGATAGCATGGATTCGGAGAGACATACGGCTGGACCCTGCGGCCACGCGCCTTCGACCCGGTCCAAGGCACGACATCTACAAAGACGGCCAAGATCGGCATCGTCAAAGATGCCCCTTGGCCACAGACCACGCCCCGCGAGACCACCACCGAGGGCAAGCCCGCATGGGAAGCTTAGGACGACCTCACCCATTCTAGGCGAAGTTCCGCCTCAGGTCGATATCCCGTGTTGTCGCGAGTCGCCCACCGGGCAAAACACCCTGTGTGCCGCCTCTCACTCCGCCGGAGCATCTTCACTAGGCGCCACTGGGGCACCCTCGGAGAAGTCGAGCCCGCCGCGCGACTGCTCTTCACCTGCAGCATCCGTCACAGTCGATCCCGTCGACAAATAGGCCAAAAGCAGACTCAAGACCATGAACAGGGTCGCCACGACCACCGTGGCCTTCTGCAGCAGCGTCGCAGCGCCACGCGCACCAAAAACAGTGCCGCCGCCCCCACCGAAGGTCGCCCCCAAGCCGCCGCCCTTGCCAGGTTGCAACAACACGACGATGATCAAAAAGAAACAGAGAAAAACGAAAAAGAGGTTGAGCAAAATGAGCATATTCGACTCGCTTATCCCCGTGGGGTCGTTCCAACAGGAGGTCGGGCCCTGACGGGCCTGCAAACCGCAGCGCGCTACTCTATGGATTTTCCGTCGCAGCGCAAGTGCGAACGCAAGATCCCATTTTCATCCGCCCCTCCCCCCTGCAACTACCGCGTGCGGTCCTTGACGACAGCCGCAGAATTCCGCATCCTCAGTGCCCGATGGTCTGCGTTCATCGACCTGCGCCGTGGGTCCACGCTCATGAAAAAATGGCAACTATTTCTATCTCTTGCCCTCGTCGCCGCGGCGATCCTCTTCGTCGTGATGACCTACCAAACCACGCCAACCACACCGACCGCCTCCCCCAAAACCCTAGCCTTCAGCCCTTACCACCCTGATTTCGCGCTCATCGACGCCGCCCGCGAGCAGTGGTTTGCACCTCCGCTCCAATTCCAAGCCAACGATCCCACCCTGGCCTGGGTCAAAAAAAGCTGGCAACGTCTCAGCCTCGCCTCACTCGCCAAGACCTTCGAGCACGATCCCGACGCCTACCATCGTCTCCAGCGTGAGCTCGAATCCGCTGTCGTGGATCTCCTCGCCAGCTTCGGCGCCAGGGGCCACTTCTGGGCCGGCCAGACCCTCTTCGAAAGGTTCTTTAACAGCCTCACGCCCGCGCCTTTGCTATCCACCCCTGCTGAGCTCAGCGCGCTCTACTCACCAGACGATCCGCGCCTCAACGCCAAGCTCCACCTCGCCAACATCGCCGCCTGCTGGCGCCACAGCGTCGCCATCCTCGCCTATCGCGGAGACTTTCTCCACATCGCACAACGCGAAGGCTGGCTCGACCCCAACCATCACATCGCCGAACGCCACCTACCCATGGTCAACCTGCTCTTCAGGCACCTCTGGGTCAACACCACCATGAATGTCTCCCCTGTGGGCCAGATCATGCCGCCTGAAGAGCTCGAAGCCATCCGCCGGTGGCAGCTCGAAAGCTCCCAAATGCCACCCGAAGCCAAGCTTCGCCTCCTCGCCGAGCTCCGGCCGGGCTGGCCCAGCTACGACAGTGATTTTGCCGCCGCCGTCCTCCACCACGCCATGGGCGATCACGCCGCGGCACGCGACGCCCTCGACCGCGCCATCGACCGGGCGCAGGCTGCCAACGCGTCGGAGCGGGTGCAAGAACTCCAGGCGATGCGCGCAAGCCTCCCCTGAGCCACTGCCATCAACCACCCTCAACGCCACAAGGACCCGCCATGAGCGACGAACACCGCGACGACCTGCAAGCCAAGCTCAGCGACTTCTTTCAACAGACCTCCAAAATGATCCTCCAGCTCGGCGACACCGTGCGTGACCAAGCCGCCAAGAGCCGCGAGCTCATCGAAGACAAAATGAAGGAACGCGAGCTCAACCAACACTTCAAGAACCTCGGCCGCGAAGTCTTCCGCTTGGTGTCAGCCGGACGTCTCACCCTCCCGAGCGAGTTCGACACACGCCTCGACGACATCCGCGCCCTGGTCAAAGAGCTCTCGGGCGAAAAGCACCCAGAGACCGCCCAGACCGCCGCGCCCGAGGCACCTACCGAACCCGCCGCCGATGCGCCTCACGACGACGAGCCCTAGGAGCGCCATCCGTGCGCGCAGCCCGTCGTCTCACCCCAAGCGCCACCATGGCGCTGCTGCTGTGCTTGGTCTGCGCCTGTGCCGCCCAGCCGCGGCGTGATGCGCCTCACGATGGCGCCCCGCAGAGCCAGGCTTGGTTTTCCCAGAGCCTCGACAGCCTCTTCTTCGTCCACGCCAGCGGCCGACGCGGCGTGGCCCTCCTCCTCGACACTGAGCAGGTGCTGTGTCGGGCTCACCTCCTAGAGCAGAGCTACCACATCGCCCTCCAGCCTCTGCGCGGTGGCCCCCCCATCGCCGCCGTCATCACCGCCCTCGACCCCGCCAACGATCTCGCCCTGCTCCGTCCACTCGCGGCGCTCCCTGCCTACATGGAAGCCCTCGCCGTCCCCGCCATCGCGCCGCATGCGAGCGATCTCCTGTGGGCCCTGGGCCACCCCGCGCGGGGCACCTACAGCCTCGCCGCTGGACGCTTCGACCCGCACAGCGACAGTCACCCGGCAGCAGCCCTCCCCCCGCGGGCCGGATTCACCCAGGGCATCCTCGTGAGCCCCAGCGAGGACGGCCGGCCGGCACTGCGCGGTCTCTTCGGGCCTGGCCCTGACGGCAACCCAAGCACCCTCACCCCGCCGGCCCTGAGCGCCGCCATTGAGAGGCTGGCCGACCCCACGCCGCGGCCAACCCTCTCGGCAGCACAGCGGCTCATCCAAGCGCAGCGCTGGCGCCCCCAGGTCCATTTCGCCGCCATCGCCCGCGCTGACGCCTCGGATCACTTCGATCTCCCCAGCGACCCCTTCCACCTCCCACGAATCCCGGGGATGCTGCACCTCCCCGCCCAGGTCGTGTGGCGCTATGGTGAACCGGGGGATTATCACTTTCGCCTCAAGGTCGTACATCTCTCCCCCGAGCGTGGCCCACGCACCCTCTTCGTCGGGCAACGGCAACGCTTTCACCTCGCCCACCCCCAGGCCTCCCACATCCACTACGCTGAGCTGAGCGTACCCATCGGCGCGGCCGGCCACTTCCTTCTGCTCACCGAAACCAACGATCAGGTCACGGCAGTGGCGCCTTTCTTCGTGGCCGACCCAGACACCCCGCAACGGCGCGAGCGCTTTCCTTTCGCGCGCCATCCCAGCCACTGCTTCGGCTACGTGGCGGAGCACATCACCCACTGGCCTGCCAGCCTCGACACGAGCGCCTTCACCCGGGTCAGGCGCCCCTTCAACACCATCGTCGCCCCCAGCTTTCCCCACACGAGCCACTTCGCAACCCTCATCGGCTGGCGTAGCGACGACGGCGCAGGCCAGCCCTACGTCATCACCGTGGTGGACCCCCAGGGAGAAGTCCTCGCCCAGCGAGAGGGGCACCTCGACGGCGCCGCTGCAGTGCTCACGGACCACCGCGCCGTCCACACCTGGGATATCACCTGGCCTGCACCAGGACGTTACGCCGTCATCGCCACCAGCGGCGAAGAGACGGCCTTGGTCTTGCCCATTTGGATCGCCGCCGAGCCCAACCAGGAGCAGCAATGACGCCAGCATTCGTCATCCGCGCCAAGCAAGTCCTCACCATGCGCGGCTGGGAGCACAAGATTCCCTTCGCCGAAGCCCGCGCGGCGGGCCACCTGGCCCAACGGGACGCAGCCATCGTCGGGCTCGTCGAAGACGGCGCCGTCGCCGTGCGTGACGGACGCATCGCCTATGTCGGCCCCGCTCACACCTTGCCCCCCGACATGGCGCAGTGGCCGAGCCAGCGCACCCAAGTGCTCATGCCAGCCTGGGTCGAGTGCCACACCCACAGCCTCTTCGCCGGCCACCGCCGCGCCGATTTCCTGCTCCGCAACGCCGGCGTCTCCTACCTCGAGATCCTCGAGGCCGGCGGCGGCATCTCCTCGACCGTCATGGCAACCCGCGCCGCCGACGACGAGACCCTCCTCGAGGACCTCCTCGCGCGCCTCGACGCATTCGCGCGCCGCGGCGTCGCCACGGTGGAAGTCAAGACGGGCTACGGCTTGTCGACGCCACATGAGCTGCGCCACCTCGCCATCATCGCGCGCGCGGCCAAGCTCAGCCCAGTCAACGTCGTGCCCACCTTTCTCGGCGCCCACGCCATCCCCGCCAGCCACCGAGACCGGCCAGAGGCCTACGTCGATGAAGTGATCGCCGAGATGCTCCCCGAGGTCGCGCGCCTCCACCCCGACGCCTCCTGCGATGTCTTCTGCGAACGCGGGGCCTTCACCCTCGACCAGAGCCGACGTATCCTCGAGGCCGCCGTGCGCTTGGGGCTGGCCATTCGGATCCACGCCGAGGAGCTCACCCACACGGGCGGCGCCGCCATGGCCGCCGAGCTGGGCGCCCTGAGCGCCGACCACCTCGATCACATCGACGCCGCAGGCATCGACGTTCTGGCAAAATCCACCTGCGTCGGCGTCCTCCTCCCGGGGGTCACGGTCTTTCTGGACCAAAAGCAGCGCCCACCCGCCCGCGCCCTCATCGACGCTGGCGCCGCCGTCGCGCTCTCGACGGATTTCAACCCTGGCTCCTGCCACACCCAGGACTTGCCCCTGATGACCACCCTGGCGGCGACCCTCTTCAAGATGACCCCCGGCGAGGCGCTGTGGGCGGTCACTCGCGGCGCCGCCAAGGCCCTGGCCCTCGAGGTCGGACAGCTCTGTGTCGGCGCTCCCGCGGACCTGCTCGCCCTGGCCAGCGGTGACTACGCCGACCTGCCTTACGCCTTTGGCGCAGGCATCCACGCCGCCACCCTCTTCATTGGCGGCGCCCCCTGGCCGGCCTGAGGGCGCGCCAAGTGGCCAACCACTTCGGCGTAGTCTTCTCGCGGCGCGCGAGATCGTGTATGGCCTACGCGCCCACAACGGGCACGGCGCTGTACAGCCCTCTCTCAACCCTCTGAAACGGATCCGTCATGGGCGCTCCCAAAGCGAACGGTCTCTTGGCCCAAATCTCTCTGATGCTCGGCAGCTTGGCCACGCGCTTCAGCTTGAGCGTTCTCGTGGGCGCCCTGGCCCTCACGGCGCTCTTGGTGCCATCGGCGCTGCGGCTGGATCAAGATGACGACGTCATCAAGTTTCTGCCCCGCGAAGACCCCGATGTGCAGCGCTTCGAGACCATCGGGCGACGTTTTCACGGCCTCTCCATCGCCATCATTGGCTTCGAGGCCCAAGACGGCGACATCTTCACTCTGCGCCGTTTGCACCTCTTGCGCACCCTCGCCCTGGAGCTGCGCGCCATCCCCGGCGTCTCGGCCACCACCTGCTTTACCGAGCTGCCCGACATCACCGAGCAAGTCAGCGATTCCGGCGAAGAGATGAGCGCCGTGGTCGATCTGGTCCCAGATCTACCGCCCCTGGACAGCGCCGCGACACCTGAACTCTTGCAGATGTTGGACGAGGTGCGCCGCCGCAGCCTCGCCCTGGACCACATCGTCGGCTCCTTGGTCGCCGCCGACGGCCAGGCCGCCTTGATCCTGGCCCAGATCCACCCCGACGCCCCGATCAAAGCCACGGCCGACGCCATCCGCGCCAAAGTGCAAGCGCGGGTCGCCGCCATTGACGCCCAGGTCGATCTCCACTTCGGCGGCGCCCCCTTCATCGGCTCCTTTGCCGCCGAGCAGACCCGCCGCGACTTGGCCAAGCTCTCACCTTGGGTGTGCCTGATGGTCATCCTCATCATGGCCCTGACCTCGCGCAGCCTGGGCGCGGTCATCATCGCCCTGAGCTGCGTAGGCATCGGCATCGTCTGGGTCATGGGCGGCATGACCCTCTTGGGTCGCTCCATGACCCTGGTCTCCTCGTCCCTCCCCGTACTCTTGGTGGCCTTGGGCTCGGCCTACTCCATCCACCTCTTGGCAGCCATCCTGGCCCATCTGGACCAAGGGCTACCACGTCCAGAGGCCGTGCGCGCCGGGCTCGCCCACGCCGGCCCCCCGGTCCTCATCGCCAGCCTGACGACCATGGCCGGCTTCCTGTCTTTTGCCGTGATGGATGTCGAGCCCATGCGCGAGTTCGGCCTCCTCATGGCCGCGGCGACGGGCCTCATCACCCTGGCGACCTTCCTCGTCGTGACGGCAGCGGCCATGCGCTTCCCCCTGCGCCCCGTCAAAGGCGGACGCGCACCCCAGTGGGCCCTCGCGGGCATGCAAGCCGGCGCCCACTGGGTGGCGCGCCACCCATGGCCAGCCTTGGCCCTCTTCCTCTCCTTGGTCGTCGGTGGCGCTCTCTTCACCACCCAAGTCCGCACCCACACGGAGAACCGCACCCTCTTCGCGCCCGACAGCGAACCCATCCGCGCCGACGACTTCCTCGAAGCGCGCTTTGGCGGCTCGCTCTATGTCCAGATCGAGGTCGCCGGTGACCTCAAGAGCCCGCTGGTTCTCCGCCAAGTCGAGCGCCTGGCCGCCCTGGCCGAGTCCTTCCCCGAGGTCGTCACCGCCCAGTCCATCACCGACGTGATCACCCTGGTCGGCGGCACCATGATCGGTGAGAAGCGCATCCCTCCCTCGCGCGACACCGTCGCCGCCCTCTCGACCTTGGCCTACACGGACGACTCGGTGCGCTTGCTCGTCGATGACGACTGGCAGCACACCCTGGTGCAGATCAAGGTCTCTGGCGCCGACATGAGCCTCGCCGCCTCCGTGGGGCATGGCATCGGCAAGGCGGGTGCCCACCTCATGGAGCCGCGCGTGGCCGTCCGCCGGCATCAGCTCTCACCTGCGGCGAGAGCCGCCGAAGAGGCCGAGATCTCCGAGCACCTGCGTTGGCTCCTGGCCCCCTACGGGGTCGAGATCGCCCCGGCAGCGCTGGCGGGCCTCTTCGCCACAGCGACCATGGAGGCCGACCGAGAGGCCCTGGCGGCGGTCTTGCAACTCAACCTCGTGGACGATCCCATCATAGATATGGTGGAGGATTTCGCCCCCGAACAAGTGCTCGACGCCGTCGCCACGGCCCTCGGCACCGACGCCTTGGACGTGGATCGCCTCAGCCAGCTCCTGGTCCCCTACGTCGACCCCGCCGAGAAGGAGCACCCCGAGAGTTTGCACAGCGGCATGCGCTTCGTCTTCGAAGCCTTGCGCGAGGTGAGCGACAGCCAAGTCCGCGCCGCCCGGGCGCAGTGGGTCCTGGACCAGCTCGGGCAGGAGCCCCCGCAGCACCTGCGCGAGGCCATCGATCGCGCCACTTGGCCCCTCTCGGACCCTGTCGCGTACGTCCCCCGCAGCGTGGATCCCAACCTAGAAGTCCTGGAAGAACACCCCATCACCATGTCCGTCAGCGGCTATCCCATCATTTATGAAGGGATGAACCAGAGCGTTCGGCGCAACCAAGTCTCCAGCCTCGCCGTCTCGGCCTTGCTCGTCTTTCTGGCCCTCGTGGCCTTCACCCGCCGCCCGTTGGTGGCCCTGTGCACTATGCTCCCGGCCGCCCTGACGATTTTGCTCACTTTCGGAATAATGGGGGCCATTGAAATACCTATGGACGTTGGCACGTCCATGATCGCCGCCATCGCCCTCGGCGTTGGCATCGACTATGCCGTGCACCTTTACTGGAATTTTGCTAAGAACAGCCACGCTCCTCTCGGCGAGCGACTCCAGGTCATGCTCTCCGGGACGGGGTGGGGCATCGTCATCAACGCCCTGGAGGTCAGCCTTGGATTGAGCATTCTCTACTTTGGTACGGTTGTCCCGATGCGCAATTTTGGTCTGCTCACTGCGGCCGCCATGCTCTTTAGCGCCATCGCTTCGCTTCTCTTCCTACCTGCATTCTTGCACTGGATTTCGCGCCTGCGCCCTCGAACCGGGAGTTCCTCATGAAACGATTGACTGCTTTCCCCGTGATCCTCGTTGCCCTGCTCTGCGCCCACCACACGGCTCTCGCCCAGGAGATCGATCCCGCCCTGGAAGGCCTACTCAAGAAGGGCGCCATGGCCCTGCTCCAAGAAACGGACGTCCGCCACAATCCGTTCAAAGATCAAACCATTACCACCAAGATGATCATGCACGGTGGCACCAACGACGGCAACGAGTTCGTCTTCAAGACCATCACCAAGGGCGCCAACCTGCGTGCCATCCGCTTCGACTCCCCCGCCGACATGCGCGGGATGGGCCTGGTCATCAAAGGCCGCGACGAGATCTACGCCCGCCTCCCCGACTCCGACCGGGTCCGCCGCGTCGGCTCCCACGCCAAGCGCCAGAGCTTCCAAGGTTCGGACTGGAACTTCGACGACATGTCCATGATCTACCTCGCCGAAGATTTCACCCCGGAAATCACCGATGACAACGCCACCCACGTCGTCATGACCCTGACCCGCAACAGCGGCGTCGACCTCCAGTATCCCAAGGTGGTGATCGCCATCGACAAACGCTACATCATGATCGACAGGCTCGAATACTTCAATGAAAGCGGAAAGTTGGTCAAAGTACAAGAGCGCTACGATCCCAAGAAAATGGGCGGCGACCACTACATGTACACCCGCGTCACCATGACCGACCTCGGCAACAAACACATGACGGAGAACCTGGTCCTCGAAGAGCTCGTCAATCAGAACGTCTCCGACGACACCTTCTCCCGGCGCTGGCTCGTCCGTGGCCTCTGAGCCGCAACCGCAACGGGCGACCTTGGTCGTCGGGCCCGGCCCTGACGCACGCCACGTGCGCACCGAGAGCGGCGAGGTCCTGGCCATACCCGCCGACTGGGAGCACCTGCCACCAGGAGACGCCGCCCTCACCCGCCAGGTCAAAGCCGCCGGCCCCTCGTGGACCGTCATGGTCCCAGGCCGCCGCCCCAACCGACCGCGTTCCCTAGGACTCTGGGCACCGGCCCGCAACATCGCCGCGGCGCGGGCCCACCTCGAACGCCTGCGCAACAGCCCCACCCATGCCCAGGATCAGGCCCGGCGCCAGGCGCAACGCGCCCGCAAAGAAGAGGCTTACGGCGCCACCTTCAGCCAGGCCATCCTCCACTTCCTCGCCTTTGCGCCGCGCTATCACGACGTCGCAACCGCCCTCGCCCAGGCCATCACCACCCACGCCACCCCCGTCGGCAGCGGCACCGTCGCCCGCACCACCCGCATCCCCCTCGAAGAGCGGGCCAAGCTCGCCACCATGGCGTGGCTTCGCCATCACGCCACCCCCTACGACCAACTCAGCGTGCCCCGCGTCCGCGGGATGCGCCGCAGCGTGCGCCGGCAAATGGCCGACCGCGCCCGCGCCAGCCTCGCCCCCTACCGCCAAGGGCTCGACATCGATCGCAGCCAATGCCCCATTCATCTGGCCTTGGCCCAGCTCGACCACGCCCCCAGCCAAGCCGCCCCTAGTCCACTTCCTGCAATAAAGCCACAAAGGCGGCCGGAGACAGCGGCCCCTCCACCCGCGGCGCCGCCAGCACCTCCCCCCGCGAGCTCACGAAAACCACCGCAGGAAACGCCTCCACCGCGTGCCGCGTCATCCAAGCCTCGATCGCCTCGACCGACGCCGTTCCGTCCAAGCGGATGGCAACGAAACCTTGCAAGGCCCTTCGCACCTCAGGCGCCTCCAGAGTCTCCCGCTTCAACTGCTGACACTGAGCACACCAAGAAGCCGTAAACTCAATGACCGCCGGCTTGCCCGCCGCCTTGGCCTCGGCCAGCGCGGCCTCATAGTCGCTGCGCCACTGGACCTCAGGCGCCTCCGCCTCAGCACGACAACCCGTCAGCGCCGCGAGCGCCGCCATCAACGCCACTGCTCCCACATACCGCCACCATTTCCGCATCGCCTTCGCCTCGTCTTTGGGATCCACATCCGCCCAGGCGCCCTCTGCCCGCGCCGCACCTCAACGGCTCGGACCCGCACGGTCCAGAGCTTCCAGCAGCATCCCCTCGGTCATCACCTCGGGCAGCAAGATCGGATCGTTCGGTCGCCCTGCCGGGAGCACCACCACCAGGGGAATGGCCACCCGCCCAAAATGGGCCACCCAGCGATCCGCCTCGGGGTTGCGCCGGGTCATGTCGGCCTTGACGGGAAGCACCCCGAGCGCCTGGATCTTCGCCGCCACCTTGTCCGTCTCGATGGCCACCTGCTCGTTCACCTTGCACGTCGGGCACCAATCGGCGGTAAAATCCAACAGCACCGTCTGCCCTCCCCGCACCAAGTCCATCGTCTCGTCCCCGGCAAAGGGCTGCCAGTCGATACGCGCTGACGCCAAGGAGGCGTCGCCCCGGGCCTCATCGAAGCGCACCACGCTCACGGCCCCCACCAAAATCAGGGTCACCGCCAGCCCGGCGATCCACTTGGCCCGCTTCGTCGCCATGGGGTGCACCCAGTGCCCCAGAATCCAAGCCGACATGCTCAACAGCCCGAGAAAGACGTAAATGCGCGTCATGGCCCCCGGCGAGAGCTGCGCCCCCAGGATGCCGAGCAGGTAGATCGCCGTCCCCACCAAGAGAAAGGCGATCAACTTCTTGAAGGTGTCCATCCAAGCCCCAGGCCGAGGAATGAAGCGCCGCGCCGCCGGGACCAAGGTGATCAAGGCCAGCGGCGTCGACAAACCCACGCCGACCACCGTGAGGCTCACCACAATCTGCGCCGGGGACTGGCTCAAGGCAAAGGCCAACGCGGGGCCCAGCAACGGCGCCGAGCACGGCGTCGACAGCGCCGTGGTCAAGACCCCATGGGCAAAAGAGCCCTTCAAGCCCGAGTGCTGACCGCTCATGGACAGACCGGGGATCTCGAAGACGCCAAACATGCTCAGGGAGAACACGAAGATGACCGCCACCATGGTCAGCACATAGGCAGGCTCCTGAAATTGGAAGCCCCAGCCCACCAACTCACCCGATAGCTTCAGCGCCACCATCACCCCAGCCAGAAGCCAAAACGACGCCAAGACCCCGCCGACATAGGCGCCAATGAAGGGCAGCACGCTGCGCTTGGCCTCGCCAGCCTCCTCGACCAATGCCAGCGCTTTCAGCGACAACACGGGCAACACGCAGGGCATGACGTTGAGGATCAAGCCCCCCAAAAAGGCAAAGAGCAGGGCCTGCCACAGGGGAATGGCGCCGGCACCGCGCGGGCGCTCCAACTCACCGTGCAGCGAGAGACCCGTCCACAGCTCGCCCGACGCCACCGTCACCGTATCGCCCACGGCGCCCACCGTCAGCGGCACACTCACCCTGAGCGCCAGCGGCCGCCACGTCTCCGCGCCCTCGGCCTGCTCGATCTGCAAGACACCCCCAAGCGTCGCCGCACCCGGCGCAAGCTCGCTCTCTTCATCCAGCGCCAGCCGCGTCACGACGCGCAGCCCCCCCTGGGGCGGCACATCCACGGCGACCACCTCTTGCTCGAGGTCGCCCAAGCGGTCCCAAACCAAGAGCGGTCGCGACAGCTTCGCCGTGGGGTTGAGGCTGTGGCCGCGCAGCTCCGCCTCCTCGGCGTCCACCCACAACACCAACAAGGTCTCATCTCCTGGCCGCAACGGCTCCTGCCCCACGGCGCCCACCACCTGCATCCCCGACGGCGGCTCGGTCAAGGCGAGCTGGGCATGAGCGCGCTCAAAAGGGCGGCTCCACAGCGGCGGCGGGAGCTGTGGCGTCTCCCGCACCACGGGCAAGCTCAGATCGAGGCTGGCCCGGCCGCGGATGCAGCGATCGCTGCAGAGCTGATAGTCCACGTCCACCCCCACCTCGATCGAGGACACGGGCCCCAAATCTTCAGGCGTCGCGACGCTGACGTAGAGAAAGAGCTCGTCCTCGTAAACGTTCGACAAGTGGCCCGTCGCTTCGATGTAGGCGATCGGCGGCGGCCAAGCCGGCTCGGACACCACGAAACCCTCGGGGACACGCCACTTGACCACCGTCGGCAGCCCAATGCCGCCGGGATTGGGCCCGTAGTAAATGTGCCAATCCGGCGCCAGGTCGAAACGCAGCGCCAGGCGGTTGGGTAGACCTGGGGCGATCTGCGGGTGTTCAGAGATGAGGAGCAGCTTTACGTTCGGCCGCTCGGCCGTGACATGCCGCGCGTCACACCCACTCAAACCGGTGATGGCCGCCTGCTCCCCCGCAAGGACGAAGCGCCCACTCAACGCATCGGCATCGAGGGGCCGCTCCTCACCCAGCGCCCACGACGGCCCCAAGCTCAACCCCATGAGCAGCACGAAGGCTGCCACCACTCTGGTCCTGTGCCCAATATCCATCTGCAAGCCTACCTGCCCTCGGCGACCACGGTGAAGTGCCTCGCGGCCACCGGCCGTGTCATCCAGCCCGTGCCCGCGCTCCACTGAAAATTGTATATAAAGATTTTATAATCAAGCCCGGCAGCGTTCATTGCCCCGCCAGACAGGCCTCGACCGCCGGATCGTGCAGCCACTGGCAATGCCCCTCGACGCAGGCACACTGCGAGGGCGTCGCGGCGCGGTGGACACATGAAGCGACGGCCTCGACTTTGGCCGTGGCGGCGACATCGATGGCGACGCGGCCTAACAGCGCTTGACTGTCTTCGAGGCGCTGCAGGGCCTCTTGCAGCGCGTTGTCGTCACTGTCGGCGTTGAGAAAACGGATCACGAAGCGGCCGTCGGTGATGGGCGCGCGCAGCAAGGGTGCCACGATCACCCAATCCCCGATGACCAGGGGCAACAATCGCGGTGCGCCGTCGCGGCTGAGCTCGGCCAGACGCTCCACCCAGGGCGCTTCCACTTCACCGCTGATACGGGCAAATCCATCGCCTTCGTAGTGCACCGTCACATCCCGCAGGTGGGCCATGGGGAGATGGGCCGCGGGGTCGAGCAACCACAGGCGGACCACAGGCGGCTTGGCCCGCGCCAGGGTCTCGAAGGCCATGATCGTCCCCGCCGGCAGCCGATCCGCGACGGCGTCACCTAGAAAGCGCGCGCCGTCCAGGACATCGTTTTTGCTCAGGATGTCGCCAGCAAAAATCTTCGCCTCCAGCAACAGCGGGCCACCTTGGATGCGGCGCCCGCTGATGCGCTGGCGCTGTTCTGGTTCGAGCTCCGCCAAGATCTGCTCGGCGAGGGCCTCCGATTGGGCGAGGGGCGCGAAGAAGCCCGCTTTGGCCAGATCGCCGAGGAGGCTCTCCACCCGCTCGCGCCGCCCCACGGGAGCGTGGAAGGCGATCACGGCGTGCTGCTCGTCACCACTGACGGTGAGGCTCTCGCGCTCCGTCGGGTTGAGGGTGCCCGCCACCAAGGCCTCGACGCCGGCCCGAACCTCGGCCCCATCGATACGCACGACGATCTGGTGTTCACAGAAGCTGGGGTCGTCCATGGCGCGGCAGAGTTGCTGCCTACACCCGGTGGGGCGACACTCGGCATCGCTCGCACACTGGTTGCGCGCCGCCGCCTGCAGGCGCGCCTCGGCCGCCGCCCGGATCGCGTCGTCCTCGCCGTTACAACCCAGCGAAGCGCAGAGGCCGCCGAAAATACAGAGCAGCGCCCAACGACGGCACCACGACGCGGACGCGCACGTCCCTGGCAAGGGAGCCCAGGCTGGGCGTTCAGGGCGACGATTCATCTTACTCCTTCCACACCAGCTTCCATGGCCTGCGTTTGAGCTCTCGCAGCATCTCGCGGATGGTGTCGAAGATCTCGTCATCGTAGACTAGCATCCCCACGGTGCCGCGTCCTGCTCGCACGTGCGCCACCATCTCCTCCACCTGGCCAGCGCTCCCGTGGAGGCTCAGCGCCACGGCATCGACGTGGTCGAGCGTCGTGTGTAGCCGCGGGGTGAGGAGCTGCAGCTCCTGGCTCAGATTGGCCAGCATGGCCGTGGCGCTGGCCAGCGCCTCCTCGGCGGGGGCCAGCAGCCGCCGCCAGTCGCCTTCGAGCCGCTGCAAGGCTGTCTGGACGCGGGCCAAGGTCACCCGCCCATCGGCGATGAGCGCCCGCCCCTCGGCGAGGGCCGCGCCGAATCCGTCGCGATTCTCGCTCATGATGTCGTGGGTCGTCCGCATGAGCCTGTCGGCGCTCTCCAGGGTCTGCTCAATCCGCTGCCGGTTGCTGCGCAAGAGATCATCCAGGTTCGAAGCCAGTGAGTCGACACTGCGCAAGGTCTGGTCGAGGTGCAGATCGTCGGCGTTGAGCACCCGGTTGAGGCCATCGAGGCTCTCACTGAGTTGGTCGAGCATGTGGTCGAGGCGCACCGGATCCTTGCCGCGAAAGATGTGGCCCTCCGCGACGGGCTCATCCCCCGGATCTCTCGTGCTGACCGCGAGGAACTGTTCGCCCAAGACCCCCTCGGTGGTGATGGTGAAGGTTGACGTGTTCCGCAGCGCCGGCCAGCGCTCGGTCTCGATCTCGGCCTCGACCCGCACCCAGATGGCTTCTCCCGTGGCGGCGTTGACCTCGCCACCCATGAAGATCAAGCGCCGCACTTTGCCGATGGTGACCCCACCGACTTTGACCTTGGCCCCCGGCTTGAGGGCGCCCGCGTCTTGGAAGTCCACGAAGATCACCCGGCCGCTGTCGAAACCACAGTCACCCAGGAGGAAGAGAAAGCCCAGCAACAGGGCGATGCTGAACAGCACCAGCGCTCCCACCTTGACCTCGATCCCGCGTTCCGCCGTCGTCACCCTCACACCTCCATGGGCCCATCGGCCTGACCGTCGATGAACTGCCGCACAATCGGGTCGCGGCTGTGGGCAAAATCCTGACGCGAACCATCGAGGCGAAAGCTGCCTTGATAGAGGAAGGCGATTCTGTCAGCGATGCTCATGATGGACCGCAAATCGTGGCTGATGACGATCGCCGTGGTACCAATATCGCGCGAAAGGTCGACGATCACTTGATCGACGATGCGCGCACTCAGTGGGTCAACGCCCGTCGTCGGCTCGTCGAAGATGATGTACTCGGGATCCAAGGTCAAGGCCCGGGCAATCGCCACCTTTTTCCGCATCCCGTCACCGAAGTCGGCAGGATGAGACGACGCCCACTCGGCCATCCCTACCAGCGCGAGCTTCTCCTGGGCCAGCACCCGCGCGCGCTCCATGGAGAGCTTGCGGTGCTTGCGGATCGGCAGCGCCACGTTGTCCAATAGGGTCATGGCGTCGAAGAGGGTGGCATTCTGAAAGACCATGGCGCAGCGCTTGCGCACCGGGTAGTAGTCCTGCTCACTGTAGTCGGTGATATCGACCCCATCGAGGAGGACCCGGCCGCGATCCGGCTTGAGCAGGCCAACCAGGTGTTTGACCAGCACCGACTTTCCCGCACCGCTGGCGCCGATGATGAACATGATCTGGCCGCTGTGAACCGTGAGGTCCACCCCCTTGAGCACCACCTTGTCACCAAAGCTTTTCCATATCCCGCGAAACTCGATCATGGTGTGCTGTCGCCCTTGACGACCCGCTGTGGCGCCCCCTCACGCCGCCGCTGCGCCTGCCCCGTCTCCCCCTCCACTCACTCCTCGCGGTCCAGGTCATAGCGCTTGATCTTTTTGTGCAGGTTGGTCCGCTCCACGCCCAGGACCTCCGCCGTCTTGGAGACGTTCCAGCCATAGGCGCGCAGGGTCGACTCGATATAGGCTCGTTCCGTGGCCAGACGAAAATCGCGCAGGTTCATGGAGCCCGCCGCCACGTTCGCCGCCTGGCTCATGGAAGGCTCGAGCCGCGGGGAGACGTAATCGGGCAAATCGGTCACGCTGACGGGATCCGACGCCATGATCACCAAGCGCTCACAGAGGTTGCGCAGCTCGCGGATGTTGCCCGGGTAGTGATAGTGGCACAGCGCGTCCATGGCCTCAGGGCTGATGGCCTTGACCTTCCGACCGTATTCCTGGGAAATCTGGCCGATGAATGCGTTGACCAGCAGCGGCACGTCGTCGAGACGCTCGCGCAGAGGGGGCACCATGATGGGCACCACTTCGAGGCGAAAATAGAGGTCTTGACGGAAGCGGCCTGCGTCTACCTCTTCCCGCAGGTTCTTGTTGGTCGCTGCGATGACCCGCACGTCCACCACCATATAGCGCTCGCCGCCCACTCGGCACACCTCACCGCTCTGGAGGACCCGCAGCACCTTCGCCTGGGCCGAAGCGCTCATGTCGCCGATCTCATCGAGGAAAATCGTCCCGCCATCGGCGATCTCGAACTGACCTTTCTTGCGCTGCACCGCGCCAGAGAAAGAACCCTTCTCGTGGCCAAAGAGCTCGCTCTCGATGAGCTCCGAAGGGATGGCGGCGCAGTTGACTTTGACGAAAGGCTTGGCCGCGCGCTCGCTCAGGGCGTGCACCGCCCGGGCCACCAGCTCCTTGCCCACCCCCGACTCGCCGAGGATCAGGACCCGGCCCTTGGTCGGCGCCACCATATCGATCTCACGGCGCAAGCGCTTCATCGCCTGTGAATCACCGAGCATCTCATAGGCGTTACCGCTCTCTTGCAGCTCTTGCACTTTGAGGCTCAGGGTGCGCCGCTCCAGGCTGTTGCGCAGCGTCACCAGGAGCCGCTCCCGCTCGATGGGCTTCTCGAGAAAATCAAAGGCGCCCAGACGCGTCGCCTCGACGGCATCCGTCAGCGACGCGTGGCCACTCATCATGATGACCTCGGCCTGCGAATCTGTGCTCTTGATCTGGCGCAACATCTCGACGCCGCTGATGCCAGGAAGCTGAACATCGAGGATCACCACGTCAAAGGGGCGCCCCTTGAGCAGGCGCAACCCCTCTTCGGCGCTCTGTGCTTGCAGCACTTCGTAATCTTCGCCTTGAAGGACCATGGCGAGGGTGCGCCGGATGTTCTTTTCGTCGTCTACGACCAAGACGCTGGCAAGTGTCGACATCGGTATTTCCATCGGTGAAGTGAGCCACGACCGGCGGGCGCCATCGCGGCCCAGCCGCCCACCTTTTAGCACGACCGCCCAAGGGTCGTCAGCCTCACGGGAGGCGGCACCGGAAGCGGGGCCGCGCAGCCGGCCGAAGCGCAGGCCCATTACCGCAAAAAACGCGACCGGCCCTTGCATAAACAACACGAATGATCGATATCTTTGGACGTTGAGTCGCCTCTCGCTCGGCTGCGCCGCACCCGGGGACACCAGCAGGGCGCCGCTGCGCATGGGACATCTGGCCATGTCGGTTCTGAATAAAATTCAACCCTCCAACGCCTCCCACGACGGTGGAAGTCCCGTGCGCATGCCGCAGATTCAGATCTACGCTCAAGCGCGTCTGCCTACCCAACACGGGATTTTTCAGGCCGTCTCTTTCCGCGACCAGCGGCAGAACGTCGAGCACCTCGCCGTGGTGCAGGGCGAGGTCGCAGGCGCCCGGCAAGTCACCACCCGCATTCACTCGGAGTGCCTCACGGGAGACGTCTTCGACTCTCTGCGCTGTGACTGTCGCCAGCAGTTGGAGATGGCCTTGGGCGCACTGGCCAAAGTCGAGCGCGGTGTCATCATTTACATGCGCCAGGAAGGGCGAGGTATTGGTCTGGCCAACAAAATTGCGGCCTATGCCCTCCAGGACCAGGGCCTCGACACGGTCGAAGCCAACCTCCACCTCGGATTCGATGACGACTTGCGCTCTTACGAGGTCGCCGCCGGTATCATCCACGCCCTCGGCATCGTGTCAGTCGACCTCTACACCAACAACCTGCGCAAGGTTGAAGGCCTGGAGAGCCATGGTGTCGTCGTGGAGCGCCGCTTGCCCATCATCATCACGGCCAACCCCTACAACCGGCGCTACCTCGATGTGAAGAAGCGCAAGAGCGGCCATCTGCTGGATGACGACAAGTGATCGGCAGCCCTTGACCCCCTCGCGGCGGTGAATACCATCGCAGCTCGAGCCCCGGGAACAAAGGCAGCGGCAGCTCCACAGCCATGGCTACACGCACCACGTGACGCCTGTGCCAGCGGCCTCGGGTCTGAACATGCGCGGCCCCACACGCCTCCAAGGCCGCGCCCAGAAGGTGGCGACGCGCTGAGCTAGCCTAGGGGCAGCACCGCGCCGCCGTGGAGAGTGCCATGCGAGCGGAAAAACTGACCATTAAAACGCGGGACGCCTTGGCCCAGGCCGAGAACCTGGCCGCCAAAGCCAAACACAACGAAGTCCTCCCCTTGCACCTGCTCTTGGCCCTGCTCGAGCAGCCCGATGGCATCGTCCCAGCGATCTTCGAGCGCCTCGGGGTGCGCCTGCCACAGGCCCAAGCAGAGGTCCGCCAGAACCTCTCTGAGCTACCGCGCGTCAGCGGCGGTGATGGCCCGCATTTCTCGCGTGACATCCATAAGGTGCTCAAAGGTGCCCAAGGCCACGCCGACACCCTCCAGGACGACTACCTGTCCACGGAGCACATTCTCCTGGCCTTCCTCGATGCCAACGACGCCTGCGCGCGCGTACTCCAGGGCCTGGGCGTCCAACGCGAAGCCCTCCTGCAGGCCATGCAGGAAGTGCGAGGCAACCAACGCGTGAGCAGTGAAGACCCAGAAGGCCTCTATGAGGCCCTCAAGCGCTACGCCCGGGATCTCACGGACGACGCGCGCCGAGGCAAGCTCGACCCGGTCATCGGCCGCAACGATGAGGTGCGCCGCACCCTCCAGGTGCTGGCCCGCCGCACCAAGAACAACCCGGTGCTCATCGGCGAGCCCGGCGTCGGCAAGACGGCCATCGTCGAAGGCATCGCCCAGCGCATCGCTGCAGGTGACGTACCCGAGTCGCTGCGCAACAAGGCCGTGCTCTCCCTCGATCTCGGGGCCCTCCTGGCCGGCGCCAAGTACCGCGGTGAATTCGAGGAGCGCCTCAAGGCGGTGCTCAAGGAGGTCAGCGCGGCCAATGGCCAGGTGATCCTTTTCATCGACGAGCTGCACACCCTGGTGCGTGCCGGCGCCGGTGAAGGGGCCATGGACGCCTCCAACATGCTCAAGCCCGCCCTGGCGCGGGGCGAGCTGCGCTGCATTGGCGCCACGACGATCCAAGAGTTCCGCAAGCACATCGAGAAGGATCCCGCGCTGGAGCGCCGCTTCCAACCCGTGTGGGTGGATGAGCCCAACGTGGCCGACACCATCACCATCTTGCGTGGCCTCAAGGAACGCTATGAGGTCCACCACGGGATCCGCATCGCCGACAGCGCCATCGTCGCCGCAGCGCGCCTCTCCCACCGCTACATCGCCGACCGCTTCCTCCCAGACAAGGCCATCGACCTCGTCGACGAAGCCAGCGCCAACCTCAAGATGGAGGTCGAGAGCCTCCCGGCCGAGATCGACCAAGTGGAGCGACAGCTCGTCAGCCTGGAGATCGAGCGCCAGGCCCTCAAGAAGGAGCGTGACCCCATCTCCAAAGAGCGCCTCGAAGCGCTGAAAGAGGAGATGGCCAACCTCCGCGAACGCGCCATGGCCATGAAGAGCGCCTGGCAACAGGAGCGCGACATGATCAAGCGCCTCCACACGCTCAAGGAGCAGCTCGAGGCGCTGCGTATCGAAGGCGAACAGGCCCAACGCCAGGCCGACTTCAACCTGGCGGCGGAGATCCGCTATGGCCGCCTGCCAGCCCTCGAGCAGGAGATCGCCACGGCCGAGGGCGATCTCAAGGCACTACAGGCCAAAGGCTCCTTCTTGCGCGAAGAGGTCACGGATCAGGACATTGCCACCATCGTCGCCAAGTGGACCGGGATCCCCGTGGCGAAGATGCTCGAGAGCGAACAAGAAAAACTCCTGCACATGGAAGCACGCCTCCACCAGCGGGTCATCGGCCAGCATGAAGCCGTGACGGCCGTCGCCGACGCCGTGCGCCGCGCCCGCGCCGGCCTCCAGGAGGCCTCTCGCCCCGTGGGTTCTTTCATCTTTCTCGGTCCAACGGGCGTGGGCAAGACCGAGCTGAGCCGGGCCTTGGCCGATTTTCTCTTCGACGATGAGCAGAGCATGATCCGCCTCGATATGAGCGAGTACATGGAGCGTCATTCCGTCGCCCGCCTCATCGGCTCGCCGCCTGGCTACGTCGGTCACGACGAGGGCGGTCAGCTCACCGAGCAGGTTCGCCGCCGCCCTTACGCGGTCATCCTCTTCGACGAGATCGAGAAGGCTCACCCCGACGTCTTCAACGCCCTGCTCCAGATCCTCGATGACGGCCGCCTCACCGACGGCAAAGGGCGCACGGTAGACTTCAAGAACACCGTCATCATCATGACCAGCAACATCGGCAGCAGCATCATCCACGAGCACGGTGCGACCGATCCCGCGGGGACGGAGCGCCGGGTCTTGGAAGAGATGCGCCGGATCTTCCGCCCGGAGTTTCTCAACCGGGTCGACGAGATCATCCTCTTCCACGCCCTGACCCGGGAGGACATCGCCCAGATCGTGCAGATTCAGTTGCGGCGCCTCGCCGCGATCCTCACCGAGAAGCAGCTCGAGCTCCACATCCTGCCAGCGGCCATCGCCGCCCTGGTGGCCCGCGGCTACGATCCCGCCTACGGCGCTCGCCCCCTCAAGCGCAGCATCCAACGCGACCTGCAGAACCCTCTGGCCCGTTGGCTGCTTCAGGGAGCACCTGGCGAGGGGCGCCACCTGCTGGTGGACCTCGATCCCGACACGGAGGCGCTGACCTTCGCCCGCAGCCCCGACGCCCCCAGCAGCGACCAGGTCGCCAAAGAGGCGCACTCTGACTAAGCTCTGCAGCACCATCGGGTAGCGCCACCGAGCGCGCTGCCCCCCAACGTCTCAGGAGCGCGCCATGGCGACCTGTCTCTACGAGGAAAAAAACCTGCAGCGCTGCAATTGCACCTATGAGCCCTGTCCACGCAAAGGGAAGTGCTGCGAGTGCCTTCACTACCACCGCGCCAAAGGCGAGCTGCCGGCCTGCTACTTCTCGGACAAAGACGAGCGCACCTGGGATCGCTCCATTCGGCGCTTCATTGCAGGGCAGCGCTGAGCCGATCACCTCACACACCGTCGACAATGGCGTCGGGTGCTGCTAAGGGTGACAACGGGCGCTGAAAGGTGGGCCTCGCCCGTCTACGGACGCCCTGCCGTTCCACGATGCCTCTCGAGGAGCAAACATGCTGCGTTTTGTTTCTTGGTGCTTTCTCCTGGCGCTCGCCCTTAGCCCCCTGGCCTGCAAAAGCAACGCCGACAAAGTGGACGCCTTCTGCAAGGAATGGAAGTCCGTGGTCGACGCCAACGCCAAAGATTGCGACCAAATGGGGACGGCTTTGCAAGAGACCTTCGCCCGCTATGAGGGCGTCAAGCTCTATGGTGCCACCGACGACGAGGCGACCAAGAAGGCCGTCGAGCCCTGCCAGCAAGCGGTCGCCCTCATGCTCGGCCAGTGCTCCGAGAATCCCAAGGTCCAAGCAGCCATGGATATGCTGGTGGCAGAATGAGCACGAGGTTCATCATGTGGCGCTCTCACTCCCGCTCTACCCTCGCCCTGCTCACGGCGCTCCTGGCCTTTGGGGCCCTGAGCTGCAGCAGTGACAACGAGAAAGTCGTCGCCTCTTGGGAAAAACTCGGTGACATCATCCGGGTCTACCAGGACGACTGCCCCGCCTTGGCCCAAGCCCTCAGCGACTTCCACACCGAGAACGACGCCCACTTCTCGGCCCAAGCCAAGACCAAGTACCAAGCCATCTACAACGATCCCGATCTGCGCCTGCGGATGGAACGCGCCATGGCCGGCCTGGAGAGCGTGAGCTTCAAATGCCGTGAGGATCAGAAGGTGCAGGAGGCCACTCACAAGCTCTTCGCCGAAGTCCTCGACTTCCCTCAACCCTGAGGAATGCCGAGGCCGCAGCACAGGTTCCCTTCACCGTCCTGCGCTCCCTGCGGCCCAGGGCGACGCCAACCGCCTGCGCGCCTTCACCGAGTCCGCCCGTGACCGCTCCCCGCCTGTCAAGACACGCTCATCCCCGCGCCTGGTGGCGCGGCCTCGCCGCAACGGCCCTCGCCCTGTGCGCGCTCACACCGACACTGGCCACCGGGCAGGAACAGCGCTCAGGTGCCCTCGATTTTGGCGGCGGCCTCGCGTTCTCCCATGACGACCGCGCCGCCTTCATCCTCCACGCCCGCGCCATGGCCGTCGACCGCGTCCCCGACACCATCGTCGGCCGCTTCGGCGAGCTCTACGGCCACGTTGGTGCCGACTTCTCGGGCGATCTCGTGCTCTATAGCGCTGGCATCAAGCTCGGCGTCGGCGTCGCCACGCCCTACTTCGTCGCCTTCGCCGCCTCAGGCATCATGGTCGACGCCTATCAAGCCGTGGACGACGCCGGCCAAGCGGACACGGTCGAACCCGGGGTCGCCTTCCCCTTGGTCTTGGGCCTGTGGATCGATCCCGTCCCGGGCTTCTACGTCTACGCCATGGCTGAACCGTCCTGGGTCTGGGGGGTCGAAGCGCGCCAGACCTCACTGTGGCCTCCTTTCGGCATCGCTGAAGAGCTCAAGCTCCGCGCGGGCGTCGGCTTCGACGTCGCCGATCTCCACCTGCGCTTCACCTATACCATGCACTTCGTCGAACCCAGCCCCTGGCACCTCTTCACCATCGGCACGGGCACCTCTGCCGCAGCGGCCAGCAGCATCGGGGAGCCGCGCAAGTGAAGCCTGCCGACTCACCGCCTGCTTTCCCCCCAGCCTCTGCTTGCGGGATCCACCCCCATCTGGGCAGCGCCACCTCCCGGACCTTCCGCCAGCGCTGCCGACGCGGCGTCCGTGCCCTGGCGCGCCTCCTCATCACCCCCGACACGTGGGCCCTGCTGGCCATCGCCGCGCTCTGGCTCTACCTCTTCCCCTACAGCGCCGCCCTCAACAATCCCAACGAACGCACCCGCCTCATGCAGGCCTGGACCTTGGCCGAGCAGGGCTCCCTGTGCATCGGTCAGGCCCACCTCGACGGGCGCGGCCGCAAGAGCTACACCGACCTCTTCGAGCAACGCCATTTCGGCTACTTCGTCAACGATATGGCCTTGGTCTGCGACGATCCCACGGCGGATCATCCGCACTGCGCCGGTAAGCTCTACCCGGCCAAAGCCCCAGGGACGGCGCTGCTCGGCGTCCCCGGTCTCAGCATCGCGGCGGCCTTTGGCTGGCTCGACTACGCCCCCCAATATGAGGCGCGCGCCACCTGGATGGCGCGCTACACCGGCGTCGCCCTCCCCACCTGGCTCGGCCTCATGATGCTCGCCTGGTTACTGGCCCGGGCCGGCGTCGCGCCCACCCTGCGGGCCAAGGTGCTGCTGGCCACAGGGTTGGGCACAGCGGTCTTTCCCTACGCCATCATGTTCGTGGGGCACGCTTTGGCCGGCGCCGTCCTGCTCATCGGCGCCGCCTTCACCGAGCGCGCGCGCCTGTCGCGGGCGCCCGTGCCCTGGGCCCTCGTGGGCGGTGCCGTCGCCGCTTTCGCCGTCCTCCTCGAGTACCACACGGCCATCTTGGTCATGGCCATCGCCACCTGGGTGCTCGTCGACAGTCAACGGGCGCGCGTCTTCCCGGCCTTCGCCACGGGCGCCGCCGCCATGGCCATCTTGCACATCACCCTGCACCAGGCGGCCTTCGGCTCTGGGCTCAAGACGGGTCACTTCTTCCTCCTCTCCGAGCACAACCGCGCCAGCCAGGCCTCTGGCTTTCTCGGCATCGACGGCTTCCGCTTCCAGGCCTTCGCCGATGTCCTCTGGGACCCCTACATGGGTCTGATCCCCATCATGGCCTGGCTGGTCTACGGCGCCTGGTTCGGCATTCCCCAGCTCTGGCGCCACCAGGTTCCCAACTTTTCCAAGGGCTTCTCGCGCCTGCTCGTGGTCATCCCTCTGCTATACCTCTTCTTCGTCGCCTCCCTGGCGCAATGGCGCAATATGAACGGCTGGTCCATTGGGCCGCGCTATCTGGTGCCGGTCTTGATCCCCGCCGCCCTCGTGGCCGGCATCGGTTGGCACACTTTGCTGCGGCACCGCCCGGTCCACGGGTGGATCATGACGGGCCTGGCCGCGGCCTCCATCGTCATCGTCTCGGCCGTCACCATGGTCTACCCCCAACCCCCGGACAGCGTGGTCAACCCCTTCGTCGATCTAGCGGTGCCGCTGCTCAGTGAAGGCTATGGGGTGCGCAACCTGGGCCTGGCCCTGGGGCTGGGAACGGCCTCACTGAAGCCGGCGCTCATCGGCGTCGCCGTCATCGCCTTGTGGGTCGTGCTGGCCTGGCGCGGCCTCGTCCCTTCCTTCAAGAAAGCGCTGGTGGCCACCCTGGTGGCGGCCCTCGTCGCCACCGCCTGGGTCGCCGGCATGTACCGCTGGCCCCACACCACCGACAAGAACCAGCTACAGTGGAGCCGTGACTTCGTCATCTCCTCGGGAGAGGGCACCAACCCTCAGCAGCCGCCGACCATGTTCCCGCCCCTGCCCCCATGAGGGCGTGATCGAGAAATGACCTAGGTCGCTTCTAGAACCGCCTCCAGCTCTTCCACCCCGAAAGGCTTGAGCAGCGTCGCGTCCCAGTCGCATGGGCCACTCGATCGCATCTCTTCCAGGCGCGCGGCGCAGCCCGTGATGAGCACCCGGCGCACCATCGGGTAGCGCTGGCCCACCCAGGCCAGCAGCTCAGTGCCGCAGCCACCCGCACCGAGGCAGGCGTCGGCCACCACGGCGTCAGTGACGGGATGCTCCTCGAGCCACGCCTGGGCCGCCGCCACGCTGGCCACCACGGCGAGTCGATGGCAGCCGCTGTCGTTGATGAGCTGCGCCATGGCGCGAGCGATGTATTTATCGTCTTCGACAAGAAGGATGTCCATGCCGTGCCCTCGGCCAATGTGTCGGAGTGTCTCAGGTCCACTGTCCATGGGGCATGGTTCCTCTGTCAAGGGTTTCTCTTCCGTGCTATAGCCAGGTTGGCACCGTGGCGGCGCGATCCGCCGCGCAATGCGCCCTTTCCGAGGAGGTTCATTTGGAACGCATCGCTTGTCACCGTGGTCTCGCAGAGGAAGATCTGACCCGGGTGGGCGCACGCCTGGTGGCGGGCGATCTGGTCATCGTGCCCACTGAGACGGTCTATGGCCTCGCGGCTTCGAGCGGGTGCGCGTCAGCGCTCAACGCGCTCTATGAGGTCAAGGGGCGATCTGCCGCCAAGGCGCTCCCGCTCTTGGTGGCATCAGCGGAGCAGGCCCAGTCCCTGTGTGCCCTGTGGCCGGAGGCGGCGCAGCGTCTGGCGGCGGCGTTTTGGCCCGGGCCGATGACGCTGGTGCTCCCAGCCAAAGCCGAGGTCTCGCCGCTGGTGCGCGCTGGTGGCCCTAACGTGGGGCTGCGCTGCCCAGCCCACCCCGTGACTTTGTCGCTATTGGCCTCGCTGGCGGACCCGCTGGCCACCCCGAGCGCCAACCCCAGCGACATCCCGGCGCCGAGCACGGCCATGGAAGCAGCGGCGTTGTTGGCCGCCCACCCCCAGATTGCCTTCGTCCTCGACGCCGGCCCTGCCGCCATCGGCATGGCCTCCACGGTGATCGCCCTCGAGGGCGACCGGTGGCAGATCCTGCGCCAGGGGGTGCTCACGCCCGCCGAGATCGCCGCGGTGATCGCTGGCTAAATCGGTGGTGAAGGCCGGCGCCCAAGACCTCCGTGGCGGCGCACGCCCGAGGAGGGTGGATCCAGAATGAAATTCGCCGGCTTTAGAAGCGGGCTTGGGCGAAAAAGGCCAAGCCCAGGATATGGGGCTTGCGGAAGTAGTAGCGCGCCGTGTAGTTGACCTCGTCTTTCTCGCGACCGAGTTGATTGCGATCGTAGGTGTAGGTCATCTGGCCGATGAAGCTGAGCATATCCGAGAGGTCCCAGCGCAGTGAGGCGCGGCCGGAGTAGACCTCCTTGGGCTCGCGATCGTTGGGGAAGGGAATGACCGTGCCGGCCTCGGGGATGACCACGGTCTGCTTGCCGCCGGAGAACTCGCTGGCGTTGGGGACTTCGGCGACGCGGCCGCGGTAGGTGGCGGGCTTCTGCACACCGAAGAGCACGCCCGGGATGAGGTTGATGCTGTCGAGCCAGTACTCGACCTTGATGGCGGCCATCAGCTCTGGGGTGTACTCGCTGTCGCGAGGCAGGGAGAGGAAGGGGTCGAGGCTGGGGACGTTGAAGAGGATGAAGTAGATGTCCCGCATGACGAAGTCGAGGTTGACGGCGAGCTTCTCGATGAAGAAGTCGGCCCGCACGGCACCGGCGAAGGCGTCGACGCGGCGCGTGGCGAGGGGCTTGTCGAAGTCGCCCAGGGTCTGCATGAGCCAGTTGCCTTCGACCGAGGCGCGCCAGGTGAAGCTGTCGAAGTTCTTGGGTTTGCGCAGAAAGAAGTTCGACTCCACGAAGGCGTCGGCGTTGTTGCGGTAGAGGCGGTAGTCGATGGAGGCTTCGGGGCTGAAACCCTGGCTGAAGGCGGAGATGCGGCCCGAGACACCGCCTGCGGTGACGGTCTCACCCTGAACGCCCTGCTTCGGGTTGCGTCCAGCGTCGAAGAGGCCGCCGTTGGACTCGACGGCGAAGTAGTCGTGGACGTAGCCCAAGCCGGCGATGCCACCCCAGAAGGCTCCCAGCTCGCGGTTGGCCGTGGCGGTGGGATCTTTCTCGAGGATGAGCTGGCGCGTGCTCTTGGCACCGATGAGGGCGTAGAAGCCATCCCAATCGAAGCGGAGGCGAACGCCAGGCGTGGCGAAGGCGGACTTGCGGTCGGTGAAGACCCGGTTGCCACCCCAGGAGAGGTCGTAGGTGTAGCCAGCGCGGAAGCGATCGGAGTTCATGGGGAAGAAGGTGATGTCGAGCTGCCGCTTGGCCGTCCCTGTCAGCCCCTTCTCGTCGTCATAGGGTGCGGGCTCGCCGATGGCGTAGCGGGCGCGCAGGTAGGAGCCACCGTCGCTGAGGCGGATATCCCCAGAGCGAAAGTTGGTCTGGGGCGAGTCGAGCACCTCCAGGCGGGCCACCAGCGCGGCATCGGTGGTCAGGTTGTCGATGAAGCCAGGCATCTCCTTATAGACCACCAAGTGCGTGAGGGTCACATCGGTGTTGTCCTGGCTGTTGAGGTTCTCGAAGGGAAAGAAGAGTCCCGAGCGCGGTCCAAAGTCCATCTCAGGGCTATTGACCAGCGACTCGCCGGGTCCGGAGAGCAGGTTGTCATCGCTGAAGATGAACGAGATCCGGGTGTCGACGAAATCACCGGCGACGGCGGCGCTGGTCCACCCCATGAGGCATACGAGGGCAAGCAAAGCAGCGCCGATACCGCGGACCCTAGCCTGTGCATGCAGCGAATGATTCATTGTAAAACGCATGAACGCCATCTCCCGCGGGCTACCCCGCACAACCGTTCCCATTCGGCAAACGTCACCACGAAACTACTCGATAATATCCGAAGCAAAACGAGGCTCGATGAGGAACATCACGAAGGACTCGTTGGCTGGATCACAGGGCACCATGGGATCACACGTCGGCACGACCTGCCGCAGGTTGCCCGACAGGCGTCGCAGACGCCGCTGCGGGCAGGTGTAGGTGATCCGCAGATCTTCATTCAAGACGGGCCCCACACAGCCTTCGAGGACATCGAAACCCGCCACGAGCTGCGAGCTCGAGACGCTGATCTCGCCGTTACCCACCCAGCCGCGCCACTGGTCGAAGCCATAGAGGCTGGACAGCTCGGTGCAGCCGCGCTGGTTGTTGCACTGCGTACGGCAGGTGGCCTCGGGCGTCCGCGACTCGATGCGACCCGAGCCGTTGTCATCGCAGTTGATGAAGAAGTCCGAGAGAAGCACGTCCTCCGTGGTCACCAGGGAGCCCTCGAGGCCCTCCATGGCGGCGAGATTGGAGATCAGGCCGTAGTTGAGCCGCACGGGCTCCGGCGATGTCAGGGTCTCGGAGAGCAAACAGGTCTTGATGGCGCGGCCGCTCCGGCTCACGGTGGCGCATTCCAGGCCTTGGGGACAGGTGAGGCTGTGCTCACAGGGGATCCCACACTTGCCGCGCAGGCAAAGCCCCGACTGGCACTGGCCGTCGGCGTCGCATTCAGCACCGCCCCGCTTGGCGCCCACGGGTGCCTGACAGGCGAAAGAAGCGCCATCCTCGGTATAAACGCAGAGGGTCCCCTCACCACACAGCCGGTCGCCACAGTGCACCTTTTGGAAGTCGACGTTTTCCAAGTAGCGCGGGGTACAATCGACGAGCACGACCTCGCCCTCGACCAAGCGGCCGTCCTCATCCTCGGGGTTGGGGCGGCGATCTGCGCCCGAGCGCTGTTTGCCCTGGATACCCCAAGAAGGGAACTGGAGCTGGGTGAAGGCATTGAACTCGGAGACAGCCCCACCCACCTCACACACCCGATCGCCCACCTCGACGTCTTCCGGCTGCGAGAAGCTGTAGATGAAGAGGCTATTGTAGGATTGGCGTGAGAGATCCGTGACGAAGAAGCCCGTACCGGTGACATTGGTGACCACCAGATCGTGGCCAGGTTGTCCGAGGATCTCCACGTAGTTGCCCAAGAGAGGGCTCCACCCCGTGGGCCGTTCGCGGTTGTACTGCACGGCATAGATGGTGGGAGACTCGAAGTAGAAGGGCTCGCTGACCGTGGTCAGCATGGAGCCGCCCAAGCGGGTGTTCTCATCAGAGGCGCTGGGGATCCCGATGTCTTCGACCCACAAGCGCGTCGGTCCGAAACCGAAGCGCATGCGGACCTCCACATTTTCGGCCTTGCCGTTGAAGAGCTCGACGTAGTGCACCGAGCTGTGCACCTCTCCCGGGATGGAGCGCAGGCGCACTTCGCGGTTGAAGTCTTCATAACGTTCGTAACCGCCGTTGGCGCTGCGGGTCAGTGCTTCAATCGAGATGGTGGCGCTCTTGCAGATCTGGCCGACGGGACAAACTCCGCTGGCCGAGCCGTAGCCCGAGACGAAGGGCAGGGGGTGTTGCTTGCTGCCGAGCACCATCTCCCGCTGGCCTTCTTCAGCGTGGACGGTGATCCTGAAGCCCGCAAGACGCTCGTTTTCCACCATGCTGTTCAGCAGTTGGAAGACCTCGAGGACTTTGGCATTGTTCAAACAGGTCTCGGCCATGAACTCCGCCGCTTCCTGGCAGGCCATGACCTCAGGCGCCACGGTCTCGCTCTCCATGGCATCGGCGAGCTTGATGTCCTGGTTCTTGCGCAGATGCTTCTGCAGTTCCATCCCCATCTTGGTGCAGTCTTCCCAGTGGGTGTAAGTGATGGCGCGCCATTCACGGCAGAACTCTTGGACGTCTTGGTCCACCTTCTCGTTACAAGCAGCAGCGCTCATGGTGAGCAAGGCGATGGCGCAGAGCCAACGCGTCACTCGGTAAGGGGATGGGGAGGCCAAGCTCTTCACGGCACAATCTCCGCTTTCTCGGGCGTCACGCTTCGCACGGTTAGTAGCACGCATCATAGCCAGCTTCCTGCAGATTCTCCATGATCGTCGTCGGGTTTCCACCGGCGAAGCCCATCTCGGCTTCATTGCGCGGGCGGATGGGGCGCTGCCGGTTGTCCGTCTCGGCCTGGGGACAGGCCAGCGTGGGGCAGAGGGCCTCGGCCTTGGCGCGAGAGAAGGCGAGGCACTTGGTGTATTCACTCTCTGGCGAATAGTACGGGTCGAGACACACCTCGGCGTGCTCCTTGATGCACTGGTGGCGAGGGCTCTCTCTGTCGGCACCTTGGCACTTCTTCTCCGTGAGCTCGGCCGCCTCCTGGCAAGCGCGCACCTCGGCCAGGGTGTACTCGGCCTCGCACTGGGGATAATTGGCACCCAAGCAGATGCCGTAGTCATCTTGGTCGAAATAGCCCAGACAGAAACCCGCCTCATAGGTTTCGATGCACTGGTCGCGCGGACTGAAGCGATCCAAGTGCTGACACCATTTGGCTTCGTGTCGCGTGAGATCGCTGCGGCAGAGCAGCAACAAGGGGCAGGTCCCGGGTCGCGCGGGATCGTAGGCATCCCCCAGCATCTCGGCGCAGCGGTCAGAGCAGCTCGGCTCCTGCTCGATGGCTTTGATGGCGGCAGAGCGCAGATCGACCTCGGTGTCTTTCTGGGTGGTGTTGAAGCGCAGGAGGGTGAAGCCGCTGCCGCCTCGGGCCATATAATCGTTGGTGGCGAACTTGTAGAAGAAGCTCTGCTGCAGCTCTTCACGACAGCGGCAGGAAGCGCGCTCGACGTCGGGGCCGGCGTCGGGATGGCAGGTCTGGCCGTGAACGTTGGTGCAGAGGGAAATCTGCGGGAAAGCGCAGTCTGAGACCTGCTCACAGAAGCCACGCACGATACGAATGTTCTTGGCAAACTTTACCCCAGGGTCACGAAACTCGAACTCGAAAATCTCCCCCGAGTCGAGCTTGGCGTTGAGCTCACGGCTGACCAGATCACAGTCGAGGTCATACTCGATGCCCGCCACCTGGAGCTGGGTCGCGCAACCGCGCCCCGTGGAGCGATAGGTGTTGAAGTCGAAGAGTTCTTGCACCTCCGTGCCGGAGAGGGTGACCGTCGCGATGGTGTTGGGGAAAGGGAAGACATTGTAGAGCTGATCGTTGGTGATGGGGCCACGGTTGATGTCGGCGCGCACGCCGAGGGAGTTGGTCGCCGAGAAATCGGCTTCGACGCGGGTGCGCAGGACCATGGTATCGGCGAGGAAGTTGCCCAGGGGGCTGTCCCCACCACCGTTACCGAAGCGGCGCATGGGCTGCGGCGTGTAGCCGATGACCCGCCGCAGATCGAGACGCCTGGCCAACTCTTGCTCGTAAGGGGCGAGCATGTGCACGAAATCGGGATCGGCCGGGATGCGGCTATCGATGGGGATGATTTCGTAGTCATGCGAGGCCAACTCGAGGTTCCACGGTTCTTCCGGGTGAGGGAAGAAGACGCCCTCGAAGTGACCGACGTACTTCATGAAAGCGCCTGAGTGCACCAACGGCACCATGCGCCCGTCGAGATCGGGGATGACCTTGGGCGGATTGAGGACGATGTGCAGGTGGCCACCAAAGACGACATCGAGGCCACGGGTGCGCCTGATCACCTCTTCGTCCTCGCCCAAACCCAAGTGGGTGACCATGGTGACGATGTTGACCTTGGGCCGAAGCAAGTCGATGTAAGCCTGGACGACTTCGACGTTCTCCAGGACGGTGATGCCCAGCCCGCTGTCCCCGTAGGTGATGCTGGACAAGCTGGAGAAGTTGGCCATACCGATGATGCCGATTTTCACGCCATTGGAGTCGACGATGGTGTAGGGCCGCGCCGTGTTGCGCAGCGGTTCTTGGTCCTGTCCCTTGGTTGGGCGCCACTGGTAGTTGGCGGCCAGCACGGGGAACTGTGCCATGGAGAGCTTATCGTAGAGGTTGATGGGCCCCTCATCGAACTCATGGTTGCCGATAATGAAGCCGTCCATCCCAATCTTATTGAAGAGGAGAATTTCGGGTTCCCCGTGAAACTCATTGAAGATGGGCGCACCCTGAAAGACATCGCCAGAATCGACGTGGATGACGTGCCGCGCGTTGGCGCGAATTTTTTTGATGACGTGCGCAGCGCGCGCGAAGCCACCGAAAGGCGCCTCCCCTTGCATCAGTCCCAGTCGCTCGTCCGTGGCCAACAGGTCCATGTCGAAGGGCAGGATGCGGCTGTGGATATCTCCGGTGTGAATGACCGAGACCCGCACCCCAAGCTCGGGGTCCAGCTTGGGCGGGTCCATCTCCATGGTGCACGCCCCGAACCCGATCAACGACATCAGCACAAGAAAAACGCGCGCATTGCCAAACATCGCCACCTCGAAAATCCAAACGGACCCATTGACGGCACGACGCATGCGTGCGCAGACGCATGCGCAGAGACGCTGGTCAGGGTTCTAGCCCAAGGCGGCGCGCGTGTAAACTTATTTCCCGGGGCCAATGTCTTAGATCTCGGGGAATACGCGCCCGTCGCGCCGCGCCCTCCCGCCCCCCTCCGGGGCGCCGGGTGCGGGCACAAAAATGGCCATTGACACTCACCCGCCTCCGTGTTAACACGCTTCGGCTCCATCGCGGCTGCCATGAATGGCACCGTGAGGACAGAGGTGTCATGCAACTAGCGGCTGCGCAAGCGGCTGCCACACAGAGAAGAACGGCGCCATGGCTGCTCGTCGACCCGCGAAAATTGCATCTACGAAGAAAGTCTCCTACGCGAAGAATTGCCCCATGTGTAAAGACAAGGGCAAGGATTCGACCATGACGGTCATCAAAATGGTACGCCACAGCAAACCCAGCGGGATGTTTTGGGTTTGCCCAGCGTGCAGCACAGAGATGCCCACGCGTGGCTGAGGCTTGCTTGCGCACGTAGATTTACGTTGAAGTGACTCGGTGGTCTCGGGGCTGCTTGGGCGCCACGCGCTTGGTGACACAGCCGACCACCCGGCTTGAAACCCTTGAAGGAACTCTTATGGATACGAACTCTGCCGTCCCCCCGAGTGCCCGTCTTCTTGGTCGCGGCTTTCGTCGCCCCAAGCGCAAAAGCTGCCCCTTTCGTTCCGACTTGGGCTTGACCATCGACTACAAAGACGTGCAGTTGCTCAAGCGCTTCTTGTCCCCGCGCGGCAAGATCCTGCCCTCACGCATCACGGGCGTCTCTGCACGCTTCCAGCGCAAACTGGCCAAAGCCATCAAGCAAGCGCGGCACATCGCCTTGTTGCCTTACCAGGCTGACGAATAGGGCGTCTCGGGCGGCGCTCTGCGGTGCACGGCCTGAAAGCGGCGACATTGTCAACGCCCTTTCTTGCGGTTAGTATGCACGACCTGGTTGCCGCTCCAAGGCTTGACGCGCTTGGGTCGCATCTGCGGCGTAGGCCAGTTCTTGGGGCTGTGAGCGCTTGGAGTCAGGCTTGTCCTTTACTACTGCTTCGCCATTGGTTTTGATTGGCTCACGCAGCGCTTCACGCGGTGCCAAGATCGAGCACATCATCACCGAGGACGGGCGCTTGGCCCTTCTCGGGGTCCACACCAAACGCGAGAGCCTCATCCGCGCCATCGTCGCGTCGCCTGCGGCGTCGCTCATCCTTGACGCCACCCTCGCCGACGCTACCGCCATCGACGTGGTCTACCAGGTGCTCCTGCACCGCCCCTGTCACATCGTGATCATCGGCGATCTCGGCGGCGAGATCTGCACGGCCATCCGCGCCGGCGTCCTCGACTGTATCGCTTGGAGCCCCTTCCCGCAGTCGGTTCTTGCCGCGGCCGATCACTTGGTCGAGGCTGCGGCATTCGCGCCACAGTTGCGACCGCGCTTGGAACCGCCTCTGCCCCGCAAGGAGCCCGTCCGCGCCCAACAGCGCCAAGACAGCCAACAATTGCTGCTCTTGCTTGGCAAACACCGTGCAAGCTCTCTGTGCGAAGCACTCAGCGTCTTGCCCGCTCATTTCCCTGCAGCGGTGTTGTGTCATGACCCCGTTCACCACACCACCCGGGCCCAGCTCGGGACAGAGCTCAGCGCCTTCTCCTCGCTGCGCGTCACCACCAGCAACACGGCCAAGGTACAGAACAGCGCCGCCTATTTGTTGGATCGGCGTTCTGGACTGGTGATCGATAAGGTCGGCGCGGAGGACAAGGTGCGCATCGAGGTCTTGCCAGGGATGCCGCTCAGCGTCGGCGAGTCATTGGCGTGGCTGAACCCCTTGAAAAGGGAGACGCGCAGCGCGGCCCTTGGCGTCATCGCCGTCATCCACGGAGGCATGTCCACGGACAACCAAGCAGACATCGCTCAGATGGCCGCTGCAGGCGCCGTTCTTGCGCGCAGGCACAAAGAGGGCTATCAACTCAAGTGGCCACATGTGGCCCACCCTCTCATGCTCTCACCGCACACTTTCTGGGAGCACATCGCTGAGCACATCAGCCGTATGGGCCATGGCTTCATGGAGGCGCAGGCGCCCTAGTCTTCGCACTCTCGTCACGGTGTTTCTCTCCCCGGCGTGGACATGCCCCCCTCTCAACCTCCCACTGCCAAAAAAGCGAGCCTCAGCCCGGATCGGATCAAAGCCAAAGTCACGGCGCAAGAGATCGTCTCCTGGCTCAAGCGACAGAAGCCTGATAGTCACAACTTTGCGCCGCTCCTTGGCCTCATGGAGGCCTTGAGCCGGCGCCTGGTGAGTCTGGGCGACACCAGCCTGGTTCAACAGGCGGACCGCTTGCGTGCCGCAGCCAGCGAGCCGGCGCCAGTGGCAGACCTGTTGGCCCTCGCCACGGCCCTGCGCGATGCCCTGAGCATCAACGCGGGCCCGCTCACCCAGCCTCCCCCCGCCCCCAAGGCACCTTCCCCTGCGCCACCGCCCCTCCCCCGTGCTCCCACCTCCCCATCGGGACAAAACAACCGCATCCACTTCGATGCCTTGCAAAGCGAGATCGACGCCGCTTTCGCAGAGAGCCTCGCCGACGCAACCAATGAGCCCGTCTCGTCGGGCCGACAGCCCACGGCAGCAGATGTCTTCTCATCTTTTGACGACATCAACCTGCGCTGGATGGCCGCCGATGACCTCCAGGGTTTTGATGACGCTCTGGCCAAAGCCACCGAGCCGAGCGGCCTGATCTCCGTCGCCGCGATCAGCGCCACGGACAACGCGCGGGTGGACAAGGAACTCTTACCCCAGAGCCTGGAGCAGCGCTTCGAGGACAGTGGCCTCTTTCACATCTTTGTCGATGACGAAGCTTTCGTTGACCCCATCGACATCGACATCGACATCGACACGGCCCCCCCCGTCAAGCTCAGCGCGGCAGAGCAGGCCTACCAGGGCTTCGTTGGCCACGCCCAGCGCATCTTGATGCGCCTCTTCGACTCCCTCGACCTGGCCATGCTCGCTGAGCAGAGCGCCGAGTATCTCGACGTCTTTCGTCAGCTCAACCGCCTGGCCAGAGTTCTGGATCATGTCGAGCTCGACAAACAGATCGCCCTCACGGTCTATCTGCAGCGCCTTCTCCCGGTGACCTTCCCCAGTCGCGCCGAGCCACAGGACCCTCTCCCCATGCCCGTGGTGACCCCAGAGGCGTGTGCGGCCTTCATTGGGAACCAGACGGATTTTCTCAACGCGCTGGTCTACTTCGTCTCCTATCTCATCCACGAGATCCCAGGCCTCCAGCGCGATCGCTTCGAACGCGCCCTCATCAAGCTCTACACTGGCCTGAACCTGCCCCCAGGCGATCCGAGCCCGCAGGCGCCGCTGGGCGCCTATGCCGCCGAGGCCCATCTCCAGCTCACCAGTCGGGCCCGGGCTCACTTGACCCAGACCTTCGAGACCAAGCTCAATACCATGCTCGACGCCGTGGAAGCCGCTGCGTTGAAGGGGCGCATCAGCGGCTACCGCGAAGCCGCCCACGCCATGCTCGACTGTCTGCGCCAAGCCTCAGAGCATGATGTAGGCGAAGAACTGCTCGCCACCTGCAGTGAAGTCCTCGGCCACCTGGAAAGCCTGCGCTCCCTGGACCGCCCCAGCGCCGAGTGGAACACCCACATCGCGTCGTTGTGCACCCAGCTCACGTCACTGCTCCCCGATTTTTCCGGCCAAGCCATCGTGGCGCGGGCCACCCAACTCATAGAGAGCTTCTCTTTCAACGAGCGTGTGCAGACCGGAAAGTACACTTCCGCTGAGAGCTCCGTCGACGCCGACACCACCTTCGCCCACAACTGGCAACGCTTTCGCACCAAGGCGGATGAGATCCTCGTCCAAGTCTTGGCCAGCGGTGACGAATACGGTGATGCCCTGGGACACCTGCACCGCCTGCGCACGCTGGCCGCTACCCATGACATCGTGTTGCTCGAACGTCTCCTCGGGACCCTGCGCCAACACTGGGAGCGCTCCCCGCTGGCCTGCTCGCAGGTACTCGGCGACCTCGCCGCCAGTATCCAGGCGCTGCCCCAACAAGGCGCAAAAGTCGCTCAGCTCGAGGCCCTGGCCCGCTCCATCGTCTCCGACCTCATCCAGCGTCGCAGCCATGAGAGTGCGCCCCCCAAAGCCATGACCGATGCCTTTGAGGCTGGGGTCATCCGCCTCTGCGCCAAAGTCCAGCACCTGCACGACGACCTCGAGCATATGTCCCACCCGGCCCCAACCCTCACCAAGATCCTCGACGCTGCTGAGGAAGCAGAACGACTTGGCTTACGAGGGCTGGGACTTGCCTGTGAGGTCCTGGGAGAGCTGCTCCCACAGCTCAACCATTCTACGAGCCAAACCATTCGCCACGCCATCGCGCAAGCTCGAGACTGGCTGCGTGCCCTATTGGAGTGCACACGTCGCGAGGTTCAGGAAATCGAATCCGGCCGGGCGCCTGCGTTCCCCGAGAACGTCCGCTTCGACTATTGGCTCTCCCCCGCAGAAAAGGGCACCCAGCAGGACCTCGCCTTCTCCCGGGCGCTGTCGGCGCGGCTCTCTCCTCTGCTCGTGAAGCTCGCCGACACTTGGACCCAAGGCTTTGCCACCCACAGCACGGCAGTCAACGAATATCTCAGCCTCCTCGACGAGGTACACCAAGCGGTCGCCTACTGGGGCCAGGTTCACCTCGGCGCCAAAGTCATCACCCATCAACAGCAAATCAAGGAATCCGTCCACCAGCCTACGGCACTCCCCGCGGCCAAACGCCAGCTCACAACCCTCCTCGATGAGCTCCGATCCGCCCTTCAGGCAGGGGACACGCCTGCCGACAATCCTGCCGCCCAGGCTTTCGTCAGCGCCTCCATGCACTGGCTCGCAGAGTTGGCCCAGACCCTGGATGCCCCGGCCCACAAGAGCGCTTGGCTCGACTCGCTCCACGAAGCCATTGAAGTGCTGGCTCCACTGGCGCGGGAAGGAGCCTGTGTCCCCCAGATCGCCCTGGTGTGCGAGCTGCGCTTTCTCCTCCGCCAAGCGGAGATCCCCAAAGCGACCCCGCAGGCCCGCCTCGAAACCCTCCTCTATTGGTACATGCGCGTCATCACGGCGCTCTATCCGCATTGGATGCAAAGCGACGGCCGCCCCCAGCCCCGCACCCAGATGCTCTACACCCCCAGAGTGCCTGCCAACGAAATCGCTGAGATGCACCGCTTGCTGAGCGAGCTCCAGTCCAACCTGAGCCTGTCGCCGACGGAAGCCCTGCGCTTGGAGAACACCACGGCCTATCTCCACACGCTGCTGCAACCCACCACACTCATCGAGCAGATGACCCGCCAGTCCTCGGCGCGGGCACTCTTGCTTGGAAAGAAGCTGAGCGTCGCCTGGCAACTCGACGACAGCGCGCTGCAGGGCAAGGACAGGCTCGCGGCCTATGTCGACACCCATCAAGAGGCCCTCTCGCGCATCTTTGCTGCCTTCGAAGTGGTCATCCAGGCCATCATCGACCACGCCTTCCCCGCCACCGTCGAGAGCGGACACATCGAAGTCACCCTCGCCTTGGAGAGCAAGCAGATCGCTGGCGCAGTCTGGCACAACGGAACGGACGTCACCCGCGCCACCATCCAGGACGCCTTGGTCAGCACCGGCTTCGCGCCTGCCGCTGACGACAACCTCTTTGAGCTCTTGCAACAAGCGCCTGCCGCCGTGCGGACCTTGCCCTGCGGCCCCTCCCTCAGCATCGCCGAGTGCGTCATCAAGCAGAGTAAGGGTCACATCGACATCGTCTCCTCCGACTCAGACACCATCCTGCAGTTTTTCGTGCCGTGTATCACTTGAGCGCCAAGCGCACGACTCTCCTCATTGCTGCTGCCCTGACCCTCGCGGGCTGTCAGGGCGAGCCTTCTCCCGCCACGTCCCGGCTGATCCTGGACCCCATGCTCGGCCAGGGAGCGGCTCAGAGCAACCCAGAGGCGCCCCCTCGGGCGCCATGTTCCCATCTGGCGTGCACCATCAACGGCGATGGACCACTCATGGCACGCCTGCTGACCAGCGCCGGCGAGATTCACTGCCGACTCTACGAAGATGAGTGTCCTCAGAGTGTGGAGACTTTCATCGGACTGGCCACTGGACACTTGTCTTGGCTCGATCCCACCACTCAAATCACCACGACGCGGCCTCTGTACCAGGACCTACCCTTCCACCGCTGCGTCCCTGGGCTGCTCATCCAGAGCGGCGATCCCAGCGGGCGCGGCAATGGTCACCCCGGCTTCTACATCGAAGATGAGTTCCACCCAGCGCTCTTGCACGACCGCGCCGGCACCCTGGCCATGGCGCAGCACCACCCCAACGGCAACGGCTCCCAGTTTTTCATCACCGCCAGGGCCGAACCGCGCTTCAACGGCCGCTTCCCCGTCTTTGGTCACTGCGAGAACCTCGACGTCATTCAGCGTTTGGCGACCTGCACAGGACAGGATGACAGCAGCGCTGCGCAGGCTGCACCGCACGTCCTCTTCTCCATCGACTTCTATCGCCGCGCTGCCCCTGATCACTTCGGCGCTTCGAGATAGAGCTGATGGAAATTGGGGTAGATCGCGTCTTCGCCGCGTACCCGCAGCACCACCTCGACGAAGGTCCCGAGGTCGATGTCGGCTTCGGCGACGAAGCGGATACCTTCGCTCCCTGTGGTGCGCTTGCCGGCGTTGATACCCCGGTTCAGCGTTCGCCAATCATAGGGACCGGCCAAACGATCGACCCGCAGTTCGTTCTTCTTCACCCCATCGGGGTTCACCCCTGCCCCGGTCAACACCAGGCCTTCGCGGTTGATCACCAAGCGCAACCCCGTGCTCTCACTCGGTGGGAAAGCACCACTCGGCGGCGCAGCCCATTCATAAGGCAGCAACTCCAAGACCCCCACCAGGTTGGGATTGGCGATGGTTTCGCCACCGATGAGCACCCGACGCCCCGTGGACGCACTGGTATAGAGCAGCGTGAAGACCGTATCCATCGTCGCCGAGCGGTCCACCAGCAGCAGGATGGGCAAGGCCCCGCCATGGCGCTGCAACGCCTCGGCGAGTGGCGTGAAGAAAGCCGTTCCGGCAACGAAATCCTGAGCCGCAGGCCGCCCACCAGTGAAGGGCGCGATGAGAGAGGTCTCGAAGAAGACACCGTCCCGCGGCGATGCGACCACGATGACCCCCTCCTCCAGAAGCTCACCTTCGATAGGGGGCAACAAAAACTCTGCAGGAGCCGCCCGCGATTTCGCCAACCGATCCTCGAAGCGCTCCTCGGCCCGCGCCATCGACCCGCCTTTGGCGTCATCCTTTTTGTCCGTCGCCAGCCACAGAATGAGAAGGAAAATGATGCCGCCGATGAGAATCACGCCGAAAATGGCGACCACGGCAACCAGCGCGCCGCGATTGCCCCGCTTGACCGGAGCTCGCACCGCGCCCGGCATGGGCCGACCCGGTATGGGCCGCGGTCGCTGCATCATCCCCGGCTGCATCATCCCCGGCTGCATCATCCCCGGCTGCATCATCCCCGGCTGCATCGGCGGCATGGCGCCGGGCTGCCCAGGATGCCGCTGGCCATCGCCGCGGGTCATGTACTGGTCGATCTGCGCCGCGTCGATAGCGGCGGTTTTCTCATCGTGAACCACGGGCGCGCTCGCCCCGACGATGACTTGCCCATGGCGCGGGACGCTATCCATGCTTCCCGAATGACGCATGGGCGGCGCAGCGCGCAAGTTGGCCGAAGACGGCCCGCGACGCGGCGCCTCCGCTGCTGGCGCAGTGAAAGGCTGACCATCGCGCAACATCTCATCGACGTCGATGGCCATGGTCCGCTCACTCGGCGCCAAGATCTGGGCTTCCCGCTGTGGCCCTCCCCCTCCGGCGCCATGAATGGGCTCCATGGCCTGAGTCGGCCCAGGCGCGAAGGGCTCCGGGTAGGGAGCCGCTTCCTCCCAGGAGGGTTCGCCCCAGACCGATTCGTCCACCAGCACGCCTGGTTCTGGCACCGGCGGTGCCGGCGACTGTTGCCGTTGCATCCACTGGGACTCGAGGTTCTCGAAGCTGTAGTCGTCGAGCATGGTCGTCGACTCAATCGCCCCGCCACCACCACTCAAAGGCACCAGAGGTTCCTGACATTGCTCACAATAAACGACACCACCCGCAGCGTCGATGGTCGCGTCATCGACCACATAGGTATTGCGGCAACTATTGCAGGTCAACAGCATGGAGGCCACCCCGAGCGTTCGGTCCAAAGCAGCGACAGCACACCCTCTTTGCTACCAAAGGACTCGGCCTGTGGTCAACCTGGCGCCCCGCCTCCCATCCGCGCACTGAGCGCTTTCACGCTCAGCAGCCGCAGGATCCGCAGTGTCCGGCACCGGGCTCTTCGTCGTTCTGCCCCCGGATGGAGAAGCCCGATTGCCACCCGCTGTCGACATAATCCACCTGGACCCCGCCGACCTGCTCCAGGAGCGCTTTCTCGGCGACGATCGAAAAATCTCCCATGTCGACGCGCTCGTCATCTTCTGAAGGCTCATCCAGGGCCATCCCCCAAGAGGGTCCGCGGCAGCTCATCCCAGCAATATATAGCCGCAGAGTCGGGTGCTCGCCCTTGCCTTCGAGGGCGCTTCGGATCTCCGTGAGCGCTCCTTCCGTCACCTCGATACGTGCTTCTGTCATCTGTTCACCTCAACGTGTGGTTCGAAACTCTGTGGCCGCAGCCGTCCAACAGCGGCGATGCCGTGCCGCCCATAGAATAAGGAGTCCGCACGATTCCGCCAGTAGTTTAGAGAACACTTTGTGCCGCGCGTTGCACCGCCTCGACGTCACGGTCGACGCCAGTGAAGAAAACCAGTGCTTTCTCAGTCGGCTGCACCACCTCGGCCTGACGCAGCGCCATGAGCCCCGCCAACGAGGCGGTCCCCGTATGATCCGCAGGGACGGAAGTGGTGGCACGCGCCAGCGTCTGCGCTTCTGCGACCATCGCCTCTGAGGCCACCACACCGATGCCGCCGCTGCGCAGCATCAACGACACCACCGCGAACCAATCGTAGGTCTCGTCATCGAGGATACCATGGGCGAGGGAGTGGGGCTGGGACTCCCATGGCCACATGAAGAGGGCGCGGCGCTGGGCCGCGACCCGTAGGGAGGCCTGTACCGGCGTCGAAGACCAGGCCTGCTGGATGGCAGCGGCGCGCCGCATGGTCTGAGCCAAGGTCTCAGGGTTGTGCCGCGCCAAGCGCTCTGCCGGCAGGAGGTGATCCCGCCCCGGCTCCCAGCACCCCACTTCATCCCCATGCAGGCGAGCCCAAATGAACTCGGCCAGGCGATCGTAAGCGCGAATCAAGGGGAAGGCACCGACGGTCTGGATGACATGGAAACGCGGCAAGCCCTCGATCACACCCGTGGCCACAGCTTGACTCAAGCTCCCAGCCAGGGCCGAGGCCAGCGCTGCGCCGCCGACCTGCACCACCAAGTGATCGAAACGAAGCCCCAACGCCTGCTGCTGTGCCACGATTTCGTAGCCCAGGGTCATCCCACCCTCGATGGTCAAGCCGTTGTCCGACCCTTGGCAACTGAAGGGGACCGCCCCAGCGGCTACGGCGTCGCGAAAGCGGAGGTAGCACGGGTCGCCCGCCTGCTCCCCCTCGCGCTGGCACACCACCAGTGAGGCCCCGAGCGCTTGTAGCCTCTGGACCACCCGGGGGTTGGCGTCGGGCGGGATATGGACCACCAGCGGTCTCTGTGCCGCCCGGGCGACCACCGCCGCAGCCAAGGCCGCGTTCCCACAGCTCGCTATCGCCAGCGGTCGGTCCTGCTGCACCGCCAAAATGCTCAGATGGAGCATGATTCCGAACAGGTGGCGTGCTTTGTGCGAGCCCGCCACATTGTCCGTCTCGTCTTTGATCCACAACGCCCCGGGCGCCGCAAAACCTAGCGCCGCCCCACACTCGCGGGCCTCGGTCAGGGGCGTCACCCTGAACGCCCGCCCATCGACGGCCTCCACCGCCGCATCGAGGCCCTGCACCATCGCAACATAAGCCTCATCGCTCATGCCACAGGCCAGGGCACGGGCGTAGGCGTAGAGGCGGTGCCGAAACATCACGAAGGGGTTGACGTCGTCGCCCAAGGGCGCCGGCAGCCACTCACCTTGCTGGCGCAACACGTGGTCGACCCCCGGCACGACGCCCGCGTTGGGGCAGCGATAGTGGGCCTCCCCCGCTGCCGTGATTCGCACGCCGCAACCCGAACAGACGAGCGCCATCGTCGGCCTCTCACCCATGCTCACCTCCTGCCACGCGCCAAGCGCGCCAGCTCCTACGCGTCATGCGCGCTATGCTGCAAACTTGTAAGCACCGCCGGGGCCACGGCGCGCAGCGCCATCGCCCCGGCGATCCAGGGCAACACGCCTACTGGCCCGCTGCGACCTCGGCGTTGAACTTCTCGATCAGGCGATCCCAAGCCGGGAGTAAGGCCCGGAGATTCTTCCAGAACGATTGATCCTTACGGACCATGAAATCCTCGAAAGACAGGCCCTGCTGTTCAACCCATGTGTAATAGCCCAGGTTGAAGACCCGCTCTTGGTCGATCAAGGTCAGCTCCGCGAAGTGGTCCGTCGCCACGCCCTGCAGGTGGTGGCCATAGACCCCAGAAGCCTCGATCGTGTCGAAGTTGCCCCCGAAATCTCGTGCCAAGGTCTCGGCCCGCTCCGTGCGGTACATGTTGGCGCCGTCAGAGGCCACGGTGCACACCACGTCGTCCGCACCCAGCTTGAGGTATTTCGCCGCCTTGATCGCTGCCAACACGTTGCAGATCGAGGAGAAGCCCAGATAAGGAAGCTGCTCGAGGACTTCACCCGGGACGCCGCGACGCTCACGTAAGAAGGTCTGCCCGACCTCGGTGTTGAAGAGCAGATCCAGATGGTCCGTCGCCTGATCCGAGATCGCAGCCACCATATCGGTGTTCATCACGTTGTGGATGAGCGGCACGTGCTTGTCGCCAATGCCCTGGATATTGTGCCCGCCAAAGCCGTTGTAGAGCAGGGTCGGACACTCCAGCGCCTCGACGGCGACCACCTTGGTCCCGTATTGCTCCTTCAAATAGTCGCCAGCGCCAATGGTCCCAGCCGATCCCGTCGCCGAGGTGAAGGCCCGCAGCCGCAAGGAACCGTGGCGCTTCTGCAGCTCCTCGAAGACATGGGCCAGGGCTTTGCCCGTGCACAGGACATGGGCCAGGTGATTGCCAAACTCAGAGAACTGATTGAAGATCTTGTACTTGGGATCCAGCTCCAGCTCATTGCACTTGTCGTAGATCTCCTTGACGTTGCTCTCGCAGCCCGTGGTGCGGATGATGTCTTCTGCGGGATTATCGGTCCATCTATCCAGCCAATCGAAGCGCTCTTTGCTCATCTCTTCGGGAAGGATGGCCACGCCGCGACACGCCATGATCTTGGAAATCGCCACGCCACCGCGACAGTAGTTGCCCGTGGAAGGCCACACCGCCCGATGGCGCGTCGGGTCGAACTCACCCGTCAGCACGCGCGGCGCCAAACAGGCGTAGGCCGCCAAGACCTTGTGCGAGTTGATCATCGGCGAGAAGGTCCCCAAGACCACCACGATCTTGGCGTCAACCCCCGTGAGCGACTTGGGCAACACCACATAGGGCGGCACCGCAGCCAATCCGCGCCGATCCGGCGTGTTGTACCAATGCACCCTGAACAAATTCAGCGCATCAGCAGCATCGGGATCCACGCCCTCGAGGCGCTCGCGAATCTCCGCGGGGATCAAATGCGGCTCGGCCAACTGCGCAAAAGTCGGCAGCACGATGTTGCGCTCGCGAAAGCGCTTCACCGTCGCTTCGTACATGCTGTGATCGACGATCTCTGTGGACAGACCTAGTCCCTTCATTTCGATATCCTTCGTTTCCTTGTCGAGCGCAGGGGCGCCAGCCCCATGCTGGACGCCCCCTGGCGCCATCGAATCTCAGTAGCGCTCCATCTCTTTCCACAACCGCTGGGCTGCTTCCTTGGCTTCGGCCGTGATGGCCTGCAAATCGCCGTGAACCAGTTGGCGATTGCGCACCTTCACGTCTCCACCGACGACGACATGTTGAACGCCCTGAGCGTCCTCGACGCGCAGGTCTGCCAAGAGGCTCTCGTTCTCTCCCGCGAGGGGGACCATCGGCCCCAGCGCCGTACCGAAGATCTGACCCAACATGCGCCAGCCGCTCAACAGGCGGTGCACGCCCACGGCTTCGTCTTCGCCGTAGCGGGCATTCTCCTCGCGCAAGAAGGCCAACTCAGCGGGCATATCAGCCGGGTAGCCATCCGTCCCGAGGGCCACGCGCTGGGCAAACTGCAACGCATGCGGGTAGCCCACGGCGTTACCGCTGTTCGAGCGCGGGTTCTGCACGAACCAGGCGCCGCTCGCTTCAGCGGCGATGACCTCAGAAGGCGTCATGTGGATGCCATGGATGAAGAGCGAACCAGGAACGGCTGCCTCGAGGGCGATGAGGCGAGCCGCTGGGCCCTGATAGCCGCGCTGGCGCGCGTCGGCCACGTCCGCCGCGTCTTCAGCGACGTGAACGTGAAGGGGGACACCCAGGTCACGGCACATGGCCCCAGACGCGCGCACCGTCTCATCAGAGACCGTGAAGGAGGCATGCAGACCGACCATACCGCGCACCAGAGGGCGCTCATTGGCCTTGATGAAGCGCGCGCACTCTTCCAGGCCGCGCCGCCCTTCTTCCACCCCACCATTGCGGTCGGTCGCGCCGTAGCACATCACACCGCGCACCCCGAGCTCTTGACAGGCATCAGCCAAGACGTCGAGGGAGCCTTCGATGAAGTTGGGCGATTCGTGGTGATCCACCACCCCCGTGCTGCCATAGAGCAAGGCATTGGCCACATAGTAACGGGCCGAAGCGCGCAGCGTCTCCGCGTCGAGGGCACGGTCCAGGCGCCACCACACGCGCTCGAGGATCTGGACGAAGTTCTCTGGCTTGAGGGCGGGCGCGGGCATCCCCAGCGGCACCAGGCCGCTGTAGAGGTGCGTGTGGCTGCAAACCCAACCGGGCAAAATGGTGCCTTCGGCGCACGCGAGGTGTTCCGCCCCTCGGTGCTCGGGAGCGCCCTTGGCATCGCCCC